>Ga0209347_1001923_pt1 | contig 29783 bp, 23 predicted proteins | sample AutmiccommuBRH23_FD_187382 | JGI IMG/M metagenome (GOLD analysis project Ga0209347, IMG submission 187382) | Deep subsurface microbial communities from Mt. Terri, Switzerland - Autotrophic microbial communities BRH/23 (SPAdes) (version 2) | ecosystem: Environmental > Aquatic > Deep subsurface >...
GAGTTAACTCTAACAACTTAACATTATGAGTCACTGCCAATTCGGTAAAAGCTCCGGTTGGCACCGGCATCAACGACATGGATAGGTCAACGTTGCCATCCTTAAGTCCTGTCACATGGTCCGGAACACCCAGGAACTGTTCTTCCACATCATCGTAAGTGATACCGTATTCTTCCAAGACAGTCTTTGAAAAAACTTCAGTACCGCTGCCGGGCGCACCCACCCCAATAGATTTACCAACCGCATCTTCTAGACCTTCAATGCCGGTACCTTCGACGGTAATAAACTGAGCCGTTGTTGGATAGCTGCTCATTAATCCCCGCAAATTCTTCTGCTGTTTACCTTCGTACATATCCAAGCCCTGATAAGCTTTCATCGAAATATCAGGCTGTGCAAAGACAACCTCTACGTTTCCTTCAACTAAGTTACGGACGTTCTCCAAACTGGCAGCTCCGGTCTCAGCGTTAGCCTTAATATTGGGAACGTGCCTGTTAATTGTGGCTGCAATCCCACCGCCAATCGGGTACCAAGCTCCAGCTGTAGATGCTGTGGCGATGGATATCCACTTTTCTTCTTTTGCAGAAGAATTATCATCAGAAGAGCCGCCATCGTTGGCAGGTTGATTATTGTCAGTAGTATCACTTCCTCCGCCACCGCACGCCGTCAGAGTAAACATCAGTATTCCTATCAGAAGTACTGGCAATAATAATTTTAAAGTTTTCTTTGTCATTAGATCTTACCCCCTTAATTATTAATACCCTTTTTCTAGGTCAATCCTCTTCACCAACAAACTGCTCTCAGATAATTTTTCAGGTTTTTCTGAAATATAAGAAAAGCCTTAGTCACAAACGCAGGATATAGAGATGCAACGTGGGGCGTTATGATATTGCCAGATTTTTTCTAAGAATTATTATTCTTTGGGCCTGCGGCGAAGCATAATTGTATGTTCACCTTCCTGAACCACCTGCCCCCTCTGGTTTATTAAATACAAGTTTTGTATCATGATGCCCCGGTCGGACTTAGAGGTATCTCGTTTTTCTTTAATAGTTACTTTTGCATGTACTGTGTCACCAAAAAAGATTGGGCCTTTGAAGTTCCAAGTCAGCCCTAAAAACGCCATAACTGTTCCTTCAAAGATATTCATACGTGTTTTTAAACCAGTGGACACCGCCAGTCCCAGCAATCCGTGAGCGATACGCTGCCCAAATATGGTCTGTTTGGCAAATTCCGCATCAGTGTGTAGGGTATTATAATCCCCTGACAAACCGGCAAAAGCCATTACGTCCGACTCGGTAATAGTCCTGGCGGCGGTAGTATATTCTTCACCGATTTCGATGTCTTCAAAATATTTTCCTGCCAAATTACTTACCTCCAATGCTTAGGCATCTACCTTAAACTCTTTTAGCAAGCGATTAGCAATAATGATTTTCTGAATTTCGCTGGTCCCCTCGTAAATTCGGGTAATTCTGGCATCACGATAAAAACGTTCAATTGGGAATTCTTTCATGTATCCCATGCCTCCATGTACCTGCACAGCCATATCAACCACCTTAGCTAAAACCTCGGAAGCGAACAGTTTTACCATGGAAGATTCTTTAATAACCGGGTCTCCGTGGTCTGCTGCCCAAGCAGTACGATAGGTTAAATAACGAGCTGCTTCCGTCTGAGTAGCCATATCCGCCAGCATCCACTGAATCCCTTGGAAAGATGCAATTGGCTGACCAAATTGTATCCGTTGCTGTGCATAGGTGGTACACAGTTCAACCAGCTTATTACTAGTACCGACACAGCGCGCACCGAGAGTAATTCTTCCCTTGTTTAATATCTTTAGGGCATTGGCATAACCCCGACCTATTTCTCCAATTACGTTTTCCTGAGGTACTTCGCAATCTTCAAAAACCAATTCAGAAGTGTAGGAACCTTTTAAACCCATCTTCTTTTCGACAGTACCTACGGAAAAACCGGGAAAGTTCTTCTCGACAGCAAAGGCCGTAATGCCACCCCTAGCTCCCTTAGACTTATCAGTTATCGCCATTACAGTAATAACATCAGCCACAGGGCCGTTGGTAATAAAGTGCTTCAAACCGTTTATCACCCATTTACCATCTTTTAATTCTGCCGTAGTCTTCAGATTAGTTGCATCTGAACCAGCGTTAGGCTCGGTTAAAGCAAAGGCACCAATCAATTCGCCCGTGGCCATACGTGGTAAATATCTCTGTTTTAAATCCTCTGAGGCCATTTCGACAATACCAGTTGAACCGATACCAGTGTGGGCTCCCAACAGGCTGCTAAAACCGTTTTGAGTGCGCCCTAATTCTTCCAGGATGATACAACGTTCTAAAAGATTTAACCCTGTACCGCCATATTTCTCAGGGATGCTCATACCGAAAAGCCCCAACGCTTTTGCTTGTTCGATAATTTCTTCAGGTATCTTATCATTCTCTTCTATTTCTTGTGCTTTCGGTTCGATGACATCTTCGGCAAAACTCCTGATATTATATCGTAATGCTTGTAGTTCTTCTGATATAGTAAAATCCATTAGTATAGCACCTCCCTTTATTTACCCTTAAAATTACTTGCTCTCTTTTCCAGAAATGCCGATGTTCCTTCCATGCGATCTTCTGTACCGAATGCCACTGTTTGCGCAAACTTTTCAAAGATCAAACCTGAAAAGATATCGGTATTCATACCCATATTTATTGCCGCTTTCGCCAGGCTCACCGCTACAGGGCCTTTTTTAGCAATCTTGGTAGCTATCTCTTTGGTCTTCGCCATTAAGGCTTCCTGGTCAGCTACAATGTGATTAAGCAACCCCAAATCCTTTGCTTCTTCAGCACTGATAATATCACCGGTAAAAATCAATTCTTTGGCCTTAGCCAAACCTATGTACCGTGCCAAACGCTGCGTGCCTCCGGCTCCCGGGATAATACCCAAGTTAACTTCCGGCTGCCCCAGTTTGCTTTTTCCCGTGGCTACACGCATATCACAGGCCATGGCCAATTCACAACCACCCCCTAACGCATAGCCGTCAATAGCAGCAATCACAGGTTTAGTAAGATTCTCTATAAAATTCAAAATATCATTGGCTTCAGATTTTAAGACATCCAAAGTCCCTCTTTCCCTTAGGCTCCGAATATCTGCACCCGAGGCAAAAGCCCTGCCGCCGGCACCGGTAATAACCAGTACCTGCACATCATCATCATCTCTCATCTGACGTGCTGCATCTCTAATCTCATTCCAAGTCTGCGGGTCTAGGGCATTACGAACTTCAGGCCTATTAATAGTAATAATTCCTATTCCCTCGTCCTTAGTAATCAATACGTTCTGCAACGTCATTTGCTAACACCCCTCTATTTATTGTTTTAAGAGTACCCCAACATTTTCCTCTGAGCGACTTAGGCGCAGTTGCAAGAATAGAACCGCTGCCATTAGCCCAAAGCCAACCAAATCCGTTATTGGACCCGGGTTTACTAAAGATATTGCCGAAATCAATAGCAGCAATCTCTGCCAATTTGGCACCGCTCTTATGAAAAATCCTTGAATGCCGGCAGCAAAAGCTGTCAAGCCCAACGCAGTGGTCGCCACTCCTAAAACTATCTGCCCCAAATCGCCTTGTAGAATTAATGTTGGGTTGTAGACAAACATATACGGTAGCAAAAACCCCGCCAACCCGATGCGTACTGCTTCCAATGAAGTTTTCATGGGATTGGCTCCCGCTATCCCCGATGTAATGTACGACGTGATAGCAACCGGCGGTGTAATGCCGGAAACAATGCCAAAGTAGAAAACAAATAAATGGGCTGCCATAACCGGCACGTCGATATTGGTTAAACCACCAACAGCTACTGTTGCTAGAACCACATAAGCCGAAACAGTTGGCATCCCCATTCCTAAAATCATAGAAGCAACCATGATTAAAAATAACATTGGCAGCAAATGACCGCCTGACAAATCAACGGCAACCCGGGAAAACCTTATTCCTAGTCCCGTTAGCAGTACCGCACCAGTAATGATGCCAGCACCGGCGCAGGCCATAACAGTTGCCATGGAGGTACGTACACCATTCTCCAAAGCAGCCATCAATTGGACAAAATTCATGCGCGTTTCCTTTTTAATAAAACTCAACACGTAAACTAAAATTAAAGCCCAAAGACCTGCCATCATGGGACTGTATCCCTTAACCATCAAGACCACTATCAAAATCAAGGGAAGCATTAAATAGCCGCGATCACGCATAACATGCCAAAAATCAGGAAGCTGTTCTTTTGGTATTCCCTGCAGGCCCCGCTTGCCTGCTTGAAAATAAATCACCAAGCCCGCCACTAGGAAATAAAGAATCGCTGGAATGGTAGCATAAGCCGCGATTTTAATATAAGGAATCCCGGTATACTCAGCCATGATAAAAGCTGACGCCCCCATAATAGGCGGCATAATTTGCCCCCCTTGGGATGCTACCGCCTCTACCGCACCGGCAAATTCCGGGCGATAGCCAACCTTTTTCATTAATGGAATGGTAAAGGAGCCGGTCATAGTAGCATTTGCCGCTCCGTTGCCGGTGATGGTAGCCATCAAACCGCTGGATACCACTGCCGCGAGGGCAGGGCCGCCTCTTTTTCTGCCAGTCAAGGCAAACGCAAATTCGATAAAGAAACGTCCCGCTCCGGACTTCAGTAGCAATGAACAGAACAGCAGAAATAGAATTAAAACTGTTGACGCCACGTAAATCGGCGCTGTAAAAATTCCCAAAGTAGTTATAAATAAGTTATCAATCATCTTATCGTAAGTGAAGCCGGGGTGCCCCATTAGGCCGGGAATCCAGGGCCCTACAAAAATATAAGCCCAAAATATAAAAGCTAAAATCGCCATAGCCCAGCCCACCGTACGCCGAACGCCTTCTATTACCAAGAAGATCATGATGGTACCTACCACCATATCGAAAGTGGTGGGGTTTCCTTCACGCAAAGCAATCTCTGGATAAGCTTGATAGATGAATATAGTAACTAATATTGATAGAAGCAAAGGCACACCGTCAAACAGCCAGTGTATACTTGCGCGACCTTTTTTAAAAGGGACCCAGGAATAACAAAGAACTAAAAAGATTGACGTAAATATCCCCCGGTGCTGCCAAGCCGGCAGGCCCCCAAATCCTGCCGAATAAATCACATATATTGCCAAGAATATGGCCAACAGGGAGCTGGCTAGCCGCCCCACCCTGACCGTCAAAGCGACACCGTCATGGTTATAAAGGGCCTTTTCCAAGTAACTAGGTTCCTGTTCTTCCTTTATTGAGAGGTCTATTTCGCCAACATTTACTACATTTTCTTTTTCACTCATCCGACTTCACCCCCTTATCCGTTGCAAGTTATTTCGCCACTCCTATTTCCTTATAATACTTCAAAGCGCCGGGGTGTATGTTAGTTTCTGGGTCAGGTATTCCAGTATATCCGGTTTCCGGATCAAACCACTTACCGCGAACCGGCTGCTCTTCTTGAATCCGTTTAACATTCTCCCAAAGATTCTTAGTTAATTCATATGCTGCATCATCAGCTACATCTTTATTAACCACTAATACCCCCATAGTGACCAGGGCAGGAACTTCATCTGTTTGGTTTTTATACGTGTTTGCAGGTACTTTCCAATCAACTGCATAACCATATTGTTTTTCATCTATCTTGTCGATAGTATCCTGAGACAAAGAAAGCACCTTTATGGGTTTAGTTGCATCCACTTCTGTGAAAGCAGTTACGTTGGGCGACCCGCCGGCTACTGCCATTTGAATAATACCGTCACGCAGCGTATTTGCAGCATCGGTATAGCTGCCTAGCGATACTTTTCCGCCAGCAGCCTCATAAGCTTCATAGGAGTCATAGCCTAATTCAGCTAGCACGCGCTGGAAAATCTGCTCACTGGAATATCCGGGTTTCCCTGGGTTTACATGCACCTTAGCCTCAATAGCCTCTTCCACAGAGTTAATATCCGAGTTGCTGTCTAAAGCAACAAAATTCCACCAGGTGGGATATAATGCACCAATAGCCATAACATTCTCTTGTTTTTCACCCTCAAAAGCACCTACACCTTTTAGACCATCAGTAAAGTTAGATGCAAAAGTTAAGCCAGATTGGGCATTTTCCCCCTTATTCACAGTTCGTACGTTACCAACTGCTCCGCCTTCAATTACTGTGACGTCCAACCAATCAACATTGTCCATCCAAATATCAGAGAAAAGGACGGACATTGGGTACCAACCGGAACCGGTGGGGCCGCTGGCATGAACATGTCTTACGAGATCATGCTTCTCGGCAACCTGTTTACCGTCGTCAGTCTTCGAACCATTATCATTGGAATTAGAACCAGAATCCGCGCTGTCTCCTCCGCCGCAGCCATTAGTTACTAAGGCCAATGCAATCATTAATACCATCATAACCAGAAATACCTTTTTTTTCATTTTAAACCTCCTAAGAATTTTTTGCTTAGTTTTCCAACAGCATGGTAATATCTTTGCTTTTATGTACCACCCCCGTTCGATGACCAGAAAGCTATATCAACCCATGTATTTGTTTTAAAACTTTAAACATTCAGAATATTTTGTAATGACATTCTCTGTATTTATTTGTATCTCCTACCGTTATTTCCAAATTGTATTAGTTTTAAGAATGTTAATGCAATAAGTGTGCCATATGGATTAGGATTTCTATTTTAAACCTATTAAGTCCCTAGTTGAAAGAGCAGCAGCAATCATTTGTGTAGTCCTTATTTTTAGTCCATGCTAATTTTCCGCGTTTTTGTGTGCATTTCATCATCACCTTTTGCACTTATGCAAATATTTAAATTTTATAGAAAATTCACAGTTAACTACTCAATTAGATCCACAGACATTTGTAAACTGAACTCTGTCTCTATCCCTAATATGAACCTCAAGGATTGGTCCCTATACGCTGGCAGATCTGCGCACATCTTTCTCAATAGAGTTAAACTTCGTCAGAAGGGGTACGTCCCTAATCTTTTAACCGCAAAAATGACCTGGTTCTTCACATCAGGGCACGCTAATTCCGTCACATTATTAATCCAATCTTCCGATAATGTGGGCCTACCGATGGTATTAAAGTAGGGAATATGTGCGGCTAGGGCATATAGGCACACCGGCCCTTCGTGATTGGACTTAAGCACAAACCCGTCAATTTTAAATGTATCTCCCACGCTAATTCCGGCAGAGCAGTTTCCTTTTATGGACTTAACAGTTACCTCAAAACGCATTTACAATCCCCCCAATTTTATGGAAGTCTCTCAATAATGGTGGCAATACCTTGACCGCCGCCGCAGCATGCGGTGATTAAGCCGTATTGACCCTTAATCCGCTCCAGTTCATAAATCGATTTTACCATTAAGATAGCCAGAGATCCGGCAATAGGGTGGCCCAGCGCGATTGCACCCCCGTTAGGATTAAGGCTTTCCTTGTGCCAGTCAATCCCCAATTCTCTGCAGCAAGCAATTGATTGGGCGGCAAATGCTTCATTCAGCTCAATTACATCCATTGCTTCCAAAGACAACCCTGTCCGCTGCATCAGTTTCTGCACAGCCGGTACCGGCCCAATACCCATAATGTTGGGGTCCACCCCTGCAGCGGCGTACCCGACCACCTTAGCCATTGGTTTAACTCCCAGCTTATTGGCTTTTTCCGGGCTGCCTACCACCATAGCCGCTGCACCATCATTAATCCCTGAAGAGTTACCCGCGGTAACAGTCCCGCCAGCTTTAAAGGCCGGAGGAAGCTTAGCAAGTTTTGCTGCAGTAGTACCCGGACGGGGATGTTCGTCTGTGTCTACTACAATATCAAGGGCCTTATGCTGCGGCACGGAAAACGGTACAATCTGCTCCCGGAAACGGCCTTCACTCAACGCTCGGGCAGCTTTCTCCTGGCTGAGAGCGGCAAATTCATCCTGTTCCTCCCGGGATATCTCCCAGCGCTCAACGATGTTTTCCGCAGTAATACCCATGAGAGGATCGCCGATAGCTTCAGGAGCCAGAGGCCGCTTCTTGTAAAAAACAGGAGCAAACCGCTGGTAAGCTTGGGTAGGTTTAGGAAGAATCCATGGCTGTTGGCTCATGCTTTCCGTACCGCCTGCCACATACAAGTCGCCTGCACCAGCCATTACATGGGCGGCAGCCACATTAACCGCGGTAGAACCGGAGCCGCACTGCCGGTCTAGAGTTAGACCAGGAATCTCCATGGGCAACCCTGCTTCCAAGGCTGCTACCCGAGCCATACAGCCAGGGGCACCCAGTACGTGCCCAAAAATTATTTCTTCTATTTCCAACGGATTTTCTATTTTACTTCTCATAACGGCCTCATTTAGTACCAATGCGCCCAATTTTTCCGGTGCAACATCTCTCAGAGCACCACCTGCACGCCCAATGGGAGTACGTGCTGCACTCATTATCACAGCTTCTGCCATAATATACCTCCTTTTCTGAAAGCCATAATTAACCTTTAACTTTTGCAGATTCATTGAAAGGGATTATATAGTAACAAGCATGCCGCCGGCTCCCCCTCAGGCCAATGTTCGCAAAAATTTTTTTCTAGTCCGTTAAGTTCTCAACTATAGTGGCAATCCCCTGCCCGCCGCCAATGCAGAGTGTATTTAACCCATAGCGGCAGCCTCTATCTCTCATCTCATATAACAGCTTGGTCATTAAGATTGCTCCTGTAGCGCCTAGAGGATGTCCCAAGGCGATGGCGCCACCATTCACATTAGTGATGGCTTTGTTTAGTCCCAACTGCTGAATTACCGCTAGAGACTGCGCAGCAAAAGCTTCGTTAAGCTCTATTAAATCAATCTGGTTGATGGTCAAATCAGCTCGTTTCAAAGCAATTTTAGTGGCCGGCACCGGTCCAATTCCCATAATGTCAGGTCGGACACCCGCGACTGCTTGAGACACCACCCTAGCCATTGGTTTCAAACCGTACTTTTGAGCTTTTTCCTTTGTCATTAGCAATATTACACCAGCACCATCATTACGCCCGCTGGAGTTTCCAGCGGTTACGGAACCACCTTCTTTAAAGACAGGTCTCAATTGAGCGAGTTTTTCCAGGGAAGTTGCCCGCGGATGCTCATCCACTTTAAAGACTATGGTCTCCTTCCGTTTCTTTATTTCAACAGGTACGGTTTGTTCTTCAAATTTTCCTGAAGCTATGGCCTGATGGGCTCGTTCCTGGCTTTGTATGGCAAATCGATCTTGTTCTTCCCGTGAAATACCATATATCTCAGCTAGGTTTTCAGCAGTAAGTCCCATAGTCAAATTACCGTAGGTTTCGATTGGCTGTGAACGCGGTTGGCTTTCGGTATTTGAGTCGACCAATTCCGCATTGCCAGCACCATAGCCAAAACGGGCACTGCGCAAATAATAGGGAGCATTACTCATACTTTCTACTCCCCCGGCAAGTACAACTTCCGACACCCCACTTTTAATAGCCTGCACCGCATTATTAATTGCTTGCAGACCGGAGCCACATTGCCTATGTACGGTGTAAGCCGGAACTTCCACCGGAACGTCGGCGTAGAGCGCAGCTACCCGAGCAATGTTAGGAGCATCGGTAGTTTGTTTTGCATGGCCCATAATAACTTCATCCAATTTATCGCCGGAGAAATTAGCTCTTTTGAGACATTCTCGAATTACTACTTCCCCTAATTTTTCCGGCTGCACGTCTTTGATGGTACCTCCCATACGTCCTACAGCAGTACGAACTGCTGATACTATTACCACTTCCATCGCCTTATCCCCCTTATCTTCCTAGCCCAATTCATACCTCATTTTTTTAATAGTCATACCAACCCTTGCCGGTCTTACGTCCGTACTCGCCTGTAAGGTATTTCTCCTCCAACACCTTGGCCGGTTTTTCGTTAGGATCGCCGGACTCTTCATACCGCTGCTTACGCACCAAGTAAGATACGTCAATACCGGTAAAATCCATTAACCTGAACGGACCCATTGGAAAGCGTAGACCTTTCTCCGCTCCGATGTCTATGTCTTCTAAGCTGGCGATGCCATTTTCCAGCAGAAACAAGGCCTCTCTATGAACCGCACCTAAGATACGGTTGACTACAAATCCGGATATTTCCTTTTCTAAAAGTATCGGCACCTTATTTGTCCGCCTAGCAAATTCCATGATCAAACCCGCCGTATCCTGGGAGGTATGCGGGCCTTTAACAACCTCTACCAGTTCCATTACTAGCGCCGGGTTGAAATAATGCATGTTACAGACTTTATCCGACCTCTTAGTAGCGTCCGCTATCTTGGAACTGACAATAGTTGAACTGTTACTTGCCAAGATGGTCTCTAGCGGGCAGATTTTATCTAGTTCCGCAAACAGTTCCCGTTTAATGTCCAGTTTTTCAATAATTGCTTCAATCACTACCTGTGCATCTTTAGCAGCCTCTTCCAAAGACAGGGCAAACTCTAGGTTATTTAGCCCTGTTTCTGCTTTTTCTTTGGTCATTTTACCTTTTCCAACCCGGCCGTCCAAATAATCTTTAGCCCATGTTTTCGCATCGTTCATCATATCAACACTTACGTCTGCAAGGCTTACTTTAAATCCATAGAGAGCCGTATTCAAGGCAATCTGTCGACCCATAGCTCCCGCTCCTACTACACATACCTTTTTGACATCATCGATGTTCATAATTTTCCCCCTTTTATTAAATTGCTTCAGTCTGAATTAAGTTCTTAATCTCCTCTTTACTGTACCCCAAGCCGGCTAACACCTCTTCGTTATGTTGTCCTAGCAGGGGCGGCGCATATCTGACTGAGCCGGGAGTCTTAGAAAAACGCGGCACTATGCCAGGAACAGTGATTTTACCAATAACGGGATGATCTATTTCCGCAAAACTACCCCTATATTTCAAATGCTCATCCCCGCATACCTGGGCAATGTTTTTTACCGGTCCATTGGGGATACCGTGTTTATCCAGCAGTGATTCAAGAGACTCTATATCGAATTGGGCTGCCCATTTGCCAATTTCCTCATCTAAATAATTCTTGTACTGTAGTCTTTTTTCCGAGGAACTGTAAAGTTCTTCATCCATCAGATCTGTTCGGCCCATCAGCTTACATAGTCGTGTGTAGTGTGCATTTGGCTGGGCCGCGATATAAATCATGCCGTCTTGTGCTTTATAGACATTACCCGGTGCAGTGGTCGGCCGTTGGTTGCCTGCACGAGGGGTGTCCCGCTGCAGCATAAACCAATTGGTTAGAAAGTTTTCCATAATTGATATCGTCGCATCCAACATAGCAACCTCCACATGCTGCCCTTCTCCTGTCTGCCGCTGGTGTTGCAGGGCGCCCAGTGCGGAAATAGCACCATAAAGGCCCGTTGTAAAATCCGAAACCACGTTAGCCGTTCTCAGAGGCATACCATCGGGCTCGCCATTAACAGACATTAAGCCGCTCATAGCCTGAACTACCATATCCAAAGCCGGTTTGTTCTTATAAGGACCATCACTGCCAAATCCCGATATAGACACCATCACCAACTTCGGGTTTACCCGAGATAAATCTTTGTAGCCCAACTCAATTTGGTCCAAAAAACCAGGTTTATAATTTTCTACTAGAATATCCGCCTCTGCTGCAAGCTGCCGGAAGATTTTTTGACCCCTACGATCCTTCATATTAATGGTTATTCCCTTTTTATTTCGGTTGAAACTGGCATAGTAAGTGGATTCGCCATTGATTGTGGCATAAAAGGACCTGCCTGCATCACCGATTTTAGGCCGTTCAACTTTAGTTACTTCCGCTCCCATGTCACCAAGTATTTGTCCACAAAAAGGCCCGGCTACAAAGTGAGATAATTCCAGTATCTTAACTCCTGCAAGAACTCCGCTCAAAGTCTTCCTCCCCTTAACAGACAGGAATAAGCCCGATGCAGCGCAAACAGACTATCCTGTTTTTTATGTGTTGTTTCCTCTGATTATTAATGCATCTACCACTTTAACCCCTTGGCCGTCAGGTAGTACCAGTAACGGATTGATATCCAGTTCCGCCATTTCGCCTTCCAAATCAGACGCCAACTGCCCAACTTTCACCAAGGCATCGGCCAGTGCATCCACATCCAGAACTTCTCTCCCCCTGGCTCCGACTAATAGGGGATAGGCCTTTATTTCACGAATCATTCTATACGCTTCAGCCTTACTTAAAGGTAGCACCCGACGAGAAACGTCCTGCAGTATTTCGACAAAAATACCACCCAACCCAAATAGAATCACCGGTCCAAACTGAGGATCATTGTTCACTCCTAAAATTACTTCCTGGCCGCCGCTAACCATCTCCTGTACCAGTACTCCGTTTATGATTGCTTCCGGTTTGTAGCTGCGAGCATTGGCCAATACCTCCTCAAAGGCCAGGGCTGCTTCTTTGTTGTTATTAATGTTTAATTTGATAGCCTTTGCTTCCGATTTATGAAGAATGTCCGGTGATTCAATCTTCATGCAGACCGGATAGCCAATTTGCTCCGCAACCACCACTGCTTCATCCCTCGCAGTAGCAATTACCTCCCGAGTGACACTGATGCCGTATTGCTGCAAGACTTTCTTTGCCGAATATTCACCTAGATTGCCCGGACTCTGCTGCAATATTTCCAAAGCAGCAGCAGTTTCCGCGTGCCCTGTTTCCTTACCTATCAGTGTCTCAGAACACAAAAATTCAGAGTAACGATGCAAAGCACCCATCACTCGACATGCCCTCCCATGGGACTGATAGCAGGGAACACCCCGTTCTTGCAGTGTCTGAGGGCCGGGATTTGCAAACTTAAAGCTACTGCTCCAAATGGTAAAAACCGGTTTAGTGGTTGAGGTCGCTACATCAGCGATATCATTGGCCAGCTGTTCCGCCAGTTCCCCGGAAGAAGTAGCAAGCATTACGGCCAACATGTGAATATCAGGGTCTTCCAGAAGAATATTCATTGCCTTTTTAAACATGGCGGGATCGTTTAGCACCTGGCCTGTAATATCAACCGGATTCATGGCCGAGCCGAAGGAAGGTATTATTTCTTCCAGTTTCCGTCTGGTCTCACCCTCCAATTCCGGCACGTCGAGACCATATTCTTCAGCCTTATCCGCCGTTAAAATTCCTGCACCGCCCGAAGCTGTTACAATGGCCAAGTTGCCTCCCTTAGGGTATTTCTTTGGCAGAAAGCCAACTGCATAATCTATCAGCTCATCTAAATCACCCGCTTCTACCACACCCATTTGTCTGAATACTATACCGTAAGTTACGTTAGAACCAGTCAGTGCTGCCGTGTGCGATAACGCCGCTTTTTGCCCGACCTGACTCTTTCCGACCTTGAGAAACACCAACGGTTTCTTCCTTTCTTTTGCTCTGGCCGCGAGGTCAAAAAATCTTTTGCCGTCTCGCCAACCTTCCAGATAACCTAGAATCATATCCGTATCCGGATCATCGACTAAAAAATCCAAGTAATCTCCAGCAGTTAAGTCTACCTCGTTACCGGAGCTAATTACATAGTTAAAACCGACACCTGCCTCCTGCGCAATGGTAAACATACCGTGACCAAGGGCACCGCTTTGGGACACTAAAGCTACTTTTCCCGTTTGATAAGCAGCATGTTCAAAAACCGGGCTGAAACTAGCTAGAGCTTTTAACGGTAAATTCACCACCCCGATACAGTTTGGGCCACAAACGGCAATGCCTGTCCGATCGGCAAATTCCTTCAGTTGTTTTTGATAAGTTTCACCCTCTTGGTCTGCTTCCGCAAATCCAGAAGACAGAATGATGCAGCTTTTAACTCCTTTGTCAGCACATTCTTCCAGGATAGGGAACAGTCGCTGAATACCAACTCCAATTAAAGCGGTATCTACCTCACCGGGAACATCCTTTATCGAAGGATAACACTTTAAGCCCTGCACTGATTCATACCTAGGATTAACCGGATAAATTTCTCCATCAAACCCCTGTTTTAAGTATTTTAAAGGTCGCCCGCTGATAGAAACTGGATTACTAGAAGCACCAATTACTGCTATGCTGCCAGGTTGAAATAAAGGTGTTAAATTTCTTTGGCCGGACATGTCACCGCCACCTTTCCAAACGTTTTAGTCCAAGCGTTCTATTATGGTTGCCATTCCTTGACCGCCACCCACACATAATGTGGCCAAACCGTAACGGTCTCCACGGCGCTCCATGTTGTTTAATAAAGTAACGATAAGACGGGTTCCCGTACAGCCCAAAGGATGACCTAAAGCAATCGCACCGCCGTTGACGTTAACTTTATTCATATTCATGCCCAATTCTCTCATGCTAGCCAAGGCTTGAGAAGCAAAGGCCTCATTTAACTCAATTAGGTCAATATCTTCCAGCGTCATACCTGCCTTTTCCAGCACCTTGCGTGTAGCGGGTACCGGCCCGATACCCATAATCCGTGGAGACACCCCTACCGCACTTTGGGCAATTATGAGGGCACGAGGCTTGATGCCCAGTTGATCCGATTTTTCCCGGGACATAATCACCATTGCAGCTGCGCCGTCATTTCTGCCGCAGGCATTACCTGCCGTCACAGAACCATCCTTACTCACAACCGGTCTCAGCTTAGCCAAAATCTCCATGGTGGTATTTGGCCTGGGATGCTCATCCTGGTCAAAAATAATTGTCTTTTTCCTCTGCTTAACTTCCACAGGTACAATTTCCTCTTGGAATAGGCCTTCTTCTATGGCCTTTGCTGCCAGCTGCTGACTCCGTATAGCAAATTCATCTTGATCCTCTCGGCTGATATTGAACTCCCGCGCGACATTTTCAGCAGTTTGAATCATACCCAGGTCATCGCCATAAACTTCCATAGGCTGAGCACTAGGTCCGCCTTCTACATTGGAATCTACCATATGGACCCGACCCCCGCCCCAGCGAGCGTCACGAATATAATAAGGGGCACGGCTCATGCTTTCCATACCACCTACCACCGCTATATCGGCATCGCCAGTTTGAATTTCCTTAACTCCGGAAGAAACTGCCTGCATCGCAGAAGCGCACAATCGATTTATCGTAAAGGCAGGCACCTCTTCCGGAAGGCCTGCTCGCAGTGCTGCCACCCGAGCACTATTGGAAGCTTCCGTACTCTGTCTCACTTCGCCCATAAACACTTGGTCAACTTGGTTTGGTTGAATGCCAGCTAGCTTCACTGCCTCCTTAATCACCACGGCACCCAAGTCTGCCGAAGAGGTATTTTTTAATGTTCCGCCATAGGCCCCAATGGCCGTACGGCAGGCTGAAACAATTACTGTGCCTCGCATTATCTCATCTCCTTTTCGATGTTGGGATATTCGCCGCACGACTGCGAATTTCCTAAGTTATACTTTTGATTTAATCTTCAATCCCTGCTAAATACTTTGCAATAGCTTTTTTACTTTCCATATCATAAGTACCGTTGATTGCGATTTTTTCCATAATGGGAGACCCGCCGCCATGAATACCACTTATCTGAGCGGCTGCACCCGGTGCCGAAGCAATTAGGTTTTCAACCAAACGGTAGCATAGCTGTATTTTGTCTGCGGAAATTTTGGGGTTACGCATAATATACTTATCCAAATAAGACTTAGTAATCGGGTTGATAAAATCTTCTTCACGTGGCAAAGTCGCCGCCAGTCCTCCGGCCAAATCCGCTAAAATTTCATACTCCTCATAAATATGAACCCCTGCATGGTAGCGGCCCACATTGGTATAGATAGCATTTGGTACCTGAGTACCCGAGGCAGCCTTACGGCTTTTTAGGCCAGCGGCAATACCTGCAGAGTACACTAATTCAGCAACAGCAATATAGTCAGCTAGTTTGTCCCTAACATGGGACGCTTTACCAATACCGTTATATTCTGATACCAGGGCAGCAGTTCCCATCAGGATATCACTGATAGCCGGTTTACAGCCGGTATAGCTGTGACGGTGGTAGGTTGCAAACAAAGCAGCCAATTGACCGGCAAATTCAGTTTCACCGCACATAAATACCCGTTCCCAAGGAACGAATACGTTATCGTACACGGTGATAGAATGAGCACCTCCGGTCTCTCCGATTGGAGCCGGGAAATGCTTACGATCACGTTGGTTATGAGCAACAGTAATTAGATATAGTCCTTCAGCGTCTGCCGGTACAGCGCAGGCTACTGCCCAATCCTTATCTTCAGGCTTCATAGCGCGGGTAGGTACGGCAATAATTTCGTCCGCATACGGAGCGATGGTATTATGGGCCTTAGCACCGCTGATGATAATCCCATCTTCTTTTTTTTCCACTACCCTTAAGTAAAGGTCCGGGTCTACCTGCTGATGGGGACGCTTGCTTCGGTCACCCTTAACGTCTGTTTGAGCACAGTTGCCAATTATATCGTTTTCCTGATACCATTCCAAATACTTGTTAAAACGCTGGTGATATTCAGTTCCGTGAACATTATCGATATCTTTGGTCACTACCGATAAAGCATTCATCACATCCACACCCATACAGCGTTGAATACAACGTCCCGCCTTATGACAGTACAGCCTGGTCATTTCCTGCTTTGTCAAGAGATCCTCTTCACATTGATGAATATATGTGAAACGGTTAATGGTTTTTCCTGTCAAGTGAGACTTTACGTAGGTCATTTCCTTCAACTTCTCATCTTCTCCCGGCAAAGTAAAAGTTAAGCCGATGGTTTTAATTCCCGGCTGAAATGCCGGATTCATTCTGTCTACCAATTGCCCTCCCATGTAAACATTTGCCCGCATTTTTTTCAAACGTTCAACATATTCTTCAAAAGTCCTCAAATTAAACCCTCCCCTAAGTATTTGTTTAAGATTTAACTAATCTATTTAGGAGATTCGAACTCAAAAGGCGCTCGAACTAAATTCCCTTCGGAGTTGAACCTCAGCGCCATCTCTTCCCCAGTTATTTCCAAAGTAATTTCTTGGCCCGCTTCAGCAAAGAGACTATCGGTGATCAAAAATTCACCTAGCCTCAGGGTATTTTTAATCCAGACCCCTTTAACATTTTGAGGGGTAACGTCACCCATGGTCAACAATGCATTCTTTAAAACTTCCCGATCGCTGTCAAAGTATATTGGTACCTTCGCAGCAACAGGAAACATAGAGGTAATAGCGTTAGCGTAAGTAGACTTCTGATCAATCTTATTGGCCAGCCGCGTGGTTGTAAAATCAGCTCTACCAATCCCAATAGCATTGCCACCGGTCTTTTCCGTCAAATCTCGAATGAACAGTCTCAGCACTTCGGGTTCAGAGACGCTGGCGCTACCAAACTTGCGGCCCACCACGTTGGGGTCTGCGCCGGAACCGCTGATATCTTTTCCTATTTCATCGATAATCAACAAATCCAGATACTTAAACGGTATCCTGGGCATCATGCGGCGCGCCTGCTGTAGCAGTTCGCTTTCCCGACCTTCCATGTCTTTGGGCTGAACAACTTCCAAATGAGCTGTCTCATCATAACTGTTTTCTAAAATCGCCAAACCGAAAAGCAAGTTAAGTGTATCCCGGATAACCCGTGAAGTTTCCAATAAAATTGTACTGTCCGTGCCTCGCTTGATAATTCCTTTATGCACGGTTAAGGCACCCTTGTGCTTGCCCAACCCTATTGCCAGCATTTTCATCAGCCCACTTTCCACCGGACCGCTAAATAGGGTATGAGGTTTAACACGGTTAATGACAATAACCCCTTGTGCCCGAGAGCAGAATTTATCAACATAAACGGGGTTTCCCCGTTCCGTTTCCCCAATCTGCACTACTTCCATGGAGGATTTAATGGGGCAACCCATATTTTCTTCGGTGATACCATATTCCGCTAAGACATGACGTTGACCCTCGGCTATAGCGCCGCCGTGACTGCCCATGGCTGGTACGATAAACGGCTTAAATCCTTCCTTTTTCAACCAAGTGATAACCTCTTTAACAATACGGTCAAGATTGGCGATGCCGCGGCTACCAACTGCAACACAAACCTCATCCCCCTGTTCCAACTTTCCTTGATAGAGTTTGGCATGAAGTTGGTCGCGAATGACCTGTGAGATATCCCCGACCTTAGTCTTATCGCCTCGGAACTTCACTTTGATCCAGCTAGTGCCCTCCATAATACCATTTCCTTCCTTTTCCACATTCTACCCACAACAATAACACTTCGTCGCAAGCTCCCTACAGCTATTTAGCTATCGACCGCCCTCCTCTCAAATTTACCCGGCCAACATGTATCCAGGGATTTCATCCAACATTTACAAAATTCAGAATATATGCACTAAGCCAAACACCTTACACATTACAATGTAATTGTAGCAAGAAATATGCCAAACAGTGAAAACCATTCAGGTAATGCCTCTTTACGGTTTGAACTTACTCTGTTTGTTATTAAACCCTTTAAATCGTGTGCGTTTTTTCAGCACCCACTTGCAGCTTTGCAATTATTTCTGATTTTAAATAAGGCTTAGAACGTACTTAATTATACGTGAGCAGTTTAAAAACCGACCAACGCTGAAATTCATCGCCTATCGTTTTGGCCACCTTACTGAAATTAATAAACAAAAGTATGAGGAGATGTAGTTACCATACCATAATACCAATAATCAAAACTGTATATTTAAATGTTCCACCCATGCCCTACTTTTAGCTGATTAGCCTTAATCAAATCACTCTGCATTCCCGATAGCTAACCGCCGCCAAGAATCCCGCCTTGACTAAGCAAAGGAGGACACACCCGGATTGCAAGTGATCCTCTAGGGACAAAAAATGTCCCCAACGAAGTGGGAATAGGCGGCGCTAAGCTCCTAGATCGGGTCGACTAATTTTCAATGGGGGCTTGAAAAACTCCCTAAAGAAGTTTCACTTATCTATTAGGAGCATCTCCCAGTGCAATACCGGAAATAATTAGTTTTTGTATATTGGTAGTTCCTTCAACTATCTGCAGCGACTTGGAATCCCGCAAGAACCTTTCTGCCGGATATTCTGTAGAATAACCGTAAGAACCAAATATCTTCATGGTTTCGTTAGCGATATGTACTGCTGATTCACTGGCCATCAACTTGGCAATAGAAGTCTGGTACTGGTTAGGCTGGCCTTGATCCTTTAGCCAGGCAGCTTGATAAACCAAAAGCTTTATCGCTTCGTGCTCTGCGGCCATTTCTGCTATTTGTGCTTTCACCATTTGATAAGAACCTATTTTACTACCAAACTGAGTTCTTTCATTGGCATACTTGATGGCAGCCTCCAATGCGCCGCCTGCCAATCCCAACGCCCCTGCGCAGCAACTTACGCGGGTATTGTTAAGCATCCACATGCAGATCTTGAAACCGTCGCCCGGCTGACCCATAATGGCTCCCTTGGGTATTCGGGCTCTGTCCATAATAATTTCACCCGTGGGTGAACAGTGGAGTCCCAACTTTGTATCGATCGGTCTAGTTTCCAATCCGGAAGTTTCTTTCAAATTAATAATAAAGCAGGACATTCCTTTATGTTTTTTAGATTTATCGCTATAAGCATATAACAAGCCCCAGTCACCTACCGGAGCATTGGAAATCCACATTTTCTGCCCGTTTAATTCCCAATGGTCACCCTTATCAGTTGCAGTAGTTGACATGCTGGCTACGTCTGAACCGGAGTTAGGTTCAGTAATGGCGAAGAAACCCAGCGATTCTCCGCTGACCCAACTCGGAATATACTTTTGTTTTTGTTCTTCGGTACCAAAATTATTAACAGTTACAGCAGGACCCAAATTCTGCATATTTACTGGCAGACGCCAAGAACCGCTAACTTTGGCAAGCTGTTCTGTTATTAGTACTGATTCAAAGAACCCCATACCATTTCCGCCGTATTCTTCAGGAATACAACAACCGAAGAAGCCTAGTTGACCCATCTCCTGCACCAGATCCTGCCTAAACTTATGGTTCTTCTCGTCTTCTTCCAAAGTCGTTAGAATTTCATTCTGCGCAAATTTCGCGGCCATATCCTGAATCATTTGTTGTTCTTCAGTTAAGGCAAAATTCATACTTTTCACTCCTTATTTCTTAATGAGGCATTTTCTTCAATATTAAATTCCAGGCCCTTACCCTATTATTTTTCTAAATTAAGAACTTCCTTTAATCCCGCTGTATTTCCAAATAATATTAATAATTACTAGTTAACTATAGGTAACACCCAAGCCCTACTATCTAAGCGTTAATTTGCAGTCCCTACATCTGAGCCGCCAGCTCTACCCCTTTTTGGAAAGCCTGTTTATTAAGGTCCAACACTTTCCCGAAAAAACGACTTTCCAACGCATCAATGAAAGTACTCTGTTTAATCACCTTGGTACGTTCCAGGACAAAGCCCAAACCAATCAAATTAGCTGCTGCAATATTGCCCATGTCATTAGCCAGACGGGTCATTTCGATCCCGGTAACATCTGTTTCATCCAATTCAAAAAAAGTCTTATCGTAAACGACCAACGTATCCGGTCTCAACTTATTTTTAAATCTACCCAAAGCTTCTTCTGTAAAAACTACTAAAACATCAGGTTCAGTGGCGTAAGGATAACTAATAGGTTCCTCACTAATTACCACTTCTGCCTTGCAAAACCCTCCACGAGCAAAGGTGCCATATTCCTGGGTCTGAGTAGCGTTTTTCCCCTCTCCTATCGTTGCACACTCTCCCAGTAAAATTCCTGACAAAATAATTCCCTGACCCCCTTCACCAGCAAAGGCAATTTGCCAAGTCGTTTTTGTCATTATTCTCACCTCTTCTCCTTTTTTCCCAAGACCTTGCTGCGAATGTTTTCGTATTGGCTAGTAAAGTCGGGGGCAGATTTATCTACCAAGACGCCTGTAGCTATCAAGCTTGAATCTAGGTCTTCTAATTGTTGGTATTTATTAATGGGGACAGCATTATCTTTTAGATATTTCATTGACTCCACCGGTATTTTCATGGCATTGCGCCGCCCGTATTGGGTGGGACAAGGGCTGATTATTTCCACAAAGCTAAATCCCTTCTTTTCTATTGCCTGCACAATCAACTTTTCTAAGGCAGTTACATGATAGGCCGTACTTCTAGCCACATAGTTAGCGCCGGAGGCTGCGACGACACTGCATACGTCCAATTCTCTTTCCGGATTTCCTAAATGTGATGTACTGGTTCTTTTCCCTTGAGGTGTAGTAGCGGAGTATTGACCGCCGGTCATGCCGTAGTTATAGTTATTTACAACGATCGCGGTCAGGTCCATGTTTCGTCTGGCCGCGTGCACCAAATGGTTACCGCCTATTGTTGCACCGTCGCCATCACCCATCAGAGTTACGACTGTCAGCTCCGGGTTAACAGCCTTGACACCGGTAGCAAATGATAAGGCGCGGCCGTGTGTTCCGTGCAGGGCACTGGTTGCAAAGTAATCATCGGCTTTACCCCAGCAGCCGATGCCTGTTGTAACTACTATCTCATTGGGTTTCAAATTTAAAGTCTCAAAGGCTCTACTAATAGCCCCCAGCACTATACCATTGCCGCATCCACTACACCAGTTGTGCGGTAACCTATCCTGTGCAACATAAGCTAATCCACTGACGTATCCCATTAGTACACCTCCATTACGCGTGCTGATATTTCTTCTGGAGTAATTCCGGTACCGTCGCTCTTAAGAACGCCTGTTACCGTTACCGAAGGGTCACTAACCCTCTCGATTTCTTTCACAATTTGCCCCAGGTTCATTTCGGGAACGACTATTTTTTTTACTTTCTTACTATAATCACGCACCAGTTCTTCAGGAAAGGGCCATATAGTCTGAAGCTGCAGCAATCCTACTTTTTTACCTTGGCCGCGAAGATCAGTTATCACCTTTTTGGCAGCACGGGTAGTAGCTCCATAGGTAATGATCAACACTTCAGCATCTGAGACCGCCATTTCCTTATAATAAAGGATGTTTTGATAATGATTAAGAATCTTTTCCTGCAGACGTTTTATTTTCCATCCGGCATTTTCCGGGTCATTTTGGCTGTAGCCGCCAATACCATGCATGGAACTTGTCACATGAAAAATATAATCACTGCCGTATTTTGCCAGCGGCGGCACCCCATCCTCATCCGGTTGGAAAGGATAGTAGTCTGCTGGCGGACAGGTCGGAGCTTTGCGGTCAACCAACTCCACTGAGCCCGCATCGGGGATTTCCAAATTTTCCCGCATGTGACCGATAGTTTCGTCCGCTAGCAAAACAACCGGTGTACGGAGCCTTTCGGAAATATTAAAAGCCTGGATCGTTAGATCAAAACATTCCTGGACGGAAGCGGGCGTCAGAGCTACTATAGTCTGATCTCCATGCCGTCCCCAACGAACCTGCATCATATCTGCTTGGGCCGGTTTTGTTGCCAATCCCGTGCTAGGCCCTGACCGCTGCACATTAACAATAACGCAGGGTACTTCTGCAGCAATGGCCATGCCCAGGTTTTCCTGCATCAATGAGAAGCCCGGCCCGCTGGTTGCGGTCAGTGATTTTGCGCCAGATAGAGAAGCGCCGATTATTGAAGCCATACTAGCCAGTTCGTCCTCCATCTGCATAAAGGTGCCGCCAACTTCCAGCATGCGGCGCGAGCATACCTCAGCAACCTCTGATGACGGGGTTATGGGATAACCTCCGAAAAATTTAGCTCCGGCAAAAATAGCTGCCTCGGCAATGGCTTCGTTGCCCTGCATAAATGCTCTTTTAACCATCTACCTTTCCTCCTTCCACTGTTACGGCTAAATCCGGACATCTTTTCACACAGAGATAACACACTGAGCACCGGTCCGGAAATGTTACGATAGGATTACCAAATTCATCTGCAGTAAAAACATCCTTAGGGCAAAACTCGATACAATACCCGCATTGTTTGCAAAGTTTGTCCTTGATGATAATCTGCGCCATACCATACCCCTCCTTTAATTACTGTTAGAAATACTGTTAGAACCGGACTTAAGTTTAGCTGTCTTTTCCCGAGTCAGGGATACTCTCCTGGATGGATTATATTCAGCAAATAACTTTTTATCTTCTTGGCGGAAACTATTCTTCAGAAAGCAAATACAAATTTAGGCAAGTGCTAATTCCAAATTATATTTAGCCGCCAATTCCTGTAGCGCCTCTACATTTCTCGCCGTTAACGGAATTCCTTTCTCTTCCCTTTCCTTAAAAATGTCGTTTTCTATTTCACCAGGAATATAAATCCTTTCCCCCGGCACCTGCTTGGCTGTTTTCATCTGTTTAATAAAGCCTGTCAAACGCCCATAGAATTGCTCCTTGTCCATAAAAGGAGCCACATCCAGAGCGATCATAAAATGCCCGGTATCCTGCTTATTGACCAGATCTTGGTATAAAGATCTAACTCCTACACCTAAACCGGCCCCGGTCAATACGCCACTGAGTACCTCAATGATAAAAGCTAATCCATAGCCTTTATACGAACCAATGGGGCCCAACAAGCCGCCGTCTATTACCTCTTGAGGATTATTGGTTACGTGACCGTTTTGGTCCATGCCCCAACCGCCCGGTATCTCCTGGCCCTCTTGAGCCGCATATTGCACTTTACCTAAGGCCACGGTACTACAGGCCATGTCCAATATAACCGGGTCATTATCTCCGTAAGGAACAGAAATGGCAATAGGGTTATTGCCAATAACCCGCTGAGCACCCCCGGTAGGTGCCATGAGCGGCGTAGTATTGGAAAAGGCCATACCGATCATTCCATTAGCTGCCGCGATATTTGAATAGTAAGCCAAAAAACCGAAGTGAGTGCTGTTGTACACTCCCGCCGCACCGATGCCATATTCTTTAGCACTGGTCACTGCCTGGTGCATTGCCAAATACCCCGTTACCTGTCCCATGCCGTGTTTACCATCAAACAAAGAGACGGCGCCCTTTCGAGATACTACCTTCGGTTCCGCTTTACTCTCAATAAGTCCTAATTCCATTCGTTTAATATAAATTGGAAATCGCAGGATACCATGGGAACGAATCCCTCTTAAATCCGCCTCCACTACCGAACGGGCTGCTAACTTAGCATAATCATGCTGTACCCCCAAACTGACAAAGATATTTGCGCAAAACTGTTCCAATGCTTTTCCTGAAATTGAACTAACAAAATCCATCCCTTGCCCCCCCTATCATTAGAGTGGGTTGCCTAATCCGAAGATTAGACAACCCCTGTTAAGCATTAGATTAGAGGACTCCAGCCTCTTTGTAAAATTTCTTAGCCCCTTCATGCAGTTCGATACCAGTATCCTTAGGTGCACTCTCTACACTTAAGTTTTTCTCAATACTCTTATGCACTGCATGCAATTTATCCATATTCTCCATTAAAGCCTTAGTAATCTTATAGACCAACTCGTCATCCATATCTTTTCTTACTACTAAAGTAGCGTTGCTTCCCACTGTCTGAACATCTTGCTCCATTCCTTTATAAGTATCCTTAGGCAGAACGATGGTCATATATCCAGGGTTAATTTCCTTAAGAGCCGCCATTTTATCGTCGTCGATAGGCAGTAAACGAACGCCGCCTGTTAAAGCAATCTCCTGAATAGACGGGGAAGGCCAAGTGGTGATAGGGCTGTAGTTGTCAATCTGACGGTCCTTAATCAGGTTAACGGAATCACTGTAAGAAACCCGCTCAACTTTTTCCATATCATCATAACTAAGACCATAGACATCCAGTACCATGCGAGTTAAAGTTTCACCGGATAAGCCTTTACGGCCGGGAGAAATTCTGTTTCCTTTAAGATCCGCAACTGACTGAATATCGGAGTCCGCTTTTACCACCAGCTGTAACGCAGAAGGATAAAGACCGGTAATAGCTACAACATTAGTTTGAGGCTCTTCAAAAGCACCTAAAGCGTTTAATCCTTCAACTGAAGTATGGGAGTAGGTAATGCCAAGGTCATACATGCCTTTATGAACACCTTTCACGTTAGCTTCGCCGCCGCCCTGTTGTACGGAAACAACCACACCGGGAATGGCTTCTTGAAGCACCTTACCAATAGCTCCACCCAACGGATACCAAGTACCGCCTGCAGGCCCGCTTGCTAAGGTCAAGTTAATTGTTTCAGGAGTACTAGAACCAGAATCGGCTTGCTGCTGGTCCTGCTGGCCCTGGTCTTGAGACTGACTGTTACTTCCTGCATCTCCGCCGCAGCCAACTACGGCAAACATGGCTACGCCTAACACTAAAGCTAAACTTAAAATTTTAAAATACTTTTTCATAATACGCCTCCTTAATATTGTTTTTACATGGTAGTTGCAAATTTGATCCATCCAGACCTCCTAATCACCACCTCCTTTAAAGATATATGCACCGCTGGGTTTCGCCTAATATCTTCCACTAAATACTCAGCATTATGTTCAATTAAAATCAGTCCTCCGGCCTACGCTCTCTCCGGCCGAGCTGGAAGGAACATGGTTTTCTTTTCTGGCCTTTTGTAAGAAAATTACAATGGCAATGATTATCACCCCTGCAATATCCGTCAGCCAACCGCTCTTAATGAGAGATAGTGCACCGGCAAACAAAAGTGCCCTTTCCAATAGATTAGTTTTCTTAAGAAACCAGGCTTCAGCAGCACCGGCCAAAGCAACCACACCAAGAAGAGCCGTAATAGTTCCCAGTGCAATTTTTGCCGGTGTGCCAATCAGAATCAACGCCGGCCCGAAAGCAAACATATACGGAACGATAAAAGCCGCAATAGCCAGTCGGAATGCGGTCCAAGCCGTTTTTGAAGGATCAGACCCAGCCACTCCGGCACCGGCATAGGCTGCCAGAGCAACCGGTGGTGTCACGGCAGAGATTATGGCGAAATAAAATGCAAAGAGGTGCGCTGCTAATAAGGGCAGTCCCATACCAACCAAGGCAGGCACAATTAGTGCTGCCTGAATGATATAAGCCGCCACCGTAGGAAGACCCATACCCAAAATAATGGCAGTCAGCATAGTGAAGAATAGACCCAATACTTTACTGCCGCCGGCTAAGGCAATAATAATCGAACTAAACCTCAGGCCGATACCTGTCAAAGAAACCACACCGATGATAATACCGGCGGCACCACAGGCAACGGCTACTTCAATGACGTTTTTGGCACCCTGTTCAAATGCTTCTGGGAAATCTCCCCACATAAATCTAGAACTTTCTCCTCGAATTAGAATACTCTTTAATACAGTAACCGCTACCACTGTTATAATGGCATATAACCCGGCTTTCAGCGGGCTGTAACCATGTATTAAAAAGTAAATGATTGCCACTACCGGTATCAGGTAATGAAAACCGGTCTTCATTACCTTTTTGAAATTAGGAAGTTGGGATTTGGGCATGCCTTCCAGCCCTAACTTTACCGCTTCAAAGTGGACCATGAAGCCTACACTGGTATAGTAAAGCAGAGCCGGAATAACTGCCGCAGCAGCTACCTTCAAATAGGGAATACCAGTAAATTCAGCAATGATAAAGGCCGCTGCACCCATAATAGGCGGCATGAACTGACCACCGGAGGAAGCTACCGCTTCTACGGCACCGGCAAAATGATTCTTATAACCAAGTTTTTTCATCAAGGGAATGGTAAAAGCTCCCGTAGTTACCACATTGGCCACGGCACTGCCGGACAGCATACCCATAAAACCGCTGGCTACAACGGCCGTCTTAGCCGGGCCGCCGCGATATTTACCCATGGTGGACAAAGCTGCGCTAATAAAAAAGTCCCCAGCACCAGTTTTTTCTAGAAAGGTTCCGAATAGAATGAAAATAAAGATATAAGTAGATGATACACCGGCCGGAATACCAAAGATTCCTTCAGTTGTAAAGAATAAATGATCCACGATCCACCCTAAATTGTAGCCACGGTGCTGCAGCAGTCCCGGCAGATGTTCACCAAAGAGAGCGTACAACAAAAAAACACCGATGATAATGGCAAAAGCCGGACCCATAATGCGCCTGGCTACCTCCAGCAGCACCAGAATACCAATAACCCCGGCCACCAACTGCAACCTGTCTAATGGAGTTACATAAGCTAGGCGGGCAGCCAATTCATAAGAGTTAAGAATGACGTAGCCAAAGCTAAATAGAACACCTCCAAGCAATATCCAATCAAACCACTGGATTCTGTTGGTCACTTTCGCTTTCTTGGTCGGCTTAAATAACAGCACCGCCAGAACCACGGCAAATGTTAGGTGAAGAGACCGCTGCAGCATGGACTCGAAAATTCCAAAGAAAGCAGTATAAAGCTGAAATAACGTAAAGATAATAGCCAGCGCTGTGACAATCCTTTGGAAAATACCGGGCAAATCCCGGTGACGCGGGTTTTCCATTACACCTACTTCCAACTTAAACTTTTCGCTTGACATCAATTTCCCTCCTTAAATGGCGTCCAAGTTTTTTAATTTTTCAGTATATTTTGCATCTTGTAATTTATTTATTTATATATTTTATTCTGTGTAATATATAATATAATAAATTGGCAGAATTATTGCTCTGAAACAAATATTATGCCATTCTTTCAAACGATGTGTTACTGTATACATGTCAGAAAGTCTATAACTTTCCGACATGTATTATTAACCTGTTAAACTACACCTTTCTCTTTCAATGCTACTATTTGTTGCCGGGAGTACCCTAGCTCAACCAAAACATCTGTGGAATGTTCACCTAATAAGGGCGGTGCCAAACGCATGGTTCCCGGAGTATCCGTCAGTTTCAACGGGTTACCGGTTACCTTTATCTCACCCAGGGTACTATGCATCAAGGTCACTATATTATTACGAGCAAGTACCTGAGGGTCGGTCACAATCCGATCTACTGTATTAATCGGACTACAGGGGATGCTGTAGCTCTCGATAATTTCTACCCATTCATCAGTGGTTTTTTGTTTAAAAGCCTTATTAAGTATCCCAACCAGCGCTTCCCTATGGGCCACCCGGGTTTCATTAGACTCAAACCTGGGATCCCCTGCTAGCTCCGGCTGACCGAGAGCCTGGCAAAGCCGGCCAAAAAGGCGATTATTGGGCGTTCCCACCACGATCCAGCCGTTACTGCTTTCAAAGGCCTGATAAGGCACAATGCTGAAATGTCCTGAGCCCATCCGTTTCGGCAGCTCACCGGTAGCAAAATAAGCTGTGGCATGATAGGTCAACCAAGCCACCTGGCCTTCCAAGAGTGTACTCTCCACCAACTGCCCCTTGCCGGTTTTTTCCCGGTTATAAAGAGCAGTCAGCACCGAAGAATAAGCAAACATGCCGCAGGCGATGTCTGCAACGGATGCACCTACCCTCACCGGTTCATCTCCTTCATTACCGGTAAGACCCATAATGCCGCCGTAGGCCTGAACCAAAAGGTCATAACCCGGTTTGTCCTTTAACGGACCAGTCCGGCCAAACCCGGAAATAGTCATATAAACCAAGCGAGGATTGATTTTTGATAAGGTTTCAAAATCTAACCCAAACTTCTTCATGGTTCCGGTACGGAAATTTTCAATTAATATGTCTGCATCTTCGGCAAGCTTTCTAGCAATTGCAAGGCCTTCTTTGCTCTTTAAATTTAACGTTAGGCTTCGTTTGTTGCGGTTAGCACTGATAAAATAACTGCTTTCGTCACCCCACATGGGAAGATAGGTTCGGCTTTCATCACCCTGAGCGGGCTCTTCAATCTTAATTACATCCGCTCCCATATCCCCCAACATCATGGCACAGTATGGACCCGCTAACTGTCGGGAGAAATCAACTACTTTAATCCCCTCAAGTGGCCCAAAACTACTCATATTTTGACCTCCTAGACCTATATATTTTCAATAATATTAGCTATTCCAAGGCCCCGGCGATACAAAGCTCAATCCGTACTTACCACCTAAACGCTCTATATCGTAAATCAGCCTGGTCACAATAATGGCAACAATTGTTCCCAGAGGATGCCCTAAAGCAATAACAATAGCGCCACATTCAACAATTACTGCCTCTCTAATTACTCTTGCACCTCTTCTTGTTAATCAATAATCCTGCCGTCTTCGTCATACATATAGATTCCTTTTCCTACTTTGCGGCCTAATCTGCCAGCCTTAACATATTTCACTAACAACGGACAGGGGCGGAACTTGTCTCCCAAGGATTCGTGCAGATACTGCAGCACTTTTAAACGCGTATCCCAACCAACCAAATCGCCCAGTTCAAAGGGTCCCATAGGATGGTTTAAACCGAGCTTCAATGATTTATCAATATCTTTCGGGCTGGCCACGCCTTCCATCAGCATATAGAAAGCCTCATTACCAATCATAGCATTAATTCGGGAAGTGGCAAATCCAGGGAACTCATTCACTTCAACAGTCTCCTTACCCATTAGCTCGGAGACGTACTCAGTCGCCTTAACCGCTTCATCGTGAGTTTCCAAACCCCGAACGATCTCCACCAGCTTCATAATATGAGCCGGATTAAAGAAATGCATCCCGATTACCCGTTCCGGATGGTTGCATACTGCCGCTATTTCGGTAATGCTTTTTGCCGAAGTATTGGTAGCCAATATCACATCAGCAGCACAAATTTCGTCCATTTTACTAAAAAACTTATGTTTTAACTCCAATTCTTCCGGAACAACTTCAATGACAAAGTCCGTTTTAGCTAAAGCCTGCTCCAAATCCGTTTGTGGGTTAAGATTTTTCAGAGCTGCTTCCATGGCTTCCTTCGCCACTTTACCTAACTGAACACCTTTGTTTAGATTTTTCTCAATTGTTTTAATGGCTTTATCCAATACGGCATCATTTACATCTACCAAATCCACCACGAGTCCGCCGGCCGCTCCTACCTGGGCAATCCC
>Ga0209347_1001926_pt1 | contig 29767 bp, 35 predicted proteins | sample AutmiccommuBRH23_FD_187382 | JGI IMG/M metagenome (GOLD analysis project Ga0209347, IMG submission 187382) | Deep subsurface microbial communities from Mt. Terri, Switzerland - Autotrophic microbial communities BRH/23 (SPAdes) (version 2) | ecosystem: Environmental > Aquatic > Deep subsurface >...
ATGCAGGCCGGACTTAAATCGCTCCGCCTACCCATTAGCGACAATGCAGCGACCCTCAAGTGACCCCGGAGCGACCCCGGAAAAACTCTGGGCTGAATAAAAATGCTTCGGCGCTTTAGTGCTTTAACACTTTAATATGTCATATACTTTCCTTAACGATAAAAAAAGCCGGGATGCACCGGCTAAAATAGTCAGCCCCTGGAACATCCACGGCTTTATATCAACCCTTCATTCTGTCTCCTGTCTTCTAAGAACTTACTTTTTTACCAGCGGCTTTAATGCCTCCACCAGTCTTTTTACATTTTCAACCTGGGGATCATTCTCCCCGGCCAGTTTAATATACTGTTCAAATTCTGCGGTGGCCTTCTCGTACTTCCTTTTGGCCACCAGGGCGTGCCCGTAGAAATAATGCGCTTCTTTATTGTTGGGGTTTTTGGCAATCAGCTCCTGCAGCATTGCTGCCGCCCGGTCATACTGGTTCACCGATATTAAACTGCCGGCCAGCCGGGTTTTCAGATCCTCCCGCTCCGGAGCCAGGGATACAGCCTTTTCATAGGTTTCAGAAGCCTTGGCAGCCTGTCCCTCCCTTTCATAGGCCAGGGCAAGTTCCTGTAAGATATTCACATCATTGGGCGCAGCCTTGTCCTTTTCCTCCAGCTCTGCGGCGGTGGCCTGCTGCGGGCTGTCTCCCAGGGGAGTATTCTCCGGCATAGTGCTCCACAGCATACCTGCCATGGATGAGGCCAACAGACCCAGGGACAACACGGCCGCCACTATTCCCATAATTACCCTCTGATGAATCTTTCTTTTTGTACGGTACGAAGTTTTAAATTTGACCATTTCTATTCTCCTCCCATACCAAACCCTAAAAGGACAGATTTATTATAATAAAGACTGCCCGAAAAGTCCATCCAAGCGTTACTATAAAGTCCCCCCCGGCCCCACTGATAACTGCGCCAACTATAATTCAGTCTAATTTTTGCCGCAGGGCAAAAGAATTGTAATAGTTGTTCCTCCACCTTTCTTACTGGCAACCTTGAGCTCCCCGCAGTGATCATTAATAATACGGTTGGAAATAGCCAGCCCCAATCCAATTCCCTCATTCTTGGTACTGAAGAAGGGATCAAAAATTTTAGGAAGCAGTTCTTCTGGTATACCGTCACCAGTGTCTATGAAATCAATAATTACGTTTGATCTGTCAGTTGACATATAAGTCTTAATAGTGAAGTCACCGTGGACTGACATAGCCTGGAAGGCATTGTTGACTATATTTAAAAATACCTGTTCAAGTTCATCATTGTCTCCATTGACCGGAGGTATTGTTTCATCAAGTATTTTGCGTATATTTATTCTTCTTCGCAAAGCTTCGTTCTCCAATAGAAACATCACATTGTTTAAGATGTCATTCAGCCTAAGTGATTCCCTCTTTCTATTGTGAGGTTTGGAAAGATTTAAAAAGTCAGATATGATTTTATTAACCCGGTCAATCTCAGATAAAATCATTTGCATTTGGGAGTCAAACTCATTAATTCCCATCTTCATAATTTTATCCTTGATTATTTGTACGAATCCACGGACCGTTGTCAGCGGATTTCGCATTTCATGTGCAGTTCCAGCTGCCAACTCTCCAATGACCTTTAGCTTTTCGCTTCTTATTAATTGCATTTCAATCTGTTTAATATGGGTTATATTTTTAAAAACAACAATTGTTCCATATGCTTCATTGAGATCGTTTCTTAAAAGGTGGGTATTAATAATATAATATTGATTTTCCTTTGCCCCGACGACAAGTTCATAGTCCTTTATTTCAATATTTCCCTCAAGGGATCTGACTATATAACTCCAGTCACCCGCCAGGTGCTCGGCAAGACACCTAAATGGCCGGCCTAAAAAGGGTTTTTTACCAACATTAAAGGAGTATTCCGCATTTTTATTTATCAATGTTATCGTCAAATCTTGGTCAAGAGTAATAACTCCAATATTAATTGCATTTAATATTGTTTCCGACTTTTGCAAGAGTGCATGGTAATTGACATCACTGGTTATATCAATAACCGTGCATACAGAACCAAGACGCAGTTGATTATTGCCGAAAACAGGAAATATGCTAATCTTGGCGGGTATCTTTTTCATATCACCTTTTATAAAAATGCTATCCCTTAAATCAGTTACCGAAATGCCAAAATCCAGAATCTTATTAATGTTAGGATCCATAAAATTCAACTCATTAAAACCGAATTGGTCATAAGCATCATCGCTAACTGACAAGCGAGTCATCTTTGCAAAGGCCGAATTGATTAACGCTATCTTACCTTTTTGATCTGTAATGATAATTGGCTGGCAAACTTGATTTAAGATATTGCCGGAGATCCGTCTGATTACCCCAGGAGTTAAGGGATCTAGAATATTTCCCACTATCATGGCAAGGGAAAATGATTGCAAGTCTGTTGCGGCGAGGACTGTATTCAAGCAAATACTCCTTTCATTGTCATTTATCAATCCCGGCTATACTAAGCGGCTTAAAACATTTATGTTCCATAGCCTGCTCAGCAGCCATGAACCGGCCTGTCACAGAATACTTCAACAATATATGGAAAAAATCCTCCACCCTGACCAAAATAGGCAGACTACTCAGTAATACGATACACCCGCCAGGCATAAACTATCGGTAAGTTGAGGAAAATCTGTTGATTAAGGGTCCGGCCTCCCGTATAATAAAGGTTGGAAAGGCAAAAGGAGGGAAAGCTATGGGCAAACATATCAGAACCGTTAACGCCAATCAGGCGATCCTCAGGTCAACCCTGCAGGGCCGCGGGTGCGGAGAGTGTCAGGCGTCGTGCCAATCTGCCTGCAAGACGTCCTGCACTGTGGGCAACCAGGTATGCCTGAAGGAAAAAAAGCAATAAATAATTGAAGGCCCGGTCCCGAGGGATTGGGTTTTTTGCTTTACGGGGGATAAAATGATACATAAATTTATATTTGACGACACAAGAATGGTGTTTGACGTTCACAGCGGCGCACTGCACATTGTTGACGAACTTATCTGGGATCTCCTGGAAGCATACGGCGCCCTTCCCGAGGAAGAACTGGCGCAAAGTCTTTCAGGTAAATACCTGGAAGAGGATATAAGCGAGGCTCTGGAGGAGATTAAAGAACTTACAGACAAAAACATTTTATTTTCGCCGGATCCACTGGGGGGGGCTTACAAGCCGCCCGGCGAAAGTGTGGTGAAGGCACTGTGCCTCCACCTGGCCCACGACTGCAACCTTTCATGCCGGTACTGCTTTGCCGGACAGGGGAAATTTGGGGGAGCCCCTGGACTGATGACTGCCGAGGTAGGCAGAAAGGCCCTGGAGTTTCTGGTAAACTCTTCGGGGGAGCGCCATCACCTGGAAGTGGACTTCTTTGGAGGGGAGCCCCTTTTGAACTTTGACGTCCTGCGAATGCTGGTGGACTATGGAAGGAGCCTGGGGCGGGAGAAGGGAAAGGAAATCAAATTTACCGTCACCACCAACGCCATATTGTTGGACGGGCGGATTGGAGACTTTTTAAATAAAAATGATATAAGTGTGATACTGAGCATCGACGGGCGTCAGGGTGTGCACGATGCCATGCGGCCCTTCAGGGACAGAAAGGGATCCTACGACGTTGTGGTAAAGAATATAAAATCTTTCCTCGAGTCCCGGGATTATCGGGATTATTATGTGCGAGGAACCTATACCGCCCTTAACACCGACTTTTCCTGTGACGTGGAACACCTGGCCTCACTGGGTTTTGACAATATATCACTGGAGCCGGTAGTGGCCGGTGAAAAGGATCATTACTCCCTCCGGGACAGCATGTTCAGTCAAATTTCTTCGGAGTATGAGAAACTTACCAGATCAATATTAAAAATGACAAAAGAAGGCCGCCACATCAACTTCTTTCATTTCAACATTGATTTTGAGGGGGGACCGTGCCTTCCCAAAAGGATGAGCGGTTGTGGGGCCGGGCACCAGTATCTGGCCGTGGATCCTCCGGGAACCCTTTATCCCTGCCATCAATTTGTTGGCCGGGAGGAGTTTGTGCTGGGGGATGTATTTACCGGCGTTCGACGGGGCGACCTGACCCGGCTTTTCAGAAATTCGCACCTGTACCGCAAGGAGGGCTGCGGTCAGTGTTGGGCCAAATTCCACTGCAGCGGGGGATGTCACGCCAATGCCGTTATTCACAACGGATCCATAGAAAAACCATACTCCCCGGGCTGCCTGCTGGCCAAAAAAAGGCTGGAGTGCGCCATGTATTTGGCCCAGTGGAAAAACGCCCCTGACAAAAGCTGACACACCCTGATTCACGCTAATCCGACCCAGTGTTACAGTTTTTTCCTTAAGTCGCCAACTTTTTGTTTTTTACGTGTAGTTTGTGCAAAATTGGATGATCGGGAGAATTTCCAAAGCAGGCTGTGTATTGATGAGCCATCCTTGACAAATGGCCTTTTTTAAACAGGATTGTCTTGTGGTATAATTTAAGAGCTTTCTCCCTGCGAACATCCTAAATATTTACATAAATTTTGGCTACTAGTAACAAACGAAAAAATGGCGAAGGGGGTATGTCTTGATAGTCCGAGAGAAGAATGCGGCTGTTGCGGGATATATGCTTAAATATTATAAACAGTTAATCAGTTTTATAAAAAGCCCCAAGGAGCCTGCAGCCATCATAGGCGTGGCCCTTTATACCATCTTTATAATGTTTCTGGTTTCAGTGGTTAGCGCAGGAAACATGGTGTGGGGAGTGTTTTCGGGGGGGCAGTTGATTTCAGTAGTCAGTGACCCGGCAGAAGCCGGTGCAGTGATCACCCAGATGGCTGATGAATACAGTGACGGTAATGTTATAGCCCTGATGGGCGCAGTGCAGGTTAAAAAGATCCGGTACGATGGCTCCGACATGAAGGAATCGGACCTCAGGGCCGCTCTCCATAATGCGGTTGGCTCCAGGGTAAGGGGAACCGAAGTGGTGGTCAACGGCACACCGATTCTGGCCATGAGCAGCAGGGCCGAGGCCGATAATCTGCTGAAATTCCTAAGGGCTGCATATTCGGTTCCCGAAGGCCAAACTGTTTTTTTGGAAGACATCAGGTTAAATGACACCATGGTGGAAAAAATACAGGTAGTCAGCCTTGAGAGTGCCCTGGACGCAGTCAAGAACGGTGCGAAGAAACAGGCCGTCTATCAGGTTAAAAACGGGGACACACTGTGGGACATCGCCAGGAGTAGCGGTATCTCGGCGGATAAGATCCTGGCCTCCAACCCGGGCATGGATCCTGACCGGCTGAGGCTGGGGGATGTCCTCAAAATGGAAAAGGCAGAGCCCCTGATCAATGTTGAAACAGTTCTCACCAAGGTGGCCACCGAGCAGGTAATCGCCCCGGTGGAAGAAAAGAAAGACTCTTCTCTGTTAACCGGGGAAAGAAGGGTGCTGGCCCAGGGCAAAAACGGAAAGAAAGAAGTCACCTACCAGATTATCAACAGGAATGGGTCGGAGTTTGACCGCAAGGTGATTAATGAAGTAACGCTGGAAGAAGCCCAACCCAAAGTTATAGCCACCGGCACCCGTGTTCTTCTGGCCTCCCGCTCCGGGGGAGGGCGGCTGGGATGGCCTGCGGCCGGATCCATATCGTCACCTTTTGGCCCCAGGGGCGGCGGGACACATAGCGGTATTGACATTAGCAGCTATACAGGAGCCACGGTGGCGGCGGCTGAGTCAGGCACCGTGGTAATGGCCCAGTGGTACTCCGGATATGGAAAATGTGTGGACATATCCCATGGAGAAGGTGTTGTCACAAGATACGCCCACCTGTCCAGTATCGGGGTTAATGTCGGTCAGAAGGTAGACAGAGGCGAGCTGATTGGCAATGTTGGAACCACCGGATACGCCACCGGCCCGCACCTGCACTTTGAGGTAATCATAAGCGGCCAGGCCAGAAATCCTCTGAATTACCTGTAACAATTAGTAAAAAAGATGACTGCAAGATTTAAAAAATCAAATCTTGCAGTCATCTTTTTTACTGTTATGAAATTATTGTTCTCCCTTTTTCTTGGCCACGCTGATGGCACAGTCGGGGCAGACGTTCTGGCAGATGCCGCAGGCAATGCACTCATCAGTTATCTCCACCGATGGAGTGCCGTACACTCCCAGTATATCCGACCAGGACATGCATTTCTTGGGGCATTTTTGTATGCACAGGCCACAACCCTTGCAAAGCCCGGGGAAAATAGCCCAAAGCCCCTTTTCAACCTCAAAAGACCTTTCTTTAAAGGCATATGTCATTATCCAGCCCACCCCCTACAATAAACCGGCAACAAGTTCGGCGCCCCGGTCAATGGCTTTGAAATTAAGTTCCCGGAGCTTGGGATTCTTCTCAAACTTGTACCCCAGTTTTTTCTCAATGGCATCCTTGGCCCGATCTTCCGAAACCACCGCAGTGGCCTTCACCACGGCCCCCATGATGATAATGTTAAACACCCTGGGATTCAGCTCTTCATTGGCCACCTGCAGAGCCGGTATGGCCAAGACCTTCTTGGCGTTGGTGGGTATGGCATCCTCCACACCCTCAATACCCGAGTCATAAACAAAGACAGTGTCCGGGCCGACGTACTTACGGGTTCTGTGAACGGCCCGGTCGCTGAGGGCGATAATTATGTCAGCCGTAAGGAACTTTGGCGATCCGATGGCCTGATCCCCAATCTGCAGGTAGGCAACCGAAACCCCCCCCCTCTGTTCCACACCGAAATTGGGAATGTAAAGGGCTTCCCGGCCTTCTTCGTTGGCAGCCTCGGCGATGATCTCGGCTACCGACTGGACACCCTGGCCACCTTCTCCCGCCAGGACGATTTTAACCGCCTTAGCCATTATTTCCCCTCCTCATGCCGGGATTCTGGCACTTTGATTTCTCCTACTTTGAAATACTTGGTCATATCCTTTTCCAGGAACTTCCATGTGTCCTCGGCGTTGGTGCGCCAGTTGGTGGGACAGGTGGACAGGATCTCTACGAAGGAGAATCCCCGGCCATTAATCTGGTTTTCCAGCGCTTTTTTTATAAAACCCTTCATCTGCTTGGGGTTGGCCACCGTTCCCCTGGCCACGTAGGCCCCTTCCTGGGTGATGGCGGCAACCATTTCCGGACCCTGGGTAGGATAGCCGGTCTTTTCCGGATCCCGCCCGTAGGGGGATGTCTCAGTTTTTTGCCCGGGCATGGTGGTGGGGGCCATCTGTCCCCCGGTCATGCCGTACTGGGTGTTGTTTACCAGAATAAGGGTAATTTTTTCATTCCGGGCGGCGGCATTCACCAGATGTTGGGAACCGATTGCATATCCCCCCCCGTCACCCATGTACGCAATACCAATGACTTCGGGATTAGCCCTTTTTATACCCGTTATAACCGGGGTGGTCCTGCCGTGGTGGGTCTGTATTGCGTCAATATTGAAAAAGTCCCATGAAAGCAGCGAACAGCCTATATCGCAACCATACACCGCCTTGTCCTGTATGCCCAGTTCGTCTATGGCTTCCCCCAGGGCCTTAAGTACCAGCCCGTGTCCGCAACCAGGGCAGAATTTATGCGGTTTTGTATCCACTCGCCAGCTTTTGGGCATGGCTAGCTGCACAGACATATTGAAGCCTCCTTTTAATCTCTTCACCATATCCCGGCCTAACCCAAGACAGACTTAATCTTTGCCGAAATTTCCTCGGCGGTTATGCCCGCCCCGGGCTTGAACAGGGGAATTATCCCGGCGCCGCAGCCGTAAATGGAATCCTTGACCAGACGGGCCAGTTGACCTATTGCGGATTCGGCAATCAGCAGTGTCTTGGCTTTGTTGGCAACCTCCCGCAACTGCTTCTCGGGCATCGGACGCAGGGTAATGGGACGGAAGTAGCCAACCTTAACGCCGGCCTCCCTCAATTCCATGACGGCCTCTTTAGCGGCCCTGGAAACCACGCCATGGGAAACCACCACCAGATCTGAATCCTCGGCGCCAAGGCTTTCAAATTCAGCAACCTCCGGAGCAATGGCGTCGTATTCCTTTTGGTATTGCTGCAAAACCTCGTACAGCTCTTCCTCAACATTGTAAGTATTGCGGTACTGGCCAGGTGGCCTGTCAATTCCCGGAGTCCCGGGCATGCCCACATAGGCTTCCGGGGAAACCAGCTCAATGCCTCTGGACTCGGGGTCATACATGGTCAGTGATTCCCGCATCTTGGCCTGATAGCCGTCTCCCAGTATAAAGGTGGGAAAGCGATACTTCCAGGCGGTGTTGAACGCCTTGATGGTGTAGTCGTAAAGTTCCTGGTGGGTGGCAGTGGAGTAAACAATTCGGAAGCCTTCGCCGTTCCCGCCAAAGGTGGTCAGGGTGACCTCCTGCTGGGAATAAATAACGGTGGCTGTGGAGGGGCCTCCCCTTTGCTGAACGGCCACCACGATGGGCAGCCTCATGGCCTCGGCCATGGAAATGGGCTCCTGCATCAGGGTGTTTCCGGGGCCGGCGGTGGCTGTAAAGGCTTTTCTTCCGGCCAGAACTCCTCCCACCGTGGTAAACCCGGCGGAAAGCTCGTCCTCGGTTTGGAGAAACTCCTTACCGTACTTGGGAGCCATCCTGGTCCAGTAATGCATAATCTCGTTCTGGGGGGTAATGGGATAACCGTACATTATGTCGGCGTTGGCCATGACTGCGGCATAGGCTACAACCTCATTGCCGGTCATGAAATACCGCTTGTCCCCCTTAATCGGTTTTTCTGGCATTAACAGGTACACCTCCTAAATCTGTTTGGCTTATACGTTCTTTTTACCAGAATGTTTGCGGCATATACCGCTTGATGGCCCACACCTGATTACCTGCGCAATCTTTGGGCCCGATGATGGCGGCTATTTCTTCCGCCGCTGTGGTGGCCAGTACAGGCATATCCAGAATCACGGACGCGCCGCTCACCAACCGGGCCCCCTCCTGGACAATATCTGCGGTGGTTTCGTCACCCAGGTGGGTATTGTTGATCAACATGTTTACGTTTCCCAGTTCTCCAACGTACCCTGTAATGTCCTCAATGGAGGCGGTCATGGGCCTTGAGGCGTTTATAACCGCCACCACCCTTAGATCGGGGTCAGTCCCGGCCCCTTCCAAAAGGTTCAGTGTGCGTGATCCCCCCACACCGTACCCTATATCAAGGATTATATCGCCGGGCCTCTTCAGAGCCCAACGATTTTCCGCCCTGATCACATTTCCGGCTTCACCCAGTCCCTCTGTATCCCGGGTTTCCCAGGCCAGCACCTGTATTCCTGCGGCAATCAGCTCCAGTTTAATGGGCCGCAGGGTGTAACAGGGCTCCACAATATCAAGGTCCACCAGCGTAACCGTCCTGCCCAAACGTGAAAGCATCAGTGCCCTGTTTACGGCCACCTCGCTTTTGCCGCTGGCATATTCTCCTACATATGCTTCAACTATACGGCTTGAAATATTTAATCTCACCTTCCCGGAAGGAATACTCCAAGAGAATTATTTGCATTCTCCACACAAACAAAACCGGGCGCAATTCATTGCCACCCGCCAAAAAAACGCTATAAATAGTATATTCCAAAATAGAAAAATGTCAATAAAGTCCCTCTAAAACCACTCTAATGTTTGAACATTTCGCATTCACCTATAAAAAACATAAAGAAACCCGGAGATTTGCACATAATTTAACTTGCCCGGCTATACAAAAAAATAATTCAAAACTACCAGAAGAATAGCCCCCGGTATATTCAGAACTCCCACCGTGAAAATAGTGGCCGGGTTTATGGCAATCCGCATACCCATTTGCCCCAGGACTAAATTTGCCAGAAGAATAATTACCGTACCCGCCAAAAAACAGGAAAATAGCCGGAAAACCAGCCTGGCAGGCTTGATAATAAACACCGCCGCCACGTATACCAGGAATAGTGTCACCAGAATCAAAAAAACCAGCTTCCACTCCACCGCTCATCATCCTTTCGGTTGGTACTGTAATATTGATTATGCGGGGTAATGGAATAATATTCCTGCACCACTAAAAAACACGTACCCTAGCCCAGTTCCTGGCGGCCTTCCAGTGCTTTTGAAAGTGTCATTTCATCAGCGTACTCAAGGCTGGCCCCCACCGGCAGACCATGGGCTATCCTGGTCACCTTAATCCCGGACGGCTTTATCAGCCTGGCCAGGTACAGGGCGGTGGCATCTCCCTCCACATTGGGATTTGTGGCCACTATCATTTCCTTTACACTGCTGACGGCCAGCCTTTCCAGCAGCTCCCTGACGGTCAGATCCCCAGGGCCTATCCCTCCCATGGGAGAAATGGCACCGTGCAAAACATGGTACCGCCCCCTGAAGCCCCTGGATTTTTCCATGGCAATAACATCCCTGGGCTGCTCCACCACGCAAAGTATTTCGGTGTTTCTCCTTGGATCCCGGCAGATTACACAGGGGTCACTGTCGGTAAGATCACAGCAGAGGGAGCAGCGGCGTATATTATCTCTGGCGTCGGTCAAGGCCCCGGCCAGATTCCGGGCCACCTCCGGAGGAGCGTCCAGAATATGGAAGGCAAGGCGCTGGGCGGTCTTGGGACCAATGCCCGGCAGCCTTGCAAACTCATCAACCAAACGGGCTATGGGGCCGGTGGAATTCATTCAATCACCTCGATACATTACATTAGAATACAGGAGACAGGAGACAGAATTCAGAATAAAACCTCCCAAACAATGCCATTCTGAATTCTGTCTCCTGAGTTCTGAATTCTTTTCTTATAGAAGTCCTGGTATGTTCAGCCCTCCGGTAACTTTTCCCATCTCCTTGGCCACCATTTCCTGGGACTGTTTTAGTGCGCCGTTGACCGCAGTGAGTATCAGGTCCTGGAGCATTTCAACATCTTCGGGATCCACGGCCTCGGGCTTTATTTCAACCGAAACAAGCTCCTGCTTGCCATTGGCCACAGCCTTGACAACACCGCCGCCCGCCGTGCTTTCCACCGTGCGGGTGGCCATCTCCTCCTGCAGCTTGGCCATGTCCGCCTGCATTTTCTGAACCTGCTTCATCATTTTTTGCATGTTGCCGCCCATCATAATAAACAACCTCCCTTATTAGTAATACATCCTGCATTTTAACAAACCCCGGGCATTTTAACAAACCCGGGAATTAATTTAAATCAGGGGTCAAATACTTCAAAGTCTTCCTCGGCAGATTCCTCGCCCTTGCCGAAAAGGGCCTCCACGTCGTCAGGGCGGACGATCTTTCTGGGCAGCCCCACTTTCCCGGGGGGTTTCCCGTCAGCTTCCACCAGGCGCAGGCGAATATCCTCTTTGCAGACCGATTTTATCAGATCGGATAATTCCCTCCGGTTGGTTTCGTTTTCCAGTATCATTACCGCCAGGGGAGCGTAAGACTCGGACCTGGGGAAGGCAATGGTCAGCGTATTCCCTTCAACCTCAAGGGGCCAGCCCTTACCCTGGGTAAGGTGGGTGGCTATGTTGGGATATAGCCTCCGGGCCATCTCCAGCACATCGTTCCACCTGGAGTCAATTGTTTTGAATAAATGGCCGGGATTAGAAGCCTTGCTTTCATGATATGATGCGGGCAGTTCTTTTTCACCACCCGTTTTTTTCCTTATAGCATTTTTTGTTGCTGGCGGGGGAATCTGAATTTTTGCCCCCACCACGGGCTCCTGCGGAGGGCTGGCATTTTCCCTGACTGCGGAGGGAACTGGCCCGGAAGGCTCAGCCGCCGGACAGGATCGGGAAACCGCCGGCACATAGGCAACCGTGGCGGGCTGCAGATCTATGTTAGCCGCCTTTGGGCCGGGAAGCCCCCTAACCCTGGATGACAGTTCCGAGATCCGTGACTCCAGCTCCCTGATCCTGGCGGCAAGTTCTCCCACATGGTCATCCCCGGAACCCCGGCGGGCGGCCAAAAGCCTTGCCGCCCGCACCAGGGCAACCTCCAGCAGTATACGGGGCTGAGTGCTCCAGCGCATATCCTGCTCGGCTCTGGACAGGCCGCCAATAACACGGGAAAGACATTCAATTTCATCTCCCCCCGCCCCCGCTGATCCCAGTTTTTCCAGCATCAGCCCACGCAGATGAGCATTCAGGTCCTTTACAAAAACCCGGAGATCCTTGCCCTGGTCGGCGATCTCCCCGATAAGCCCCAGAACCTCTCCCGCCTGGCCGCCCATCAGGCCCGAGGCCACACCCTTCAGCAAATCTTCCCTGACCGTTCCCAATATGCCGTGTATTTCATCCACGCCCACCCTGTTGCCACCGTATGCCGCCGCCTGGTCCAAAATGCCCAGGGCGTCTCTCATGCCGCCCTCGGCCGCCCTGACAATAAGATCCACCGCTGGCTGCTCTATCTCAATCCCGGACCCTTCGGCCACCGTTTTGATCCTCTGTGTCATTTCCCTGTCACCAATCCGGTGAAAGTCAAACCTCTGGCAGCGGGAAAGAATGGTCAGGGGAATTCGGTGGGGCTCGGTGGTGGCCAGTATGAACATGGCGTGGCTGGGAGGCTCCTCCAGTGTCTTTAAAAGGGCGTTAAAAGCCTCGTTGGTGAGCATATGCACCTCGTCAACGATAAAAACCCTGAACTTTCCGCCGGAGGGGGCAAACTTCACTTTTTCCCGAAGATCCCTAACCTCGTCAATGCCCCGGTTTGAGGCGGCGTCAATTTCAATTACATCCATTGATGTTCCGGCCGCAATATCGCGGCACAGATCACAGCGCCCGCATGGATCTGCCTCCCGGGGTTCCCGGCAGTTTACCGCCCTGGCCAGTATCTTGGCAATGCTGGTTTTTCCGGTTCCCCTGGGTCCGCAAAAAAGGTAGGCGTGGGACAGCCTCTCGCCCTTCAGGGCGTTAACAAGGGTGCGCACAATATGATCCTGCCCCACCACTTCCTTAAACCCCCGGGGCCGCCACTCCCTGTAAAGAGCCCGGTAAGTCATAAAAAACACCCCCGCCAGAACTCAGAATATGTACGGTATTCCTAACAAGAATTAAAAGGGCGTAATAATTTTTACTGCCTGCGGCATAGGCAACTATTTAAAATATTCTTCCCGTTTATCTCTGCCGCCAGCCCTTATATCATAACGGTTTTTTTCTACTTTCGCCGCAAAAAAAATATTTCCTTTTATTCATCGGTCAAAAAGCTGCCAGAAAATCCTTTCCCCTGGAAACTCTGTGAACTTACTTGTGCTGCTATATAATACCACCACCCTGCCCTTGACTACCCGTCCAAAAATGATCTATAATTATTTTCGCAAGCGGGTGTAGCTCAAAGGTAGAGCATCAGCTTCCCAAGCTGAGGGTTGAGAGTTCGATCCTCTTCACCCGCTCCAAATTCTCATAGTAAAATTAAGGCCTCCCGGTTGACGGGGGGCCTTTTTGCCAATCATTTGCTTCACCTGAATTGTTAATCTGACCTTGCTGGCGCTGCCTGCTCCCTCGCTTCCGTAATTATATGCGGTCGGGGAAGGTGAAGGATTTAGCTAAATACTTCCTGTTAAAAGAAAGAAATGCCTGATAACCCAGGCATTATTAGTATTTGAGAAAATGTATTTAACCTATGATACCTTGATTAACCCCCAGCTCACTAGGTCATCATAGGATTTTATAATCTGTTCCATGTCAAACTTAGGGTGTTTTGCTTTTTTAATCTCCTCGATTACAGTTTCTCTATCGGTGGGTTCCCCGAAAATTGTCTGGATTCTCCATACAAAATGGGCAGTAGCATAAATTTCCAGCTCCAATGGAGTCATATTACCGAATGTTTCAATCAGTGTGGTAAGCTCTTTTTGATGTTTTTTAATTTCATCTCTTTCCCGATCTAAAACAACCTGGGTCTTTGATCCCGTCCGGTATATAAACGTACTTCCCTCAACCAAATCTACAACGTCATCCCGGTAGGCATTTTCAAGTTCAGTGGCAAATTTTTCACTGTAAGGACCATAATAATGCATTGTATATGCATAGTTTAGCGGTATGCCATATGCTTTTGCTAGATACACATACTTTTGATATGCCTTTTTGCCTCTGACTTTACCCAGGGCGTTAACCATAAAAGCTACAAACGTCCTGGCGTCCAATTACATCACCTCACCTCTACTTAATTTTATCTTTTCTTTTTTTATGGTCTATTTTTTCTATTTCATACTGTTTTTGAGCTTCCTCATATTCTCTTCTTTTTCTTTCAACTTCCTCCTTCTTTTTTTCAACCTCCCTTACATAAACTGTATACCCCGCTTCATACATATTATTACAATATTTCAGCATTTCTTCTTTAATCTCTTCTTTTGCGTAAATCCTTAATATATTTATTTTTTTGCCAGAGATGCTTGCTACCGGTAAAGAATAATCTTGGATAGCCTTAATGATATTGGTAAATTTATCCTTGACCGGAATGGCAAAAAGCTTGTTATCCTCGTCTTCCTGGGTTTCCTCAATATGTATAGGTATTTCAATAAGATATTTGGAGGATGAGGTTTTGGATTGATCTATATGATAATCTTCTTCACTATATAGGTTATCAACCTGCTCTATTACCCAGGCTATTTTCCCAAGCTCATCCTTCTTTTCATCCTCATCCTCTTCGGGGTGGGGTTTTGAAACGAAAGCCTCTTTTATATGTTTTCTTCGGTATAAATTCTCTGCCCATTTAGCATTTTTCTTTCCCTGTTTTTCAATTAACTGGATTATTTTACTGTCGATCCAGGGTAAATACAAGTCAAGATCGGAAGGATAAGCATTTAAACCTTCGCTTTTTAAAATATCTTTAATAAAATTAACCAAGTAATGATCATAAATCCGCCTGGTTTTATGAAAGTACACTTGGATAAACATCCAGTATCGCGCATAAATGAATTCTTCAACAGCGTGGATGCCGCTTGACTCAACTCCCAATTGCCACTCTCGTTCCGGGTCGTTTTGAGGATGACAAATACTTAGGGTATCCAGCATTCTAGGTAAATCATACTTGCCGTACTGGACTCCACAATAATGGCTGTCCCTTAAAAGATAATCCATCCTGTCGGCATCCAATTGTCCGCTAATTAAATCTTTAACAAAAAGGTGTTTTTTATCTTTAATAAAACCAGAAAAGAATTTCAGAATATCCTCTTTCGTTATACCTTCAGAAGAAAAGAGCTCATCTATTAAAGGGCCAAAAACATCGCGGATTAGCAGCTTGGTGTATATCTCGTGTCCGGACCTTTTTTCTCCATCAATGTCTTCTAGTTCTGGATAAAGACCACTTTCTTCGCCTACATGAGAGAATGGACCATGGCCAACGTCATGGAGGAGGGCCACAATACGACCGATTTGTTTTAATCTTTCGTATTCAGGTTGCTTAATATAATTATTATTTATGCATTTCCTCTGCCAAAGTGAATCCATGGCTTTACCGACTAGGTGCATTACCCCAAGGGAATGACCGAACCTTGTGTGTTCAGCTCCGTGATATACAAGATAAGTAGTCCCAAGTTGGCGGATATAGCGGAGACGTTGAAAGGCAGGGTGGGCTATCAACTTTTCTTCTTTGTCTGAAACATCAATCAATCCGTGTATAGGATCTCGGAATTGGTAACTCATTCCTTGAACACCATCCTACCACAATTTAAGCTACAGGAAAATATTGTTCCGATCCATGTTATACTACAGGGTCCGGCAAAAACTGCCGGACCCCTTAACGTCGTTACAAAATATGTCTTATGAAATTCGTTTATAAGACATATTTCGACGCTTGATTATTAATTCCTTTTTTTAACTTAAAAATACATATCACCTAAATATAAACACAATATAGCGCTGGGTTTGGTTAGGGGCAGGCGCATCACCACTAGAACCGAGTATTCCCCCCTAACGTGCCAGCCACTGGGCTCTCTGAATTAATGAATATGTATATATGAGCCCGTTAAAACCAGGCAAAATTACCAGTTGCTAACAATTAAACTGCCAAAGTTCCATTTGAATTACCATCGCGCTTGATATATACAGCAAAACTACCGCTGCCAGAGGTCTTAAGACACCTCACAGCACCCCGTTCTGCCCCTTTTACCAAATCAGCGGCGCTTGCAGCTGATTTTTCGGGGGCTTCTCTCGTAATCAGACGCATCACTTGGCGAATGTTGTACACAAATGAAGTGGCATGCAACCGGATCTGGTGTTTAGTGGATTATTACTAAAGACTGAGTAATCGTTTGACTCTGAAATTCTCTATAAAAAAGGCCTCCCGGACTGGTGGAGGCCTTTTTTATACCATTTTTGCCGGGGCAATCCTGGTGTGCATAGCTCCGGTTGGGGGCAAGGAGGGCATAAATGCACCCTCTTGATTACCCGGAGTCATATTCGTGTTGTTTCTTTCGCCCCCCCGGCAGGGATTTTGCTCGCTACCAGACATAGTTTCTTTTTACCCCAAAGTCCTGATCCAGCAGATCCAGCAAGTATTTACGCTGGCCGTTCATGTATTTTTTAGCCCCATTAATGCGGGAACGGTCTCCGTTAACCAGCCTTTTAACGTATAAGGCACGGTTTTCCCGCATAACCATGGCCCTTTCTCTGTGCTGAGAATTAAAGCTTTGCAAATATTCCCTGGTGCTGTTAGTGTTATTACGAGCAGCCGCTGCCCTCAGCTGGGCATCCTGCCCGATCGCCTGTAGCCTATTCTTTTCATTTTCAACTATCCATCTATGCAGATCCGATGCCATCTCCTGGCATGACCGCTTGAGGCTGTTGCTTAGATCCTGCCCCATAATCTTGCGGCTTTTCCCCATGTCCGAGAGCAGCCAGCCCACTTCCTTCTTCAAAAGCGCATTGTTTTCTTTAAGCATATCCCCGTACATTTTAGCTGCCCGGCGGCGGGCCGCCTCATTGATCATCCTGTCTTTTCTGCTTCCCAACTGACTCACCCTTTCCATGTTTATTAAAGTTACGCCCACCCTTCAAAGGGCAGGCGTACTAAGCATAAATACACAATATGGATTACGCAGAACATGCTGCGGCGGTGGCGGTCAAGCCAATAGCCTCGGCATATTTAAGGTAGGTGTCTACGGAAGCAATCACTACCCGGGCTTCAATGGCAAGAAGCTCGATGCCCACCAGAGAAACTCTTGCCCAGGCATCTATAACGATACCCTTGTCTAAAATACGGTCAATTACTTCCACAAGACTGGAAGACGCAATAGATTTTTGAACAGCCATTAATATACCTCCTCTTTGTTATAGAAATTTTTTACGGCGGCATATGCATTTTTTGCAGTACGGCCAGCGGCTAGCACATATTAAGCAGGTGCCCGCCGAGACCCGGACTATTACTGACCCGGAGGCTGTTATTTCCACGCCCCGGGGAAATCTGGTTGCCCGGGCTCTTAATAACAATACCCCAAACCTAGTGCTCAACCATGTGCTATAACCTGCTTAACTGCATCTTATACACCCCCCTTCGAGTTCTAAAGCTTTTAAGGAATACTATTTTCTATCAATATACTATTTAAATGGACAATGGAATGTGAGTAAATGTATCCTAATGGAAAAATTTATTTAATGCTTGTTTACCTTGCTTATTTAAACTAGAGCTAATATGTTAAAAGCTCTTTTTTACAGACGGCACATCCAAAGACTTTTCCCGACTTTTTATTTTATTCCGTCACCACCACAATGTGATGAATAAGTTATACTAACCATATTTTACCACGACAAACAAAACCTTGCCTTTGTCCCTGTTTAAAATCCGCTCCCCCAGGGATAGCCGTCTCTTTGACAGGCATAGACGAGCATTGTTTTTCTCCAGAAAAAATTGGCGACCGTTGTAACATTAAGTCATACCTGGAATATATTGCAATGTGAGTAAAAATTTACTTTGTGGAGGGATACCAATGGAAGAACAGGACATGACTTTTGTGGACGAAGCGATGAAGATCGTGAAGGACCTCCGGCCGGATTTTGCATTGGACCGGGGTTTGCTGGATTGCGGGTGCGGCTTCGTGGAAGAGAGCATCTTTTCTTTCAGTAAGGATTCTTGCTTGTGGATTGTTCTACTGTGCAAAACCGGCAATTTTGCATGTAAGCCAGTAACCGCACAGTGGATAGAGACATTCTCAAATCTTATCTTACAATCCTCACGGGTGTTTGTGGAATTTGATATTAACCACAAGATAACTGGCTGGGCAGTGGAGCAGGATAAAATCTGCTGTTTAGAAGATTTTCCTCATAAAAAGATGATCAGGGCGGTATAGCTGATCAGCGGCTAAGCGTAGAAGCAAGGACAGGGGATACTTCAAAGATACCCCCTGTCCTTCTTTACCTTTTGAGAAATTATTTCCCACTCCAGTATTATTCTTTTGACAAAATCATTCCAATGGTCTTCGGGTACGTTAACAAACCCCCGATAGGTCAGGCAAAGCTTACCCTCTCTCAAATCAATCTCCAATACCTTTTGCAGAAGGTCTTCCTCTCCCCCGAATTTTTCCATAAAATCTTCTACAATCCCGGTAATAATGGCCAGTTCATCAGGATAAAGATTGCGTTCACCCTGTTCATCCATCCGAACGGCCACTCCTCTAAGAGCTTTGCCCAATCTCCAGAAACATTTATCAACAATGATTTCCAGCCCTGACTCAATACTTTCTTCCTCGATCAGGTTGGCTATTTTACCGATAAACTTTGTCAACTTGTTCAGGTTATCGGTATAAAGGTCATAATTATCCTGCACGTCAAATTGAAGGCAATGACATATCACATCAAACAATTCCAGCAGGTTTTCCGTTTTTTTGTATGTAAGGGCGCTTTTGCTTCCCGTAGAGACGGTGCCGCTCATTTTCTCCCGGCAGAGATTAATGTTTTCCAGCAGAGCCATTTTTGACTGCAGGAAATTATCTTTGTTCCCTTCTATCCCTGAAACCAGATAATCAATTGTTACCCCGAATTCAATGGCTAACTTATTTAGTATGGCCGTGCTGGGATTTTTTATTTTATTCCGCTCCATGAGGCTGAGCGCCTGCTTGCTTATGTCCCCCAGACGGTTGGCCAGCTCCTGTAAGCTATATTTTTTTGGCTCTTTTTTTTTTCCAGGCGAAGCTTTCTTATCCTTTCACCCATGGACAGATTGCACAAGTTTTCCATCGGCTAACCCCTTTTATTGCGCTGTGACTCGAAGTTCCTGACGGCATCCGTCAGATCTTGTTCATAAAGCAGCAGATTTAAAACCTCAAGCTTACCCGCCGAAATGTTGTCCCTGATCAAATTCATAACTGCGTTGCGGCATATCAATTCCAGATCGGCCCCACTTTTACCTTCGGTGATGCCGCTCAGTAAATCCAGGTCGGCATTCACGGAAATATTCTTTTTACAGAGATTAATTGCAAAAATCTCTTTTCTGGCAGCCTTGCCGGGCATGGGTACCTCCAGGTGCAGATCGAACCTTCCGGATCTCAACAATGCGTCATCCACAAGGTCCGGCCTGTTTGTGGCGGCCAGCAGAAACACTCCCCGCAATTCCTCCAGACCGTCTATTTCGGTAAGCAACTGGCTTACCACCCGGTCGGCCATACCATCTCCCTGACTATTCCTTTTAGGCGCCAGGGCATCTATCTCATCGAAGAAAATGACGCAGGGAGGAACCTGCCTGGCCTTTTTAAATATTTCCCTGATTCCTTTTTCTGTTTCGCCCACCCACTTAGAAAAAAGCTCCGGGCCCTTTATGGAAATAAAGTTGGCGTTGCATTCGGCCGCCACCGCCTTTGCCAAAAGCGTCTTGCCGGTGCCGGGAGGACCGTGGAGAAGAACTCCCCTGGGCGGGGTAATTTCAGCGGCACGGTACAGTTCAGTATATTTTACGGGCCATTCAATGGCCTCTTTTAATATTCTTTTAACCTCCTCCAGCCCGCCGATGGACTCCCACTTCACATCCGGGCTTTCCACGAAAACCTCCCTTAAAGAAGATGGCTCAATCTCCCTTAAAGCCTGCCTGAAATGATCCATCCTCACCTCAAGGCTGTTTAAAAAAGAAGACGGTAGTGCGCCGTTTAAGCCCATATCGGCCCAGACAGATCTCAGCGACGTCATAGCCGCTTCCCTGCAAAGGGCTGACAAATCGGCGCCCACGAAACCGTGGGTCAGGCCGGCGAGATATTTTAAGTCCACGTCCTCGGCCAAAGGCATCCCCCGGGTATGGATTTCCAGTATCTTTAGCCTTCCGGATTGATCCGGAGGACCGATTTTTAATTCCCGGTCAAACCGACCGGGCCGGCGCAATGCCGGATCTATGGAGTTTGGCAGGTTTGTGGCCCCCACCACAATAACTCCCTTTCTCTCGTTTAATCCGTCCATAAGGGCCAGAAGCTGGGCCACAATTCTTTTTTCAACCTCTCCGGTCACCTCTGAACGCTTGGGGGCAATGGCGTCTATTTCATCCAGAAAAATTATTGCCGGGGCCTTCTCCCTGGCCTTTTCAAAAATATCTCTCAGCCTGGCCTCGCTTTCCCCGTAATACTTGGCGACAATCTCGGGGCCGTTGATGTTTATAAAACGGGCTTCTGTTTCCGAAGCCACCGCCTTGGCTATCATTGTCTTCCCGGTACCCGGCGGGCCGGTTAAAAGAAGTCCTCTGGGCGGATCTATACCCAGCCTTTCAAATACCTCCGGGTATCTCAGCGGCAACTCCACCATTTCCCGTATTTTCTTTATTTCCGAATCAAGCCCGCCGATATCCTCGTAGAAAACCTTGTTGCCCTTTCCGGATCGTCCGGAGGATTCCTTAATGTCTGCAGCCAGCTTTACTCTGGTGGAAAAATCCACCTGCAAAAAGCCCTCGGGATGAGCTTCCTGTATAATAAATTCATGGGGACTGCTGCCGAAAAGATTGACTCTGATCCTGTCCCCCCTGGTGCAGGCAATGCCGTCCAGCAGTTTATTCAGGTAGCCGCCGTCTTTTATCAGCCATCCCCTGGGGATGTATGTAGTGGGAACCAGCGTTAGCTCCCTGGCTACCTTTCTTTCTTCTTTGGATATTTTTATTTTTTCTCCAAGCCCGCCCTGAACATTTTCCCTGGTAATGCCGTCTATTTGAACTACCGCCTTGTTTCTTTCACCAGGGAAGGTCGGCATAACCCTGGCACAGGATGCCCGCTTGCCTTCCAGTTTAACAATGTCGCCAATTTCAACATCCAGCGATTTTAAATATATGGGGTCAATTCGGGCGATATTTCTCCCCACGTCCCTGGGGATTGCCTCGGTTATTTTAAGATGCAGTTCCTTTGTTTCATCCATCATTAAAACCTCGATATCAGTTTTTCATGATTTTAATTTTCATAATGCCGTTGTGATAGTGCGAGGTATATTTCACGGGCTTTTCAAGTCCCTCAACAGTTATTTCCTTTCTATACTTTCTGCCGTTATTTTTACCGTCGACCGTTATAAACATGGATTCCTGACCAAACCTGATATCAACATCCGACTCTTCCACCCCGGGCATTTCAGCGATAATCAACAAGTGGTCCTCCTCGGGGATTATATCTACAATGGGCTCCCGGACATCCTCTTCCGCCGGTTTTTTTTCATTTAACTCCTGGGCCGGAGTATCGGTTTCGGGGGCGCCCCCCAGCCCCATGCGGACGCTGTAGTTATAAACAGCCTTGATGTTTTTCTTCCCCAATTGTCCTCTTTCATTTATCTCAACCAGCCCGTCTTTTTCCAGTTTGCCCAGCGTTTCCACAAGATCGGCCAGGCCGTTTAATATACCGGACAGCCCTTTGCCTGGATTTAATTTGTCCCTGTCCTCACATTTCCCAGCCATGATTACTATCTCCCCTTATCATTTCAGTCAGCTACTTCTTTCCGCCTGCCTCACTTCTTTGTCCCACTGCTTCATAAGGCCGTATTTTAACATGGTCTCCATCCCCGCAATGGCAGCCCTCAAATTAACCCCGATCAGGGGAACGCCCCCTATGGAAATAAGCAGATCGGCATCCAAGATCACACCTTTATCCAGAACCCTTTCCAAGAGGTCCGTCAGGGTAACTCTATTTTCCCTGGAAGGTTTCATAACGATCTCCTTTTTTTGGACTACATAAAGCTGTAGGGCGGCCATGGACCGGAAAATAACACCTCCAGGTACGGAACCCCGTTTACCCGGTCCAAAAACATCCCCAACCGGGCGCATTGATTTCCATCAGCAAGGCAGTTGAGGTTTAACAGCAAGATCTTGTTACGTTCTGTTTTTCTCGTCTTTTCCACACTCACTTTTTTTACCAGCCCAACTATGGAGGAATGACAATCCCCGAATATTTTATCGGCCTCGGCCTCTATTAAAGCTTTCAATCTGGCGTTTATTTTTTCTTTTATCAGAAAACCCTTGCCTTTGGTGGATTTAGACAGTTCCTCCCTTAACAGCTCTATTTCTTCATCACTGTCCATCAGCTTTAGAGCGGCCTTTTTGGTATCCATAACCACCTGCACGCCATATTCCCCGCAGCCCGCCACAAATCTCAGCTTGCCCTGTATATACAGGTAGTTATCCTCCAGCCATTTAAGCAGCAGATCTTCCGGAGCCTGACTTTCAGCGCTTTTAATAATTGTGTTGAAAGTAAATGGCATTACATTTCCATATCTCATCCAGTATACTTCGACCACCCTGTGGTGATCTTTCACCCAACCCTTGACAATCTCATCCTCACCGGAACGATACGGATTGGGTTTGCACCGGTGGGCAACGGCAGTTATTTCCCTGTACACCAGAGGAATAACCTTTTCTTCGTTAATCCCGGTTAAATACAAGTCCTCCGCCGCGCCATCAACCACACAGTACATATACATGCCATCTTTTCCGGTCAAATCATTGTTCACTGTCATCAAGCCACCTCACCGGGTTTAAGGTATCCACCACTTCATTTATCACATCATCCAGTCCGTCTTTAATGCTATCCACCACATCAAGCAGGTTTTGTTCCATTTTTATCGACTCCAGCGCCTCTTCCAGGTCCATAATGGCAATACCGAGCCTTTCAATTTCGACTTCAGAAAGATTTCCGCTTTCCATCCTCTTGTACGCCTGAATTTTAAGAGTATCCTTTATGATGTCCACCAGCGCAAAAACCAGGCCCAGTACTCCCTGCTTCAGGTCGTTATCATTTACATCAATATGCATTTTACCGCACCCGCTATGGCTGAGGCACTTTTACACCGTTTCTGGCCCGGGCGCTAATCCAGCCGCACCAGGGACACCCGGTATTCAAAAGTTCCTCCACCTTGGATTTTTTGCTGCACTCCGGACAGGTTTCTTTTTCGGCCGAGGCCTCCCTTACCACAGATGAGCTCAATTCGGTGCCAACCGGAAAAGCCAGTCCGTATTTGGCGGCTGTTTCAAAGGAAGCGATGGCGGCCTTTATCTTTATTCCCAAAAGCTCCACTCCCACCAGGGAGACGGTTATATCGGCGTTAATGACCAGCCCTTTATCAAGAATTCGGTCAACAACATCCAGCAGGGAGGCGTTACCTGTACTTTTTATCGGGTCCACCCTCATCCTCCCTTTCACCGAATTCAACGTTCCAATAAGAAACTACGTCCAGGTTGTCATCCAATTTTATATAATAAGTATTCCTGTCATAAACCGGCGGGTATCCCAGATTCTTAAGGTACCTGTTTGTTTCCGTTACAATTACCTTTGACTCCCAGCCTTCCTCTATCTTGTTTATTCCCTGGACCTGAATGGCTTCTTTTTGATGGCCCAGTTCCTTTATAAAGAAAGATTCTATTATCTTCCTTATAACCGAAATATTCATTTTCTCACCCTCATTTATGGCCTTCTAATCCTGGCCCGATTCAATCTGCTCCAACCTTTCCAGAAGTTCAGATTCTCCCTTCTGGTACTCCTCTTCCGAGATTCGGCCCATTTCCAAGTCAAATTGCAGATCATTAAGCCTTTTTTTAATCTCCACCGGGCTATTAAGTTCCTTATCCACCATTTCCTGAACCTGTCGGGCCACAGCCACCAATCCTTTTACCGGCCCCACAAAAGGCAGGAGCAGAAGATCGAATAACATAGATTTATCACCCGCTAATCAACAAAAATCTGAATAAAGTCATACGGCGGCATAGGTCCGATATATTTAAAATAGGCCCTTTCGCCGTACAATTCGGCTATCTGATTTAACTGGCCATCAAACAGTTCCTGTTTTTCCTGATCAATCAGGAAATCTGCATTTACAAACATGGCATCGCCGTAATTATCCTTTAAGTTTACTAACCGGGCATATTTTTTCAGCCCCCTTAGCACGTTTTCTCTTTCTGTCTGGCTTTTTTCAGTAAGCTTTTGCTCCACGTATTGTCCTATTTCGATGAGATCGTTTCTTGAAGAAACCTTGCCGGCCCGGGCTTCTTCATGAATTTTTTTAATATTGGTATCACTGTTTGTAATTTCCCGGTAAACCTCGGACATATCGGTCCACATTACCTTTAGAGACATTTGATTCTTTGCGGTAAAATACTCCAGTGATTGTTTGAACTCCGTATAACGCTTTGTTAAAACTTTTAGGATGTCTTCAAGGTTTTTAGCCTGGGTGCCGAATTTAACCGGCAGAAGGACGAATTCTTTCATAACTTCTTCTAAAACCCTCTGGTGCGCCAGGAGGTTTTGCCTGCTCAAGGAGTAGCGTTCCGCACTGGAATCGCTCACAACCGCAGCCAGGTCATTAAAATTTACCGTATAAACCCGGCTGGTTCCATCCATGCCCGGTATATTGAAAACCCTCTGCTCTCTCGTTAAAGCAATGCAGTAAAAGTATTTTTTAGTATCCAGCATAAATAAGCTTCCTTTTCCTTCGACTGTTTCGTTAATCTGATTTTCAAGACCCCCACTTATAAGTGGGGGTTTTTAGTTTGTTTAGCGTAAGCTCAAACCGTTTAGCCCGCTGTCGCTTCCCGGGATTTTGCAACATCAAGCAGATAAGCATCCTCCAGTTTATCCACGCGGTAATTTTTATGCCGGTAGTACTGATTCAGCAGGTTAAAAGAACGCAAAACAGACTGTATCGGCCTGTCACCGTCTTCCGGCCCTTTATCCGGGTGAATGCGGTTTAAAATTGACCTCTTGGCCTTAAGCAGATCCCGGTGGTCGGGAATGCCCGTAATCTCTAAAGCATCCAAGGCCTCGACCAGATCTTCCCTGCCAATTAATTTTACCTCCATGGTGTAAAAACTGTGGGGTGGCATGGGTCCCACCAGCCTGGCAGTTAAATTCTCTTCTTCGGGAAAACCGTTCAGAAAATCTTCCGCCTGATCCGCACCGACCCTGGTGGTTAAAAGCGCCAGGCTGATGAGGGTGTTTTCATCCAGCAGATCATTAATATATATTTGATTTGTGATAGCTTTAATCTCACTGACAACCCGGGAGGCTATCCGTTTTTTCCATTCGTTTACAATCCCCTGTATGGCTATCCCTACCGGAATTAAATCCTCCCGGGTTATTAATTCTTTTTTTTGAATTTCTTCCTTCAGCTTCTTTATTTCCGGACGTTCCCCAGCCTTATGCAAGACCTTTTGCATGTCAGTAAAACTAATAACTATATTCCATTCATCCAGAATTTCTATTTTTCTCAGCAAATCTGTAAGCAAAGGGCTGTTGCCTTCCATCAGGCCCAAAAGCGCACCGACGCCGCTTACCGTTGTGCCCGCCTTAAAGGGGATTACCTTAGAGCGGCTGTGTAAATAATTGAGCACCTGATGATGAAAAATCATCCACTCCGTAAACTCTTTCCGGCCACTCCGGCAATGAAAATCTCCGGGCACATCACTGAAAACAACAGATACCTCCCCCTGACTCACACAATCAAGCTTTTTGCCGCCGCCCGCGTTTATCTCGTCAAGTCCACCACCGCAGTTCCCGGCGAAAGCGCCGTAAAGATAAATATTATCCAAAGACATCACCTTTACCGGTTTATTCCCGTATTTTAAACAGTCCCAGGCTGTTCCCCGGCAACTGCATTTTGCAAGTATCACTGCTTTCTTTTGCCACAGTGTCATGGTGCATGGTCATCTTATCAGTGATAACATCTATTCTTTCTTTTAAAATGTTAATTTTTTCTTTATGCATCAAACTCTCTTGTATAAGCCTATATCTTTCCTTTTCCAGAAAATATAGATTTAGATAGGCCTTCTGTTCCAGTTGAATGCTGGGTATTCCACTTACTTTGATGGTCTGCAGTGTTTTAATGTTTCTCATCCCTAATAATTTATTGTTAAAAGTCACTTTCACACCCCCTGTCCCGAATAGTTAAAGCAACTCTCGTCAAGTATGGCGTTTAAAAGCTCCCGGATTTTCCTTTGCCGGCTATAGATCCCCTTTCTGCTGGTTTCCGAAGATAAAACATCTATACATATCTGCCTGAAAATAGGGTTTCCAAAATCCACCGGTATTTTTAACACCTGCATTGTTTTGGCGATCATAATACATCCCCTGATGGTGGGAGGGCACTCGCACAAACCTGATTCCCGGAATTTTCTCATTACCGTCACAATTTTTCTTGCTTCCTCATGCTCAAGCTTGGATTTTTTGGCGGTTATTGTTACTTCCGTTTCTTCGTCAAAAAAATCCAGGTCCAGGGTAACCATTCTTTCCCTCAGAGCATCCTGGCTGCGGTAAACCCCTGCATACTCTTCGGGGTTGCTGGTAAATATGGCCGTAAAATCAGGATGCACCTTAATATAGCTTTCTTCGTCCTCCCTCCCCATGGGCAAATCCAATATCCTTTCCTGCAGCACGGACAGAAAAATATTATTGGTTTCCGGACGGGAACGGGTAAACTCATCATAAATCAGGGTATAGCCATACTTGCAGGCAATGGTTAGTTTGCTGTCTATCCACCGCTGGACAATATCCTCCTCGGTTTTTATTACAGAGTGTACAAAATTGTCCACCACCCTGCGCATCTTGAAACCGTGCCTGCCACCAATTAAATCAGAGGTGCCCATATCCTCATTGCCGCTCAGCATTACAACCGGCCGGCCCAGTTTATTGGCCACATGCATTGCTATGGAGGTTTTGCCGGTTCCTGAGTTTCCCCTTAAGTGAACGGCAAAACCCGCCTTGATGTAGGCTAAAACCCAGCCTTCTATTCCCTTAACATACGGTGTCTCAACAAAATCGGGCATATCTAGTGGTCTGATTATGTTCTTCATATTATCCACGGCCTAAATTGACAACCCCTCTCAGTTTTTGTAAATAGTCTTTATACTTTATATGTTGGTGTATTAATTTAGTTGACAGCTCCTGGCTGATTCGAAAAAAAAAACGCCCACCTGCGGGGCGTTTTATCTACAAACTTTTTTATTCTGTCTCCTGAATTCTATATTCTACTTAAGTACCGCTATTTCCCTTTGTAAATCTGTATTCACCCATATACCATCAAAGCCTACGGGATCCGCGTCGGCTACCGCCACATAAATCCACTTACCCTTAACCTGGGTGACAACACCGTCAAAACCGCTCTCTTCACCGTCACGGCGGATGAAAACCCTTTTACCGTTTAAAAAATCCATCGTCAAAAACACCTCACTTATGCGGAACCCTTCATTTTGTTTCGTATTAATATTACAACGGCACCAATTAGAATAATGCCTATTACCCACGTTAACAGCCTGGGGGCGTAGAAATGGTAACCCCAGGGTGTATGGTAATAATTGGGCTGAAAAAATGCCCTGGCCAAAAAAGGCATCGCCCAGTAGTTATTGTGATACTGGTAAGCCGGCTGCGGGGGTGATCCGAATACCCCCACCGGCGGCCTGGCTGGATATTTATCCACCCCGGAGGATGCCAATGTATCCCTGTTCCAGCTGCCGGAGTAAGAACCTGTTCCGGTGCTGTAAGAACCTGTTCCGGTGGAAAATCCCTGCTTATTGGTGCTATAGTCACTGGTCAGGGACGGCGGGCTGTTCTGTCTGGGGGTTGAAAAACTCTCGGTATCGGTGCTGTAGCCCTTTCCGTAAGACCCGGTCCCCCCTCCCACCGTGCTTTGCGCCGTTCCGGACGGGGCGGCCTTTCCGGTAGACACCCCGGCGCCTGAAGTTCCGGAACTGGAACTGCCGGATACCGAGGACACCGAGGGTGCTGACTTGGGAGTACTGGAATAGGAACTTCCCGAGGACGAATGACCCTTTGCCCCGGAGGAAAAGCTGCTGCGGCCCCCGCTGGAAAACCCTCCTTTTGCCCCCTTGGCCAGGACCGGCCCGGCCAGGAAGGAGAGTATAAAAGCTGTACAGATAATCAGAGAAAGTATTCTTTTTAACCGGGTCAATATCATCATTCCTTATTGGTTATTGGTTATTGGTTATTGTGCCTATTACCTCCTACCTGAGTTCTCTTAATTTTACTTACCCAGTTCAGCCTTGAGCCTTGCCAGTTCATCGTCAACGGAACTGTTCTGTGCATCCTTTTTAAGCTTCTCAAACTCATCTTCCACCGTATTGGTTAACGAGAGACTGGTGGCCTTGGCTTCGGCCTCCAGTCGATCAACCTTATCCCGCATGCGGTCCAGATCTCCCAGTGCGCTGCTGCTGGAAATTTCTTTCACCGCTTCACCGGCCTGTTTAAGCGCCTTTGCCCTACGCTGCCGTATAACCAGGGCATCCTTTTCGGACCGGGCCTTATTTAATTTTTCCTCCAAAATTCTGTAATTGGCCCGCAGCTCTTCTACGGCCTTTTGCTGGTCAACCAGTTGAAGTTTCAGATCTTCCAGGGTCTTCTCAGCCGTCTGCTTGCGATCCAGGGCTATACGGGCCAAATCGTCCCGGTTCTGCTGAATTGCCACTTTAGCCTGTGTAATCCAGGACTGTGCTTCCTTTTGGGCTGCCTCTATTTTTGCTCTCAATTGAAGCTCATCGGCCACCGACCGGTTTACCTGAATATTAAACTCCTTAAGTTCCTCGGTTGCCCTTTCAATGTACAGATTGAGCATTTTTTCCGGGTCCTCAGCCTTGTTGATTAAATCACTGAGATTGGCTTCCAATAAATCCTTTAGTCTTTGAAACAAACCCATTTTTTAATCTCTCCTTGTTCTATTTTTTATCCCGACCGGGGACTATCATTATGAAATACTGGCTCCGATAACAAAGCTGGCGGCCACCGAAAAAATCAGCGATATTACTCCAACCGCCGTATTCCCCGAAGCTATTTCCTTATTGACATTCAGTTTAGGGGTCAGCCACTCAAAAAGGAGATATATAATTACCATCATAGCGGCCCCCAAAACCCCCCAGAAAATAGTTTGGGATGCGCTGGAATTACTGAGAACAGAAAATCTTATTATGTTGGCCACGCCTAAAACTTTGCCACCCAGGGCAAGGGCCGCGGCTACATTGCCCTGTCTAATCTCTTCCCAGTCGTTGTACCTTGTTACCAGGGTAAAGACAAAAATAGTACACAGTATTATAGCCATGGAAATTAGAAAGCAGGTAAGTGTTGATTCCACCTGAACAATCAAGCCAGTACCACCTCCATCGTAAAAAATATACAAATGTTTATCCCATAACGGATAATTCGACGGGCTAGACCCCTATTCCTTGATTTTTTTTTACAAATCAAATATCCAAATCTATACTTTATATATTCCCAAAGACCACCAAAAATCGGGTAGGAGGCTACCCATTAGTTGAGTAGCCGACCTCCCACAGCACCGTACGTACCGTTCGGTATACGGCGCTTCCAAAGTTTACACATTACTTGCAGAGTAACATTCCATCAGACTGAGGTA
>Ga0209347_1001927_pt1 | contig 29762 bp, 24 predicted proteins | sample AutmiccommuBRH23_FD_187382 | JGI IMG/M metagenome (GOLD analysis project Ga0209347, IMG submission 187382) | Deep subsurface microbial communities from Mt. Terri, Switzerland - Autotrophic microbial communities BRH/23 (SPAdes) (version 2) | ecosystem: Environmental > Aquatic > Deep subsurface >...
GAAATGTTTGATATGCTCAGGGATTCTGTTTGCATGATTGATCATTTTACGGACTACATCAATCACTGCCAGGATCCTAACCTGAGGCAAATACTTGAAAACCAGCAGCGGCACCTTGTGGATGAGTACAACCACAAGCTGAGTGTCATGCAGGGACACGGGCTTGATGTTACAAGTGTCCCCAAGATTCAGTCGGATATGCTGACGCAGCAGGCAGGAATGACTGCTGGTGTATCTGGAATGCAGGGCGGCAATATACAGTTCGGCATGCAGCAAACCGGGCAGGGCCAGCAGCAGCTTCAGTCCAGATCAAGAACCCTGAATGACCGCACCATTGCCCAGGGGGCCCTGTTATTCCACAAATGTGGGTCCAGCAGAGCAACGGCTGCGGCACTGGAAAGCGCTGAGCCGCACTTGCGGAACCTGATGTCCAATTCAGCCCGAACCTGTATGGACATGGCCTACGAAGTTTTCAGGTACATGGCCCAGAGGGGCTTTTATCAGACACCTGAAATGCCCAGGAACTTTGTTAACCACATGCAGCAACAGAATCAAGGGATAGGGGCACAGAATTACCAGGGAACCCAGCAGACCTTCACCGGTATGCAGCAAAACTACAACGGGGCACAGCAATATCCTCCGACTGGAACTCAGCAGAGCATACAGACAGGGATTCAGGGTATGAACCCCAAACAGTTCTCTTAACTATTAAGTAAAAAGACCTTGACCAATCGAGGTCTTTTTGCAACCTTGTTATTTTATAGTTAGTTATTCGACATAAAACTACAGTATAATATAGGTTAAGAAGTTACAGGAGGATATAATCTTGTCCAGTAGCAGTAAGGCAAATAAACTGATGACTCTGAAGGATGTTGTGAGCAGATACGTAAAGGATGGGTCCAGCATTACTTTTGGCGGCTTTATTGGCCGCGACTGCCTTGCGGCAGTGCATGAGATAATCCGGCAGGGAGCAAAAGACCTGTTGGTAATTGATGACAGCAAGACCGATGTTATAGATATGCTGGTGGGGGCCGGCTGTGTCAGACGCTGGGAGGGCGCCTACGCAGGCTATGGTTCCATAGGTCTGGGCAACAACATCCGGCGTGCGGTGGAACAGTGCATTCCATTCCCCCTTGAGGTGGAGGACTGGTCAAACGCAGCCGTTAGCATGCGTTTTCTGGCTGGCGGGCTCAACCTGCCTTTCATGGCCACAAGGTCAATGCTGGGATCCGATATGATTAAATACAACACCAGGATAAAGGTGATAGACGATCCCTACAGCGGTTCGCCGGTGGCATTGGTTCCCGCGGCCAGGCCCGATGTGGCCATTATCCACGCCCAGAGGGCAGATCAAATGGGTAATGCCCAGATATGGGGTTTCACTGGTAATGATGAAAACAAAGCCAGGGCGGCAAAGCACACCATAATAACCTGTGAGGAAATAATATCCACCGAGCAGGTCCGGAATCAGGGTAATCTGACGCTGATACCCTTTTACTGCGTGGACGCCGTCGTCCATGTCCCTTATGGCTGCTTTCCCCAGTCCTGTTACGGATATTATGCCTATGATGTGCTATTCTGCGGAGAATACCACGAAATATCAAAAACAAGGAAAGGTTTTTTAGGTTGGCTGGATCGGTTTGTGTATGGCTGCCAGGACCATACGGAATATTGCCAGCAGGTCGGGTGGGACAGGCTGAAGTCCATGGTCCAACTGGAAAAACAATTTAACAGAATATAAAGGTGGTATGCCAAATGAATGGTTCCAGAGAATTTATAAAAGGAAAGAATTACACCGCCTCGGAGTTAATGGCCATAACCACCTGCAAGGAGTTTAAGGACTGGGAAGTAGCCTTTGTGGGGATAGGAATCCCCTTGGTGGCCGGTATACTGGCTAAAAGGCTGCACGCTCCCAACCTGAGCATTGTTTATGAATCAGGGTCAATAGGTCCTGAAAAGTTCAGGGTTGATTTCAATGTGGGAGATTCCTCGGCAGCCGACAGCGCTCTTTGCCTTACTTCCGAATGGCACGTTTTTGGAGATCTTCAGTGCGGTTATTATGACATTGGGGTGCTGGGCGGCGCTCAAATTGACAGGTACGGCAACCTGAACACCACCGCCATATTTGGTGAAGGTGACTATTACAAACCCCGGGTCAGGCTTCCCGGAAGCGGTGGCGGCAATGATATAGGCTCATCGGTGGGCCGTGTGGTAATTATGATGAGACTTGAGAAGCACCGTTTTGTGAAAAAGGTTGATTTTATAACTACACCGGGATTTCTGGACGGTTCTTCCGGGGCCAGGAACCGGGTTGGTCTTCTGGGGGGAGGCCCGGAGGCCGTTGTAACCAGCAAGGGGGTATTCAGATTCCACCCGGAAACAAGGGAAATGTACCTTCATACTATTTATCCCGGCGTTGAAGTTGAAGAGATAAGGCAAAGTGTCGGCTGGGACCTTATTGTTGCCGGGGATTTGAAAGTGATAACCGATCCCTCGTATGCAGAACTTTTAGCCCTCAGATCTGCTGACCCGGCCAACCTTATTCTTGGTGGGGCCGAATCAAGAAAGGAATTATCAGGATTCAAACAGTTTGTGAATTTAACCCTGAAGCATTCCACAAAATAAAAACCCGTTCAGGCAGATTTTTAGAGGTTCTTGCGTCTGCACGGCGCCTGGATTGCATTCGCATGAAATTTTAGCCGTTTTAAGTTCAATATTTTTCTGGTAAAATGTGAAGTGGGTTTGACCGGCCCCGATTATCAAAAAAACGTAGCATTCGGAGGGTTAAAATGAATTATTTAAGTACAAGGGGCGGAGGACAGCCGGTTAGTTCCGCTGAAGCTATTAAAACAGGTATAGCTCCGGACGGAGGGCTGTATGTTCCTGAATCCACGGTTAAAATTGATTTCTGGCAGTTAGAAGCCATGAGGCAGGCTGACTACTGCGGCAGAGCATCCACAATATTGCCCTACTACCTGACTGACTTCACCCCCGGTGAGATCGGGGATTGTGTCTGGGGTGCATACAGTCCGTTGTCTTTTGAACACCCGGAAATTGCCCCGGTCAGGGAATTGTATAAAGGTACATACGTGCTTGAACTCTGGCACGGTCCCACCAGTGCTTTTAAGGATATGGCTCTGCAGGCCCTGCCCAGATTTTTACCCCTGGCAGCCGCCAAAACCGGCGAGAAGGCCGAAATTGTAATACTGGTAGCCACTTCCGGGGATACCGGAAAAGCGGCCCTGGAGGGGTTCAGGGATGTTCCGGGCACAAGTATTATAGTATTTTTCCCGGACGAGGGTGTAAGCGAGGTCCAGCGGCTCCAGATGGTTACCCAGGAGGGCTGCAATGTAGGGGTAGCCGCAGTCAGGGGAAATTTTGACGATGCCCAGAATGGCGTAAAAGCAATTTTTACCAATGAGTCCATGAAAAAATTACTGCAGGAAAAGGGCTTCAAATTTTCTTCGGCTAATTCCATAAATTGGGGCCGCCTGGCTCCCCAGATTGTCTATTATTTTAGCGCCTACCTGGATTTGCAGCAAAAAGGGGTATTGGCAAACGGAGAACCGGTGAACTTCGTAGTGCCCACAGGTAACTTCGGAAACATACTGGCAGGCTATTATGCCCTCCGGGCCGGCCTTCCGATAAATCGTTTGATTTGTGCTTCCAACGAAAATAATGTGTTAAATGATTTTATAAAAACTGGGGTATATGACCGCAACCGGACATTCCACAAGACACTGTCTCCCTCTATGGATATACTGATATCCAGCAATTTGGAAAGGCTTTTATTCGAACTTACCGGCAAGGATGCGGGGACCGTAAGGGAATGGATGGGGCAGTTGGGGGAAACAGGCGGTTATAATGTGGGAAAAGGCATATTGGAACAGATTCATAGTATTTTCTGGTCAGGATTTGCCGATGACCGGGAAACTCTCCTCACCATAAAGAAAACCTTCGAAAACAACGGTTATCTGGCGGATACCCACACGGCGGTGGGAATCAATGTTTATAACAAATACCGGGAACTGACAGGTGATAATACTCATACCGTGATACTTTCCACGGCCAGCCCCTACAAATTTAACCGGAGCGTGGTTAAGGCTCTTCTGGGAGATGAGGCGGTTGTTGGCCGCAATGAATTTGATCTTCTGGAAACACTGTCCCGGGTAAGCGGAACCGAAATCCCCCGCAATTTAAAAAATCTTGATAAAAAACCGGTACTACACGGTCAAGTGGTGGAAAGAGACCACATGGCCGGGGCCGTGATGGATTTTCTGAATACTAAAAAGTAAATATTTAAAAATATGTTCATGGGCCGGGCGAAATTATTTGCCCGGCCTTTAACGTTGCTTTCTAAAATGCCAAAAAATATATTTTTCACAAAATTAAAACTATATTGACATAAGAGGATAAACAGTTATATGATTTATTTACTAATAAATGGAACGCATTCCGTCAGACGGAACGGAGGTGGTCGTGTTTTGAAAGAAACAAGGGATGAGGTAAGGTCTATAAAAAGGGCTTTTGATATATTGGAGATTCTTTGCCGGGAAAAGGACCCAAAAAGCCTGGCCTATTTACACCAGGCCCTTGGCCTGCCCAAAGCCACCCTGGCGAGGATACTGGGCACCCTTGAGGCCGGTGGTTTTGTAGAAAGGGATAGTACACAGCAGAAATATTACCTGGGTATTAAGTTCTTTTACTACGGCTACGCGGTTTCAGAAAGGATAACGGAAAAGCGGGTGGTGGGGCCGGTTATGAAAAGAATCAGAGACACCTGCCTGGAAACAGTGTACATTTATATACTACATAAAAACCGTCGGCTTTGTGTTGATTGCCTGGCCGGGAAAAACGATGTCAGGGTGATTACCCATATTGGGGACGAGTCGCCTCTCTATGTGGGGGCTGCTGGAAAAGTGATACTGGCCCACTTCAGCAAGGAAGAGCTGGAAAAATATTTTCAGGAAACCGAACTGGTTCCCTTCACCCCCGGTTCCATTGTAAGTCGTGAGCCGTTGGAAAAGGAGCTGAAATTAGTCAGGCAGCAGGGCTATGCCGTCAGTCTGGGTGAGAAAATATCGGAAGTGGTTTCGGTCAGCGCTCCCCTTATTGATGCAAAGGGGAGTGTCAGAGCTTCTCTTACCATTGCTGCCCCCCTGGAAAGGAAGCCGGAGGTGGATAACTATATCAGCCTGGTTAATGCCGGGGCCGAAGAAATAAATAAATACGGGGCGTTAAAAAATCTGTAATCCCAGGCCTGACACTTCAAGACAGAAGCAAAACGCTTTAACATGACTGATAACTTAGAAAAGTAAAAAGGTGGATTAAGAATATGAGAAGCAAAGTGCTATTGACCGAGCAGATATCACAAGTGGGGATTAACCTTTTAAAGGAAAGGGCAGAGGTGATTATAGCCCCCGGCACTTCCGAAGAACACCTGAAACCGCTCATTGGTGAAGTCGACGCGCTATTAATCAGAAGTTCAAAGGCCTCAGCGGGATTGATAGAAGCCGGGAAAAGACTAAAAGTAATTGGTCGCCATGGCATAGGGCTGGATAACATTGACCTTGACGCAGCCACCCGCCTGGGCATAGTGGTGGTGCATACCCCGGGGGCCAATACCAACGCTGTGGCCGAGCATTCCCTATGGGCCATGTTGCACTGCGCCCGCAATTTCAACAAGGCCGAACAGGCCTTCAGGCGGGGTGCATTCTGCGGTTCCGGGTCGCTGCCGGGAATGGTCCAGAAAATGTGTTTCACCACCACGGAATTAAGCGGAAAAACCCTTGGATTGGTGGGGATGGGAAGGATAGCCCGCCGTCTGGCGGAAATAGCCGGCAAGTGCCTGAACATGCGGGTGAGGTCCTATGATCCCCATGTGTCCGAAACCGTTTTTTCCTCGGACGGCGTAGAGCGCTGTGATTCGCTGGACAGTCTTCTGCGGGGTTCTGATTTTATATCCCTGCATGTACCTTATATGGAAGAAACCCACCATCTGATCGGGGAAAGGGAACTAGCCTGTATGAAAAACACGGCCTTCTTAATCAACACCTCCAGGGGAGGCATTATCGACGAAAAGGCGCTTTGCATTGCCTTAAAGTCAGGGAGACTGGCCGGGGCGGCCCTGGATGTTTTCGAAGAAGAGCCTCCGGCAAAGGATATGGCCTTTTTCGGGTTTGAAAATGTTCTGGTAACCCCTCATATGGCGGCCATGACCGACCTGGCCCTGGTCAACATGGCCACCGATGTGGCCGGGGGGATCCTGGATGTGCTGGAAGGCAGGCGTCCCCGGTATCTGGCCAACCCCCAAATATGGAAAGATCATAAATAGTCAATCCACTTTAATGAAGTGTTTATCTGGAAGCCAGTTAAAAAAATCCTTGAGGAAATGGGGGATATGTGTGCGGCAGGAAGGAAAGCTTATACAGGGAAATCAGGCCATCGCAGAAGGGGCTATTTATGCTGGAGCCCGATTCTACGCGGGCTACCCGATAACACCCTCCTCTGAAATTGCCGAGGAATGCTCCAGGGTATTGCCAAAGGTCGGGGGCGTATTTATTCAGATGGAGGATGAGATCGCCAGCATGGCAGCCATAGTGGGGGCCTCGCTGTCCGGCGCCAAGTCTTTCACTGCCACCAGCGGTCCGGGATTTTCCCTTATGCAGGAGAACCTGGGGATGGCGATAATGGGGGAAGTGCCTTGTGTGGTAATAAACGTCCAGCGCTCCGGGCCCAGCACCGGACTGGCTACAAAGCCCGCCCAGTCGGACATAATGCAGCTGAGGTGGGGCAGGCACGGGGACCAGTGCATTATAGCCCTTTCCCCTTCATCGGTGAAAGAGTGCTTTTACCTTACGGTGCAGGCCTTTAATCTGGCTGAAAAGTTCAGGGTTCCGGTGATACTGGCGGCTGATGAAATAGTGGCTCATATGAGAGAGAATTTCACTCTCCCCAATCCGGGTGAGATAGAGGTGGTGGACAGGAAAAAGCCCATCGGGCCTCCTGACAAATATAAGCCCTTCGTGGCCGACGCGGATGGAGTGGCCCCCCTGCCCGCCTACGGCAGTGAGTACGTCTTCCACATATCAAGCTCTATGCATGGTCCCGATGGTTACAGCAACAACAGCCCGGCCAACGCCGTCTGGAAAGTGGATCAACTGCACACCAAGATAGAGAACAACCGGGATCAGATAGTCCTGACCAAAACCTACGATACCCTTGATATGGATATATTGCTGGTGACATGCGGCGCCACCACCCGGGCGGCCCGGGCTGCGGCCCTCAAGGCGCGGAGGGAGGGTGTCCGGGCGGGGGTTTTGCAGCTTATTACTCTTTGGCCTTTTCCCGACAAAGAAGTAGCTGCCCTTGGAGAGGGCGTAAAAACGGTGGTGGTGCCGGAGATGAACTACAGCGGCCAGCTTGCCGGCGAGGTTCAGAAGGTGCTGGGCCCGGGCAAGGATATAAGGCGGGTGAACAGTTACAATGGGGAGATAATATCTCCCGACGAAATATTAGCGGCCTTTATTAAATTAAAATCCTGATCAAAATCCATGGGATTAACAGGAAAGAGAGGTGTTAAAGTGTCACACGCTACGGGAGCCGGATATTTAAAGGATGGGATCCTGCCCCATATGTGGTGTTCCGGCTGCGGCAACGGAGTGGTGCTGGGGGCACTGCTGCGGGCCTTTGAGGAACTGGGCTACAAAAAAAATGAAACTGTGGTGGTGACCGGCATTGGTTGCTGGGGAAAGGCCGATGACTATCTGGTCACCAATGCCCTTCACGGCACTCACGGCCGGGCACTGGCCTATGCGACAGGTGTCAAGGCATTTAACCCCAGGCTAAAGGTGGTAGTGCTGATGGGTGACGGTGACAGCGTTACCATCGGGGGGAACCATTTTATCCATGCGGCCAGGCGGAATATTGACCTGACAGCGGTGGTTCTGAACAACCTGAACTATGGAATGACAGGAGGACAGGTTTCCGGAACTACCCCGGCAGACAGCCGCACCAGCACCACCGCCTTCGGAAACCCTGAAAGAAGTTTTGATATATGCGCCCTGGCCGGGGCCGCCGGGGCCAATTACGTGGCCCGGGGCACGGTATATCACGGCTGGGAGTTGCAGAACTGTTTAAAGGAAGCCCTGACCAGGAAGGGGTTTTCCCTGGTGGAGGCGGTAAGTCCCTGCCCCACCCAGTATGGCCGGAACAACGGCATGAAGAACCCCCTTGATATGCTGAGGTGGCTTAAAGAAAAAGGTATACCGCAGGATAAATACGACCAGCTGGAGGATGCGGAGAAAAACGGTTATTTTGCAATTGGAAGACTAATTGACAAAAATGCTCCAGACTTTAACACCCGGTACGAGGAAATTCGGGCCAGGGCCTTGGGCGTTGGGGAAGGTGGTCAATAGAATGCCGGAAAGTAAGGACAGGTATGAAATTGTAATGGCCGGGTCCGGAGGCCAGGGGCTGATAGTTTCTGGGATGATGCTGGGAGAGGCCGCCATGCTGGAAGGAAAAAATGTCGCCCAGACCCAGTCTTACGGCATAGCCAGTCGGGGGGGATTTTCCCAGGCCGAGGTCATTATTGATAAGGAGGAGATCATATTCCAGCAGGTGCAGGAACCGGACATGGCCCTGGCTCTTACCGAAGAGGCCATGGAAAAGTACTTTCCCCTGGCTGAATCAGGTAAGCCGGTATTTTATGACACCACTCTCCTTAAAGCTCGTAGCGGGAAAAATGTGTACGGCTTCCCCTTCACTGAAATGGCCAATGACCTGGGACATGTGGGTACTGCAAATATGATTGCCCTTGGTGTTATGAGCGCCGTCACCTGCCTGGTAAGCCTGGAAAGCCTGGCTGAGGTGATAAAAAAAAGATTTTCCGGAAAAATGGCTGAAATTAACATAAAGGCGTTATACGCCGGGGCAGGGCTGACTGGATTTAAGTCCGGGAAGGAGATGAGCCGTTAACATAATGGGAATTAATGCGGGAGAAGGTACAAAAGCTCCCTGCAGGGCAGCCTGCCCTGCAGGGGTTGATGTGCCCCGTTACATAAGGCACATCAAAGAGAGAAGATTCGATCTGGCGCTGTCGGTTATCAGAGAAAGCATTCCTTTCCCTGCAGTGTGCGGCTATGCCTGCGCTCACCCCTGCGAAGGACAGTGTGCCCGCCAACAGTACGATGAGCCGGTGGCCATCCGCCTGTTGAAAAGAGTTGCTTTTGAAGAAGGCGGGAGGGAATGGAAGGAACGGTATTCATCCAGGCAGCCAACCGGTAAAAGAGTTGCTGTTGTGGGTTCGGGTCCCGGCGGTCTCACTGCCGCTTATTATCTGGCCGGAAAGGGCCATGAAGTAACGGTTTTTGAATCTCTGCCATCACCCGGGGGCATGTTGCGCTACGGAATTCCTGGGTATCGCCTGCCCAATGAGGTAGTCGAACGGGAAATTGATATGATTAGAAAACAGGGAGTGGAGATTAAGACAAAAAGCCGGGTTGATTCCCCTGAAAAAATTCTGGAATGCGGCTATAACGCTGTTGTTGTGGCTTCCGGGGCATGGCAGGGAGCAAACGCAGGCATGGAGACAGACAACGCCAGGGTTTTGGACGGGGTTACCTTTCTAAAGGGGGTAAATTCCGGTGATCCCCCTAAAACCGGTGATAGGGTGGTGGTGGTGGGAGGAGGCAATACCGCCTTGGACTCCGCCAGGTCCGCACTGCGGCTGGGTGCCCGGGAAGCTGTAATTCTATACCGCCGAACCAGGGCTGAAATGCCTGCCTCACCGGAAGAAGTCAGTGATGCTCTGGAAGAGGGAGTACAGCTACAGTTTTCAACCGCTCCAGTGAAGGTTCTTGAAAACAGAATTCTATGTGTTAAAACATCCCCCGGCCTGGAGGACGGCAGCGGCAGGCCCGCTCCGGTTATCCTGGAGGGAAGCCAGCTCTATGTACGGTTTGACACACTGATTATAGCCGCAGGGCAGTCCCCCGGGGGAGACTCCCTGGGTCTTCCCAGTAACTCTGATGGCACAGTCAGGGTGGATGAAACCTTAGCCACCGTGATTAAAGCTGTTTTTGCCGCCGGGGATGTTGTTACGGGACCTTCCTCCATTATCAGTGCCATAGCCCAGGGAAAGCAGGTGGCGGCCTCGGTGGACAGATATCTTGGAGGAAGTGGCAATTTTGAAGAATCCTCCGGCGGGGAAAAGGACGGGGAGCTTGTCGAAGAGGCGCCCAGGGGATCGATTCGCCCCGAGGTGCAAAAACTACCTCTAAAGCAGCGTCTGGGAGGATTCATTCCGGTGGAGTGCGGTTACGATGTCGGAAAGGCTGTCAGTGAGGCCAGTCGCTGCCTGTCTTGCGACCTGCGGAACTTCAATGTAGCGGTAGATTTTTCTGTCTGCAAGGAATGCGGCTACTGTGGGGAGGTTTGCGGCCTTGACATCTTTAAAGTATCAGGTTCCTTCAATCCTTCCGGCTATAAGCCAATGGTGGCTGCCTACAGCGAAAAGTGCGTGGGCTGCCTGAGATGTCTGATGGTTTGTCCTGATTTTGCCATAAGCATAAAAGCTTTGTAAGCGAAATATTTGAAATTTTGTATATAAATTATAAATATAAGGAGGTGCTTTAAAGGCGGGTTTAAGCGGGAAATCAATATTTAAATCTGTAGGGGGTAGAAAATGAAAAGAACTGTAAAATTCTTTTGTATCCTGCTGGCTTTAAGCCTGATGCTGGCGGCTGCCGGCTGTGGGGATCAAAAAGAAAAACCGGCGGAAAAAAAGGACCAGAGTAAAGCCGTCGCAATGCCCACAAATCTGACTATAGCAAGCGGACCGGCCGGCGGGACCTGGTACCCTCTGGGAGGGGCCATCGGCAAAATAATTCAGGAAAAAATCCCCGGGGTCACCGTATCAGTCCAGCAGGGCGGTGGTGAGGCCAATACTCTGGGTGTCAACAAGGGTATGTATGATATCGGAATTTCATATTCTCATACCGTGGCTGAGGCTCTGGCAGGTCTGGAAAGCTTTAAGGAGCCGCAAAAAAATGTTGCTGGCCTGGCCGGACTTTATCCCTCCGCACTGCAGATGGTGGTTCGGGCTGATTCCGGCATCAAGCAGGTGGAAGACCTTAAGGGCAAACGCATTTCCCCAGGGCCCAGGGGACTCTCCGGAGAGACCATGACCAGGATTGTACTGCAGGTGCATGGATTGAAGTTCGAGGACATGTCCAAGGTTGAGAGGGTTTCCTACAGCGATTCGGCAAATCTTTTACAGGACAGGCAGTTAGACATGTTCGACCCCATAACCACATGGCCTGCGCCTTCTATTCAGGAAATCGCCCAGGCTGGCGGTGTCAGCCTTCTTCCCATCAGGCCTGAAAAGATGGCGGAGCTGAAGAAAATTAACCCGGGCTACAGCTATGTAACGCTGAAGGCCGGCACCTACAACGGGATGAAGGAAGACGCCCCGTGCCTGGGTAGCAATGCCATACTGATCATCAGGAAGGATATGCCCGAGGAAATGGCCTATAAAATTGCCAAGGTACTATATGAAAATCTTAACGAACTGAAGAGCGTTCATAAGAGTCTTGAGTATATCACCAAAGACACAATCGCCAAGGATCTTGGAGCACCGCTGCATCCCGGAGTGGAAAAATACTTTAAAGAAGCCGGCATAATTAAATAGTTTCTCCGGTTTGGTCCCGGTGTCTATCAGTACCGGGACCAAATTTACCGGCAAGAATTATAAGGAGGAATAACATTGCCTTCCAATTTAGATGAGGGGCGTAAGGAAAAACTCATTTTACCCTGGGAAAGAATAGCCAGCGTTATAGCCGTATCAATGACTCTTTTTCAGGTTTATACAGCTTTTTTCGGCATATTTGAATCCACCATGCAGCGTTCACTGCACCTTCTTTTTGCAATAGTTCTTTCATTACTTATTTACAGGTTCAACAAAACATCAGATCCGAGAGTACCCTGGTACGATGTGATCATAGTTTTACTGGCTGTTTTTTCCTATGGCTATGTTGTTGTTAATTCTCAGGAAATTTCCGGCAGGCTGGCCTACGTCACGTCCCTGACCGCACTTGAAATGGTCGTGGGGGTTGTCGGCATACTGGTGTTATGGGAGACGGCCAGGAGGATGTTGGGCCGGGCTTTTTCCATAATCATAGCTGTATTCGTTTTGTATGCCCTTTTTGGGCAGTATATGCCAGGTGTGCTTCGTCACCGGGGGTATGACCCAGGTTGGATAATCGACCATGTTTTTTATACCACTGAAGGGATACTGGGCATTCCTCTGGGTGTATCAGCCACTTATATATTTATTTTTATTCTCTTCGGCACCTTTCTGGAAAAAACCGGGGCCGGGGATTTCTTTATCCAGATTGCCCTTTCTCTGATGGGCAGGTACAGGGGAGGTCCGGCCAAAACAGCCGTGGTGGCCAGCGGTTTCATGGGCATGCTGTCAGGCAGCGCCGTGGCAAACGTGGTCACCACCGGGGCCTTTACCATCCCCCTGATGAAAAAACTGGGGTATAAGCCTAGCTTCGCCGGGGCTGTTGAGGCCTGCGCCTCGTCCGGGGGGCAGTTCACTCCCCCCATCATGGGGGCGGCGGCCTTTATTATTGCCGAATTTACAGGCATCTCCTATTTAAAGGTGGCAGCCGCGGCAGCCATTCCAGCGATAATGTACTATTTCAGCATCGGCTTCCAGGTTCACTTCAGGGCTATAAAGGAAGGAATACAAGGCCTTCCAAAGGAAGATCTGCCCAATTTCAAAAAAGAATTTATCAAGGGCTTTCATTATGTTGTTCCGGTAATAACCATCGTTTACTTTCTCATGGCCGGCTACAGCCCCCTTAAGGCCGGGCTGTACTCGATAGTGGCCCTGCTGGTGATAACCGTTCTTCGAAGCTTCAAATTCATCCGGCCGGTTGACTTTTTAAGAATATTTGACACCAGTGCCAGGGTGATATTGGATGTGGCTATAGCCTGTGCCGCCGCCGGAATTGTCATTGGGGTCATCTCCCTGACCGGGGTGGGCCTGCGCTTAAGTTCTCTGATTATTTCCCTGGCCGGAGGGAATTTGTTCCTGGCTCTCCTGTTTACCATGATAACTGCGATATTTCTGGGTATGGGGCTTCCTACGGTGGCGGCTTACATCATACAGGCCGCCCTTATTGTGCCGGCGCTGGCCCAGTTTGGCGTTCCTCTTCTGGCGGCTCACCTGTTCGCCTTCTATTTCGCAATCATATCGGCTGTCACACCTCCGGTGGCCCTGGCGGCTTATGCCGGTGCCGGGATAGCCAAGGCCGATGTCAACGAAACAGGCTGGACGGCTTTTAAACTGGCCCTGGCAGCCTTTATCGTGCCCTTCATGTTTGTTTACGGTCCGGCCCTGATTCTGATAGGTGAAACCAGTGAAATTATAATTGCCAGCTGTACAGCTCTGGTGGGGATATTTTCCCTGTCGGCCGCCATCGAAGGCTGGTTAATAAAACATACCAATCTTCTGGAAAGGCTCTTGCTGTTTTCCTCTGCCCTGTGCCTGATTAAGCCCGGCATATACACCGACATTGCGGGTATTGGATTGATTGTAGTGGCATATTTACTGCAAAAGTTTCGTAAAGGCGCTCCCAATGTGAGTGTTCCGGGAGGTGGTCTGTAGGATGCCGGTGGTGGTTAATTTCACCCCCTTAAGAGAATTCTGCCGAAGGGATGGAAACCACCGGCTCCAACGAGGTGCTTGTCATGGGACTAGAAATAGACATAATGGAGGTTCTAGATGGTTGATCTTGATTTGCTCCAGACCGGCGGTGTCTGGAAGTATATAGGCATGAAAATAGTTAGGAATTCCGAGGGGCTGCCAGGGGTTCATCTAAGGAATGCAGAAAGTCTTAAGCAGGTGTACGGAGGGGTACACGGCGGCATCATTGCCACCGCTATTGATGCGGCGGTGGCGGTGGCTATAAACAACGTTATCGGTAAAGATTACGGGGCAGCGACGGTGGAGTTAAAGGTGAATTTTCTTAGCCCGGTGTCCGATTCGGATATTTTTGCCTATGCCCGGTTGGTGAAAAAGGGAAAGCAGCTGGTAACCGCCACTGCCGAAGTTTTCGATGAAAAAGAAAATCTTGTTGCCATTGGTTCAGCTACCTATATAATAAGGCCCCTGGCCGGAAAGTAAAAGGAAGCATAGGAGTTGAAAACATCCACAGCTAATGTAATCCGGGGAATCCCCGGGGGCAGTGCTCAAAAGATAAGGGGCTATTCGTTTTTCCTGTGCGGGCTATTATACATCGTCACGGCTTTAACCGGAGCTAAAATTCTGGCCTTGCCGGTTGCGGCTGTAACAGTTTTATGTCTGGCGCAGTGCGTGCCCGCCATTAGCGGTGTAACCAGATACGCCGGAGCAGGCCTGTTCGGAATTGGGTCGGCGTTATTTTTCTCGGCAGGGGCAGACCTCACCATCTTGTGCACCGCCGTTACACAAAATGGAAAGATTCTCACCCTGATGATTTTTGTGCCCATGCTTAGCATACCCTTTGGCTTTCCGGGCTACCGAAGAGCACTTGAACAGGTGCTGCAAAAGATGGCCCGGGGCGGAAGCGGAGGAATGTATGCCTTAACCCATACGGTATCTCACCTGATCGGTGTAATTGTAAATATAGCCTGCGTTTCAATAACCTACTATATGTTGAAGGCCGGGCCCGCGGGTAGAAGCCCTGATCTTTTGGCCATGGCTACTGCCCGGGGGTACACCACAACGTGTTTCTGGTCGCCAAATTCTGGCGCCCTGGGTCTGGTTCTGGGCTACTGGGGCGGCTCGGTAATAAGTATCATTCCCCTGGGGCTGCCGCTGGCAGCCTTGGCTCTGGTGTTGGGTTGGGCGGATACTATTTGCCGGGAGTATATTACAAGTAAAAATAGATTGGCTGTCGGGGAAAAAACAGCTATTTCCGGAGAAAGTACAGTAGTTACGGTGGTTGAGCCTGACAGCAGGGCGTACAGGGATTTCAGGCAGCTGCTGACAGTAGTCAGCCTTCTCCTGGCACTGGTAATCCTTTTGGATTGGGCTACACCTTTGGATATCCTTACCATAGTGCCTTTAATGTCCCTGACATACCCTTTTCTCTGGTCTATAATCGCCGGTGAGCAGAAAAATCAATGGCTGTCCTTTAAAAGATTCATCAGCGGCAGTCTGCCCAACATGTCCAACGAGGTGATAATTTTTCTCGGGGCTGGCTTTTTCGCTGTGGCTATCGGGCAATCGGGAATAGGAAGCTATTTACCGGAGATTTTTGAGAGATTTTCAGGCAGCCCTACCATGCTGGTGGCAGTTTTGATAATAGCGGTGGTGGGCCTTTCTTTAGTCGGCTTTCATCCGGTTATGACCACAACCTGCATACTTGCCTCCATTACCCCCCAATCAGTAGGTTTACCGGTTACCCTGCTTTCTGTTATGGTGGTGGCCAGCTGGGCTCTGGCGGTGACTTGTTCTCCCTTCTCGGCCTGCAGCCTGAGTCTTTCCGGTATTACAGGCAACGACCCTTTTACGGTGGGGATCAGATGGCAGATGACATATACGGTGCTGCTCTTCCTGATAACACTGCTTTATTTCAATTTTTTACTCTTATTTTTTTATTAAAGGGCTAGCCCTTTAAAACAGCCTTTAACTCAAAGGAGGTTTTCGCCAGTGAAGCAAAAGGTAATTATTACGGTAGCACCTGTAGGAAGTGTTCCCACAAAAAAGGATAACCCCAACACCCCCATATCCCCCCTGGAGATTGCCGGGGACGTGATGGAATGCTGCCGGCTGGGTGCGTCTGTGGCCCATATACATGCCAGGGACGACAGCGGCAGACCCACCACGGACCCGGACAGATACCGGGAAATAAAGGGACTTATTGAAAAGGAGTGCGGAATCATCATCCAGCTGTCCACCGGGGCCAGGACGGGCAGCCACTTTGAACGGGGGGCATGTATTGATATAAAGCCGGAGATGGCCAGCCTTTCCACGGGCTCCTCCAACTTTTCAAACGGTATCAATACCAATCCCCCGGAACTGATTGAGTATCTGGCGGCTAAGATGTATGAAAACGGTGTAGTCCCCGAGATAGAGGCCTTTGACGTTTCCATGGTGGATAATGCAACTTTTTTATTAAAAAAGGGAGTATTAAGGCCGCCTCTTAATTTCAACCTTGTTTTAAATGTTCCGGGCTCCATTTCGGGCACTCCCAAGAATCTGCTGCATATGGTGGAAATACTGCCGCCCAAATCAACCTTCTGTGTGACCGCCATTGGCAGAATGCAGACCGATCTGATCACCATGGGGGTGCTACTTGGAGGAAATGTCAGGGTTGGACTGGAGGACAACTTGCTTTATTCCTATGAGAGCGGAGTGCAGGGGTCCAACGCCATGTTTGTTGAAAGGGCTGTCAGGATTGTCAGGGAGCTGGGCAGGGAAGTGGCGCAGCCGGATGAGGCCAGGAAAATACTTCAGTTGGGACCGAGGTAAAAGAATTATAACAGGTTGGGGGAAGAGAAATGAGGGCTCTGGTTAAAAATTCAGCAGCTCAGTATGATATGAATATTAAGGAAGTGCCGACCCCGGCGCCCGGAGTCGGAGAAGTGTTGGTCAGGGTCACGGCCGCCAGCATTTGCGGCAGCGACCTGCACATGTATATGGGCCATAAAGGATATGACTGGGTAGGTTATCCCATTATTATGGGACACGAAATGGTGGGCAAGGTGGTTCAGGCTGGACCCGGGGCCCAGGGGATGGTGGGGGAAAGGGTGATCATCAACCCGTACATACCCTGCGGCAGTTGCGTCAACTGCCTGGCCGGTGAGGAAAATATATGCCAGTGGGGGCCGCCGACACTGACCGCTCCTCCTCCGTCACTGCAGTTTGGCTTTAGGAAAGACGGAGGCATGGCTGAATATATTGCCGTCCCAATGGATAATGCCCTGCCGCTGGGCAACGAAATACCTGATCAGGTGGGGGCAATACTGGAATCCATGGCGGTTTGCGTCCATGCCGTCAGTAAGGCCGGTGACGTTAAGAATAAAGATGTGGTTGTTTTCGGCCCTGGACCCATTGGTTTCGGAATAGCGGCAGTTTGCAACGGCCTGGGGGCAAATAAAGTTGTTGTGGCCGGACTGCCGGATGATGAAAAGAGATTGGAAATTATGGAAAAAATTAACGCTGTGCCGGTTAAGGTTGAGTCCGGTGACTATTCAAGACTGGCGGGAAAGCTGCGGGACAAACCGGCGGATTTGGTGTTTGACTGTTCGGGACACCCCTCTGTGGCCGAGCAGGCTATTCACCTTCTAAAAAAGGGGGGGAAGGTCATACTGGTAGGGATATCCACCGGCAAGTTTTCCCTGCCTGTGGACTGCATGGTAAGAGGGGAAATAGGCATTAAAGGAACTTACGGCACCAGCAAGGCATCTTTCCTGCAGGCCATCAGCTATGCCGGGAGACCTGAATTTCCTTTTTCCCTAATCGTCACCGACAGTTTCGCTTTGGATGATGCCCGGGACGCCTTCGAACTGGCACGGGCCAAAAAGGGCAAAATTATACTTTGCCCGTAAAAAGGGGTGTTTATCCTGACAAAGGATTACCGGTCAATTTTCAACCTGTCCGGAAAGGTGGCACTGATAACGGGCGCCGCCGGGTCCATCGGTGGTGAATACGCAAGGGCACTGGCCCAGAACGGTGTGCACCTGGCCCTTCTGGACCTCAGGCAGGAAAAACTGGGCCAGTTGAAGGCCAGCCTGTCAGAATATGGGGTCAGGGTGGAGACTTTTCCCTGTGACCTGAAAGACATTAGTGAAATAAAGGCCACAGTGGCTAAGGTTATTGAAGTATTTGAAAGAATTGATATTCTTCTTAATCACGCAGGGCTGAACATAAGAAAACCGGCTCTGGAGTATTCAGCACAGGAATGGTCTGACATAGTTGATGTAAATGCCAGGGGAGCTTTTTTCATGGCCCAACAGGTGGGCAATTACATGGTCGCCCGGATGGGAGGCAAGATTATAAACACCGCCTCGGTTTCAGCCGTCAGGGGACACCCCAACCTGTCAATATACGCCATAACAAAGGGAGGGATTGCCCAGATGACAAAGGTACTTGCCATTGAGTGGGCACGGTATAACATCAATGTCAACGCCATAGCCCCGGGCTATATTATCACCGAACAGACCGGGGGCTTTTTAAAGGATGAAAAGGTCTATAACAGCATACTGTCAAAAATTCCTTCCGGCAGGATAGGTCAGCCCGCTGACCTTGTGGGAGCAATGCTTTTCCTTTGCTCCGGTGCGTCAGACTACCTGACGGGCCAGACCATTCTTGTAGACGGGGGTAGAACTATTGACTGACCGGCGCAATCACTTTGGCTTTGAATATGGGCTGGTTGGTCAGTAATCAGAAAGGAAATGATGTGACTTATGAGTAGATTGACCGAGGAGTACAGGAAAAAACTTGTAACGCCCGACCAGGCTGTAAAAACGGTTAAGTCAGGTGATTGGGTATACTATGGGCATTTCACCATGGCTCCCCGGGCGCTGGACGAGGCCTTGTCAAAACGGGTCGGAGAGGTTTCCGATGTCAAGGTAAGGGGTGTTTCTGCCCTATTGCCGCCGAAAATAGCCCTGGCCGACCCTGAAAAAAAATCCTTCATTTACCACAGCGGTTTTTATGGTCATCAGGACAGAATGCTTGGGGACAAAGGGTTATGCTATTTCATTCCGGCAAACTACAGTGACGAACCCCGGCTTCTAAGGGACGGTTACGCCGCCCGACCCAATGTGGCCATGATCAGCACCACTGACATGGATGAAAAAGGTTATTTTAATTTCAGCGCCTCCTGTTCCTATTCCGGGGCCATATGCGAAATGGCCGACACAGTAATAGTGGAAGTCAACCGGAAGGCCCCCCGCTGTCTGGGAGGTTCCCAGGAGAGCGTGCACATTTCCAGGGTTGACCTGGTGGTGGAAGGTGATAGCCTTCCCCTGGTGACACTGCCGGAGATAGTTCCCACAGAGGTAAATAAAATAATTGCCCGGCTGGTGGCCGAGGAGTTGGAAGACGGCTGTTGCCTGCAATTGGGTATCGGGGGTATGCCCAATACAATCGGAAAACTCATCGCCGAATCCGATTTAAAGGACCTGGGAGTGCACAGTGAGATGATTTCAGACGCCTTCGTGGACTTATCCGAGAAAGGAAAAATAACCGGTGCAAGAAAGAATATTGACCGGTACAAGATGACCTACACATTTGCCCTGGGATCGCAAAGGCTTTACGATTTTATAGACAACAATACCGCCTGCGCCACCTATCCGTCTGACCTTACCAATTCAGTAGTCCGTATAGCCCGAAATGACAAACAGGTCTCCATAAACAATGCTATTGAAATTGACCTTTATGGGCAGGTTTGCTCCGAGTCCGTCGGGTTTCGCCAGATTTCAGGCACTGGGGGACAGCTTGACTTTACCCTTGGGGCGTATCACTCAAAAGGGGGCAAAGCCTTCATCTGTCTAAGTTCCACCACCACCAACAAGGCAGGGGAACAGATTTCCAGGATAGTCCATCATATACGTCCCGGTGGAGTCATTACAGTACCCAGGACGGTGTCCTTTTACATAGTGACCGAGTACGGAAAGTCTAATTTGAAGGGAAAGTCCACCTGGCAAAGGGCTGAAGCCCTTATCGGGCTGGCGCACCCTGACTTCAGGGAGGGGCTGATCAGGGAAGCGGAAAAAATGGGTATCTGGGCCAGTCATAATAAAAAATTCTAAATAGTTGTTTTCTATTGTACTGCTCTTTTCAGATATCGGCACATTTCTTCCAGGGGGCACTCTCGGCAGCGGGGCGGAGTTCCCGAGCAGTAATGATGTCCGGCCCCGACGATAAGGGCATGGTACTGGTTGAACAGATCCAGCTTTTGGGGCAGGTTACCAGTGAAAAACTGCTGTATTTGGTCGTATTCCCAGTTTTCCTGTATTATTCCCAGACGGCTGAATATCCTGGCCGTGTACGAGTCTACCACAAACACCGGCTTATTGGCGGCGTAAAGAATTATACTGTCGGCTGTCTCCTTGCCAATACCTCTTACGTTCAGAAGACGTCGTCTCAGGTCCTGCATTGGAAGGGCAAACAACCGGTCCAGATCGGAGTCATACTCTTCCACCACCAGAGAACAAAAATCTTTCAACTTGCCGGCCTTTTGATTGTAATACCGGGTGGGCCGGATCAACGGGGCTATTTTTTCAAGAGGGGCCCGATAAAGGGAATTAACATCGAGAAGCCCCTCCTCTCGGAGGGCTGCAATGGCTTTGACCACATTGCGCCAGGCTACATTTTGTGTGAGAATGGCCCCCACGCAAACCTCGAAGGGTGTCTCGGCCGGCCACCAGCCCCTGGGGCCAAAATGGCGGTCCAGTAAATCATAAACTTCCAGCAGTTTATCTCTCACAATAACCTCCGGGTTAAATGTACGACTGGCTTTTAATATAGCACTGAAAAAAGATAATGACAATGCTCCAGATTTTTTAGAAAAAAAACGCCCCTGTTTGGGGGTGTTATAAATGTGTTTTCCTGTCTAAAGTCTTTCTATAATGGTTGCGTTGGCCATCCCGAAACCTTCACACATGGTTTGCAGGCCGTACCTTTTTCCTGTCCTCTCGAGATAGTGCAGCATTGTGGTCATAATCCTTGCCCCGCTGGCTCCCAGGGGATGGCCCAGGGCTATGGCACCGCCCTGGGGGTTCAGTTTCGCCGGGTCGGCCCCGAGATCATGCAGCCAGGCCAGAGGGACCGGGGCAAAGGCTTCGTTAACTTCGTAAACGTCAATATCGGATATGGATAGCCCCGCCTTTTTCAGAGCCATCCTTGTGGCCGGAATGGGGCCTGACAGCATGATCACAGGATCGTCTCCAATAACCGACCTGGCTACAATTCTGGCCCTGGGCTTAAGTCCAAGCTCTCGGGCTTTCTCCATGGACATTATCATAAGAGCCGCCGCTCCGTCACTGATCTGGCTGGAATTACCCGCCGTTATTTTTCCATCCTGTTTAAATGCGGTCCTCAGGCTGCCCAGACCTTCCATGGAGGTAGCCGGACGAATTCCCTCGTCTTCACTGAAAAGTCCGGTGCTGCCGTCAGGAAGGGTAACCTCCACCGGCATTATTTCGCTCCTGAAAAAACCTGCTTCCCTGGCTGCCGCTGCTTTACGGTGGCTATTCAGTGAAAGCTCATCCAGCATTTCCCTGCTGAGACCCCATTTGTCGGCTATTATCTCGGCTGAGAGGCCCTGGGAAAACAACCCGAATTTTTCAATCATTTTGGGATTGAATGAGGCGCCCCCTAAGGAAGACAACATGGGTACCCTGGTCATGCACTCCACCCCGGCCGCGATAATCACATCCATGTCCCCGGCCATTATGGCCTGGGCTGCGAAATGAACAGACTGCTGACTGGAACCGCACTGTCTGTCTATGGTAACCGAAGGAACGTGGTTGGGAAAACCCGCCAGGAGAACAGCCTGCCTGCCCACACACATGGCCTGCTCTCCCACCTGCGAAACACACCCCATGATAACATCTTCAACTGTCTGTGGCTGGATGCCGGACCTTTTAATCACCTCTGCCAGGACAAATCCAGCCAGGTCATCGGGCCTTGTGTTTGACAAAGCGCCTTTTTTCTTCCCGATGGGAGTTCTAACCGCCTCCACTATGACTGCCTCACGCATAATATATCACTCCTTAATACTATGTAAATGAGTGATTGTTCACTCATTTAGCTCTATTTTTCCGGCTAAAATGATAATAAACAATTAATAGTGGGCTGTCAACTGAACATTCAGACATCTGCAAAATTTCAAATATGTCCCGGTAAAATGGTTTTTTTCCGTGAAACTAATTTCAACATTCTTTATGTGCATTTCTTTGCGTTTCCAGGGAAAAAATAAAGAAGGTGATCGACCTTTATCAATAAAAGGACGGCCCACTGAAATATAGGGAGCAATAAAATAATTTTATGACAGGTGAGGAAATGTTTTCATTTTGCACTGTTTCCGTTGTTCCGGAGATACCGGACAGAATATCAAGGCTGAAGGAAATTGCCAATAACTTTTGGTTCAGTTGGTACGAGCCTGCTCAGGATTTGTTTTCCCGGCTTGACAGTGACCTCTGGGAAGAGGTGTATCACAATCCGGTAAAGTTTTTAATTAAGGTTAAGCCCGACATTTTAGAGAGTGCTGCGCATGACAGGGAATATCTCAAGCTTTACGGTCAGGTTACAGATAAATATGACCATTACTTATCTGCCGAGACCTGGTTTAATAACCGCTATCCGGAGCATGTTGGTCAGCCGGTGGCTTATTTTTCGGCCGAATTCGGACTCCACGAGTCCCATCCAATTTATTCCGGGGGCCTGGGACTGCTGGCAGGGGATCATTGCAAATCCGCCAGTGATCTGGGTGTGCCGCTGGTGGCCGTAGGCTTGCTTTACAGGCAGGGATACTTTACCCAGCGAATCAACAGGGATGGTTGGCAGGAAGCGGAGTACCCCTTTCAAAATTATTATCAAATGCCCATGAAGCCGGTGACAAACGAAAACTGTGAGGATCTTAACATTTCTGTTGAACTGCCGGGAAGAAGAGTTTATGCCAGGGTCTGGAAAGTGATCATTGGAAAGGTTAATCTGTATCTTTTGGATACCGATGTGCCTGGAAACAGCAGGGAAGACAGGGATATAACCGGCCAGCTTTACGGAGGCTGCAGGGATAACAGGATATCCCAGGAAATCATCCTGGGTATTGGTGGGGTAAGGGCACTGAGGGCCATGGGCATTTCGCCTTTCATGTGGCACATAAATGAAGGTCATGCGGCTTTTTTGTGCCTTGAGCGAATTAGAGAAAAGGTGAGCGCGGGGGTAAGGCCGGATGTTGCCATTGAGGCCGTTAAATCAAATACTCTGTTTACAACCCACACCCCGGTGCCAGCTGGCCACGATATATTCAGCTCCGAGATGATAGATTACTACCTGGGCCACTATCAGCATCAGATAGGCATTGGCCGGGAAGAATTTATCCGCCTGGGCTGGGACGAGGAGCGCCACGCTTTTAATATGACTGTTTTGGCATTAAAACTTTCAGATTTTAAAAATGGGGTAAGCAGGCTGCACGGTCAGATCTCACGTAATATGTTCCGCTCTCTGTACGGGAGTGTTCCGTCAGAAGAGGTTCCCATTGAGTACGTTACCAACGGTGTTCATACCAAGACATGGATGGCGCCGCAGATAAAGGATCTTATAAAAAAATATGCCGGATCAAACTGGATGAGTAATTTGAACGACCCGGAGGTTTGGGGAAAGGTTGATAGCATTCCTGATGAGGCGCTGTGGTTTACGCATTTGCAGTTAAAAAGCAAACTGGTTAATTTCGCCAGAGATCACCTGAGGATTCAGAGAATGAGAAATTTTGAGCCCAGGGATCGGGTGGACGAGGTGGACAGCTATCTCAATCCCGAAGCTCTTACCATAGGCTTTGCCCGTAGATTCGCCACATACAAGAGGGCACTGATTATTTTCAGGGACCTGAACAGACTGTCCGATTTGGTGAACAACCCCGAAAAGCCCATACAGATTATATTTGCCGGTAAGGCCCATCCGGCCGACAGGCCAGGGCAAGAGTTGATAAAAAGGGTGGTTGATATATCCAATCTGGATGCTTTCAGGGGGAAGATTGTTTTCCTGGAGAATTACGACATTAACGTGGCCAGGTATCTGGTAAGGGGCGTGGATATTTGGCTCAATAATCCCAGGCGGCCCCAGGAGGCCAGCGGGACCAGCGGCATGAAGGCAGCCATCAACGGTGTGGTTAATTTCAGTGTAATGGATGGTTGGTGGCCGGAGGCATACAACGGTAAAAACGGGTTCGCTATAGGTGAAGAGAGGGACTATCCGGAAGAAGAGATGCACGACCGCAATGATAGTCTTTCTTTGTACAGTATTTTGGAAAATGAAATTATTCCCAAGTTTTTTTCAGGTGGTGACGGTATCCCCCTCAGTTGGGTGAAATATATGAAGAACTCCATTAAATCTGTGGGACTTCATTTTAGCACCGACCGTATGGTCAGGGAGTACACCGAAAGCTACTATGTTCCTGCCATTGCCAGGGGCCAGTACTTCAGAAGGGACGGCTTTGCCGCTGCTGAGAAGATTGACTCTTACAAGGGTTATTTGAGGGAAAACTGGCATCAGGTGTCAATATCTGATGTGGGAAATGGTAGCGGAACGCTGAGGAAGGCCGGTGAAAATTTTGTAATTAACTCCACCGTTCGCCTGGGCAGTATTCAGCACCATAATGTAAGCGTGGAAATTGTATATGGGGGCGTGGAGGGAGATAATCTCAAAAACATAAAAACCATTCCCATGAGTTTAGTGGAACAGGTGGGTGAAGGGGTTTTTCGATATCGTGGAAATATGACTCTTCCCCAGGGGGCCATAGGTTTCACAGTAAGGGTCAGACCTTCCAGCCCGGATTTGGCACACAGATTTGATCTTCCCCTGATTACATGGGCCGGATTCAATTGAGTTTCCGGCCTATGTAAAATTTTTAACGTTGGTAGTTACAAAGTCTCTTTTTGATTCGTCTATTTAAATAACAGAGTAGTATTAAGCTGTGAAGTGAATGGGGGTTGTATTGCTGGAACAGTCGGTTATTATCGGTAACATTGATAGAAAAATGCCCTTTGAGGTACTGTACGACACTTATTTTGACAGGGTAAACAGGTACTTGCGTTACAGGGTGTCCAGTGTCTGGGACGCAGATGATTTGACCGCAACAGTATTTACCAGGGCACTGGAAAAATATCACCTTTTCCGGGGTGATGCTCCTGCTGTATGGCTTTTTCGGATAGCCCATAATATCTTCGTTGACTACATAAGAACCCGTAACAAATATGTTATGGCCGGTGGAGAAGCCGAGTCTATGGCGGCGCCGGACTGTCAGCCCGAGGAGGAGTTTCTGAGATTGGAGGAACTGGAGCGGTTGCAGCATATGCTTGAACTGATGTCCCCGGTTCAAAGGGATGTGGTTTCGCTGCGCTATGTTGGGGAGCTGAGGTTTGGTCAGATTGCCAGGGTGCTGGAAAAAACCGAGTCGGCCGTTCGAATGATTCATTACAGGTCCCTTAAAATACTAAGAGCTAAGCTTGGTGAAGAGAGGTGATTTTCATTGACCGGGGAGAACGATGGTGGTGGCTATAAAAAGAATAATGTAATCCCCATAAATGACACCGGCAGATCCCGTCGTGAAGATAATTCCATGGAAGACCTGCTCGGGCACATGAGGACGTTGCGGGATTCCGTTCCGGTCAACCACAGGCTTCGCCAGGAATTGAAGGTAAGATTGCTGGATGGTCAAATTACGGTTGCAGACAAGCCAGACTATAATCCGGTTAATAAGATGCGTCTTGGAAAAAGCAAGAATCTTGGTTGGGCGGCCGGGGTTTTTCTGTTTGTATCGTTGGTTACGGTGGCACTTCTGATTCTTAATGTATCCGGCCCCAAGAGCCTGGAAATGGTGAATATGGCGGAACTGGGCAGGTTTTGGACCGAAGACACTCCCCTGGCGCCCTCAATTTCGCCTTCAAACGGCTTTATTGTTGTGGAAAGGGGCGGGGCTCTTTTGCTGCTGGGTCGTCACGGATCACAGTTTGCCGTAGTGAGTCCTCCCCCTGGAGTAAAATATTCCAGCCCATGCTGGTCTCCAGACGGAAGTAAATTGGCCATGGTCCGTCAAAAGGAGGCAGGGTCTGAGATAATTACGCTAACGATTCCATCTGGCACGGTGCAGCCCGATAGTATACAACGTGCGGTGGAGAGGGGGCTGGAGCAGGCCGGGGTGACTGCGGTCAGGGCAGGCGGCAGCCCACCGGCGGGCCTTTCCTGGTCTCCTGACGGGAATAGCCTGGCATACAGTCTTTTGGAGGGTGATCAGAGCCGGGTTTACCTTACGGGTGGCGGGCAAACGCTGAACCTGTCACCGGGTAAAAATCCGGCCTGGTCTCCCGATGGAAAATGGCTGGTGGTGGAAAGGGAAGGATTGGAAAAAACGCTGTGGCTGCTGAACAAAAAAAGTGGAAAAGCCTTTGCTTTGGGGCCGGGAAAGTCACCGGTGTGGAATAATAACGGGCATCTCATATATGTGAAGATAAATATACGGGAAAAAATACTCTCCTACCTTCCTGATGGATCTCCACAGTTTACCGTGCAAAGGAAGACCGGTGAAATACGCTGGATTTTCCTGGGTAAGGGATCGGAGATTGAGAATAATATTATCTTGCAAGATGGACTATTATCCCGGGCAAAATTGCTGAGTACCGCTGATGGGCCTACCGGTCCCGAGGAGTTACAGTGGCTTAAAAACCTTGAGTTGGGCGGAGTCAGATCACCCAGAACACTGTTTTTGGATAGAGCCGAGGAATACGAGGGTCTGGCTTCCGGAGAAGGAGGAAGCCTCTTGCTGTCCCGCAGGTACGGTGACACAGTTGCCCTTATCAGGATTGACCTGAGGGAAAACACGCTGAAACGGGAGGGCGGATCCATTTGAGAAGAGTAGTATTTACTATAATTTTATTAATGGGTATGTTTATGGGGACTGTTGCCCCGGGCTGGTGCGGAGGGGACATCTCCCTCAAGGCCAGGCCCGGCCTGGCCGGTATATACAAGGTTAATCATTTGGTGCCCATAAGAGTGGATATAGAGAACCGGGGAGAGGGGATTCAGGGTCAACTGGTAGTTATGCCCAGGCTGATAGAAACCGCCGGTGCCCCAAGCATGCGGAATGCACCAGTTTACAGGAGCCTGGTGGACATCCCGGCAGGTGGAAAGTCAGCCATACACATGGTGGTGCCCGGGGAAATTGCTGCAGGTGCAGAATCGGTACGGCTTATCTCCGGTGAAAGGGTGCTTGCTGAAACCAAGCTGGAGGGTAGCGCGGTGGCCGGAGGTATAGTTATTATTCCTCTGAGTGAGAAGGTCTCGGGCAGTAGCCTATTTATGTGGATGGATAAAAAATACGGTGGACAGGTTACCGTCAAATACCTTCCTGCCGGAGAACTTCCGGGAAAAGCCCTTTTTCTCGAAGGCGCCGATATTATGGTGGTTGACCGGGAAGCGGCAGCCCAACTGAATGAAAACCAAATAAAGGCGCTGAAAGATTGGGTCGTGCTGGGGGGGTCTCTTCTTCTTTCCGGTGAGGAAGGAGTCACGGAAGGACCTTTCAGGGACATCGTGCCCGATACAAAGGAGGGGGTTTTACGTAAAGTACTGGGTAGGGGTGCGGTCATACTGTCCCGTACGCCCCTTGAGAATATAAATGATCCTGACGGGAAGACCTGGGAGTCCATGGGACTTTCCCCCATAGGCTTAGGGACGGCCAATATTAAGGAAATTGATATGAAAAACATGGAAGCCGGTATGATGTCCGAAATGGGATCCTATTTCCCCATGATCAAGATTCCGGATATTTCGGTGTTAATCATACTGTGGATTTTATATACCCTTACCATCGGGCCTGGTGCCTATCTGGTGCTTAAGCGCTACAATCGCAGGGACCTGTGTTGGCTCATTATACCCGCATTGTCACTGGCAGCCGGCCTGGCGCTATTTTTCATTTCCCCGGTGAACCGCCTCAATGCATATCTGGCGCACACCATGTCAACTGTGGAAATAGTGCATCCAAACCTGGCCGAGGTAAAAACGGCTGGGACCATTGTGTTACCCAAGGGAGGAAAACTGGAGGTTCGGGGGTCGGGTGAAGTGCTTCTGCAGCCGGCAAACATATATGGCAGCCGGCTGCCGGCATGGGTCTTCAGCGGCAATGAATCCAGGATTATTTTCAATTATGTGGAATACGGGTCCATGAGACAGGTCAGCGCTTACGGAACTCTGGCCGGTTTGGGTATGGTGGAGGGCAGCGTCTATTTCAGGGATGACCGGGTGATGGGTGAAATAGTCAACAAAACACCTTTCAATCTGAGGGACTGCAGATTGCTGGTGGGCTCTGCGCTGGTGGAACTGGGCCAAATTCCGGCGGGAAGCGGCAAAGAGATAGATGAGCCCCTAAACAGGTCTCAATTGGTCACAGATCCCAATGATTTATACCGAACAGATCCAAGAGCCCCTGTAAAGGCCAGGGAAACCAGGCTTATTGCCGACTTTACCGTGCGCAGAGAAGCCTCCGGGGAGATTTATTTCCTTGGCTGGAGTGACAGCCCGGCCGATAATATTCATGTGGTTAGTTCCACCGGCCAGGGACAGGCAAGCGGGCTCACCATGGTCAGGCAGAAAATGGAACCCCTTTTCCCCCCAGGCCCCTTCAAACTGCCTGCAAGCCTGATAAAAAACACCATAACCGGAATCGATGGCGGGTATAGCTGGAGGCCGGACGGGCTTAATGTGCACAGGGGATCGGTGAAAATAACATACGACCTTAACAAAACACTTGGCAAAGACTTCCGTTTGACGGGGATTGAGCTTCCCCTGGCTTCTGATAAGACAAACTATATTGTTGAAATTTTTCGCCAGGACCTCTCACAATGGGAGCATATGACGGGTGGGCAAAAAGTGAGCAGCGATGTATCTAAATACCTTTCCGGAAAAGGAATAATTGATGTAAAGATAACCTCCCAGGTGGAAAAGCCCGGTATCGAAGGAGCCTTCCGGGGCATAACGGTGGAGGGGGTGATTGGTGAATGATTTCTATAAAGGATTTAACCAAGAGATTCGGCCAGACGGTGGCCCTGGACGGTATGTGCATGAAGGTGGACAGTGGCGCGATCTTTGGTCTTATTGGGCCCAACGGGGCCGGTAAAACAACTGCCATGTCCATTCTGGCCACCCTTCAGCTGCCTGATGGCGGTATTGCCACGGTGGATGGCCGGGATGTTGCCTTTCAAGTGGAGGAAGTACGCAGCCTGATTGGATACATGCCCGATTTTTTCGGTGTATACGATGGGCTTAAGGTGAGCGAATACCTTGATTTTTTTGCTAGCGCCTATTTTTTACCAAAAAGCGGCAGAGGAAAGCTTATTGACAGTCTTCTGGAACTGGTAAACCTGGGAGACAAGAAGGACTTCTATGTGGACCTGCTTTCCCGGGGTATGAAGCAGAGGCTGGCATTGGCCAGGTGTCTGGTTCACGATCCCTCGGTACTCATTCTGGATGAACCGGCTTCAGGGCTGGACCCCAGGGCCAGGGCCGAAATGAAGGAAATAGTCAGGCATCTGGGCAAAATGGGAAAAACCGTTCTGATCAGCTCACACATACTCCCAGAGCTTGGAGAAATCTGTGATCAGGTGGCTATAATGGAAAATGGACGTGTGGTGGCCTCGGGTACGGTGGAGGAGGTAACTGCCGCCGGCAGTGGGTCCCGTTTAATTATAATTGAGGTTACCGAAGGGGCCTGGGAGTTGGCCGGGTTTTTAACCCAGAGAGAGAATGTGGTCATGGCCGAGGTCGAAGACAGGCAGGTAAGAGTTCTTTACCGGGGAGAAAGGGAAGATCAGGGCAATCTTCTTAAGGACATTATTGGCGGAGGATACACGGTAACTCAATTTTACGAGGTTCGGAGGAATCTGGAAGAGGCATTTATGGCTGTAACCGGGGAGGTGGATGGCCGGTGAAAACAAATCCGGTATTGCTGAAGGAAATATTCCAGCGCTTTCGCACCATCAGG
>Ga0209347_1001928_pt1 | contig 29755 bp, 26 predicted proteins | sample AutmiccommuBRH23_FD_187382 | JGI IMG/M metagenome (GOLD analysis project Ga0209347, IMG submission 187382) | Deep subsurface microbial communities from Mt. Terri, Switzerland - Autotrophic microbial communities BRH/23 (SPAdes) (version 2) | ecosystem: Environmental > Aquatic > Deep subsurface >...
AACCGAGTTCCTTGATCGTCGGCACCCGGGTTTCGAGCTGCCGGAGCACGATCGAGTAATTGCTCGACTGGGAAAAAACGTTGACCCGGAACCGGGCCTTTCCGGGGAGCGAATACGACAGGTCGCAGGCGCCTTCCCGCAGCAGCATTTCGGTCAGCCGCCGGTCGTTGGCAACCATGTTCAATGCCAGGATCTCGGTCTGGAATGGGGTCAATGCCTTAAGTGGCGGCCGCATTTCGACATTGACCAGCTCGCCGTAGGATTCCACCTGGAGGGGCTTTCCCACCGTCAGGTTCAGGTCCGAAACGCTCTGGTGGGAATCGAGCATCGTGGTCAGGATATGATCGACTTCGGGTTTTCTCATGATCGGTTTCCTGTTTGTTCATGAATAGACATGGCGCACATCTCTTCAAACATGATCAGGCTTCGGTGAAATCGGTCGGCGGCGTCTTCAGCAGCGGCCGGAATTTCGCTTTTTCATTCGATTTGGCATAAGCATCCTCCCCGCTGATCCACCCCTTGTTGTACAGGTCCATGATGGCGTCATCGAGCACCTGCATGCCGTATTTTTTTCCAGTCTGCATGGATGATGCCATCTGGTGACTTTTCCCCTCCCGGACAAGGTTTCGGACCGCCGGGGTGGCGATCAGGATTTCGAGCGCCGGACATCGTCCCTTCCGGTCGATCCGCTTGAACAGCACCTGGGCGACAATGGCCCGGATACCATCGGAAAGCGTGGACCGGATCTGCGCCTGCTGGTCGGCCGGAAACACCTCGATGATCCGGTCGACGGTCTTCATGGCCGAAGACGTATGGAGGGTGGCAAAGACGAGGTGCCCCGTGGAGGCCGCCTCTATGGCCAGGGAGATGGTCTCCAGATCCCGCATTTCGCCCACCAGGATAATATCGGGATCTTCCCGGAGAGCGCCCCGGAGCGCCGCGCTGAACGACTTGGTATGGACCCCGACTTCCCGCTGATTGATGATGCACCCCTTGCTGTCGTGGACAAACTCGATGGGGTCCTCCACGGTGATGATGTGATCCTTGCGAATACGGTTGGCCTCATCGATGATGGCGGCAAGAGTGGTCGATTTACCACTGCCCGTCGGGCCGGTGATAACGACCAGTCCCCGGGGCAATGAGGCGAGCTGGCTGACGACACGGGGGAGTCCGAGTTGCTCCACGGTCATGATATTGGTCGGGATCTGCCGGAACACGGCGCCGATTCCGTTTCGCTGCATGAACAGGTTGGCCCGGTACCGGGCCAGTCCGGGAATTTCATACCCGAAATCGACATCGCCGGTCTCTTCGAACAGCTTTATTTTTTCCTCGGGGGTAATTTCGTAGACCATGCTCCGGAGGTCATCATTTCCCAGTGCCTTATACTTTACCCGCTCGATATCGCCGCGGATTCTCAGCGCGGGCTGCTGACCGGCCGCCAGGTGCAGGTCCGACGCCCCCTGGTCATTCATCAACTTGAAAAATGCATCGATCTTCGCCATGACGTGCTCCGGTATTACGGATTAAAGCAGAGGTAACTCGACATTAAGTTCATGCACCATATTGTGGGAATTTGAAACAGGAATCCGCGCCGGGAGGGTGCGCCTTCGACTGGATCGGTTGCCGCGATATGCGGCGGAAAAGGGGGGACGCCGGTTTTCTCGAAGGGATTTCACAGGGGCTTCCGGCGGCATCCATGATATTTTTTGACCCGGGTCAATATGTTTCTGTTCCTGTACGAATCCTGTGAGATCAGGGAAAAACTTTTTTTTTACAGCGTTCGAATGAGCCGGCGTTTTCAGCTTTACATGACGATATCCGCTAACACGGCCGCCTATAGCCCCTGGGCAAGAGAAAACAGGCTCCGGACCAGAAATTCCTTCAGGAATATAATGCCGAGCAGTACGATTATGGGGGCAAAATCGATTCCGCCGAATAGGGTGGGAATGCGTTTGCGTATCTGGTACAGGACCGGGTCGGTAACCTGGTTGATGAACCGGACGATCGGATTATAAGGATCGGGATTGACCCAGGAGAGGACCGCCCGGGCGATAACGATCCACATGAACAGGGTCAGGGCGATGTCCAGAACCTTTGCGACTCCCACCAAAAAATTTGCGAGTATAAACATGACCCTCTACCATTCGGGTTTGTAATTGCCACATTTCCTCCTTAAATTAAAAAATAATTGCCGGTTTAGTCAAGTCTTTCCTTTTTCCCATCAACGATTGACATATCAAATCGAACTCATTTATAGTCACCGGGATGGAGACGAATCGATGGATAAATTAAAAGAAAAGATCGGATTTATAGGGGCCGGCAACATGGCGGAAGCGATGATCAGTGCACTGATCGCCACTGGGGCCTCATCCCCGGACGCTATCTTTATCAGCGATGTTGATTCAAAACGACTGGACCACCTCCGGTCTGTTTATGGCATTCAGCCCCTGGCGGACAACGCAAAAGTCGTAGACGAATCGACGCTGGTTATTTTCGCGATAAAACCTCAGCAGATGGTAACGGTTCTTGACGACCTTTCCCGTCGAGAGGCGTTTGCGGCGCGGGAAGATCGGAAACTTTTCGTGTCGATTGCCGCCGGTATCCGGATCAAAACGCTCGAAGATATTATCTATGCCGGGAAAAGCATGACCGAGCGGGTGAGGATGCCGATCCTGCGGGTCATGCCAAACACACCGGCGCTGGTTCAAGCCGGCATGTGCGCCCTTTGCGGGAATTCCCAGGCGTCGCCGGACGATATGGAAAGAACCATGCGCATCCTGTCGGCCATGGGAAAGGCGATGGTATTCGATGAAGAACAGATGGACACCATCACCGCCATTTCCGGATCCGGGCCGGCATACTGTTTTTATCTCATTGAGGCCCTTATCGCCGCCGGCGAACAACTGGGGCTCGCCGCCGATGATGCCGCCGCGCTTACCATCGCCACATTTTCAGGGTCGCTCCGCCTTCTGGAACAGATGAATGAATCCCCCGGGAGCCTTCGCCGGAAAGTCACCTCTCCCGGGGGGACCACCGAAGCGGCCATCCGGATACTCGACGGGCGGGATTTTAAAACCGTCGTACTGGATGCGGTTTCGGCGGCCGCTGAACGATCCCGCCAGCTCAGCGGCGGGAAGTGAGCCCGAATTTGCCCACCAGGGTCTCGATAGCACACTTTGAAAATCGGATATAGCTTACCCGCATGTTCACCGAAACCGTTTCATATTCCGCCGCCTTCCTTGCGGGACTCCTTTCTTTCCTGTCGCCCTGCGTCCTTCCCCTCATCCCGGCGTATTTCACGTTCATTTCCGGTTACAGCATCGAGGAACTTACGGAAAACCCGAACGCGGCGATCCGGAAACAGGTTTTTCTGGCTACGATCTCTTTTGTGGGCGGATTCTCCCTGATATTCGTTCTCATGGGGGCCTCGGCGTCTCTTCTGGGGGCCTTGATCGCTGCTAACAAGGAGTACATCCGGATCATCGGCGGCATCCTGATCGTCCTGCTCGGCATTCACATGACCGGGATCATTCGATTCCGCACGCTCGACATGGAAAAACGGATCCATCTCCAGGCAAAACCGCTCCACCTCCTTGGCACGTTTATCGTGGGGATGGCGTTTGGCGCCGGATGGAGCCCCTGTATCGGCCCACTGCTCGGCTCCATCCTGATCATTGCCGGAAGCCGGGAGACGATCGGGCAGGGGGTGGCGCTTCTGGCCGTCTATGCGGCCGGTCTGGCGTTGCCGTTTTTGCTGATTTCCATTTTTATTCCGTTTCTGTTACGCTTCATGCGCCGGGCGAAATCCGCATTGCGGTACATCAATGCCGTGGCAGGCGTCCTGCTGATCCTTGTCGGCATACTGCTTCTAACCGACAAATTCAGCATCTTCAGCAGCCTATAGACTCTTTTGACGGAGCATATTTATGAAAATCGCAAGAAAATTGTCCCTCGTCCTTTCCCTGATGATCGTTTTTACGGCCGGGATGTCCGGCACCACCGGCTATGCCGATGATTCCAGTGTGCAGTGGCATTCCTACGAAGCCGGAATGGAAAAAATCAAATCCGAAGGCAAGCTTGGGTTTCTCCATTTTTATACCGACTGGTGCACCTATTGTGTCCTGATGAACAAGCAGACTTTCGCGGATAAGCAGGTTGCCGATTACTTGAACAAACATTTCATCTCCATCCGCGTAAATGCGGAGACAGAAAAGGCGGTGGCCAGGGAATATGGGGTCTATCAGTTTCCTTCGACCTGGTTTATCTCGGAAGATGCCGAAACCATTGCCAATCGACCCGGATTCATTCCGCCCGACCTGATGATTACCATGTTGAAATACCTCCACAGCGGCGATTATAAAAAGATGAAATTCCAGGACTACATGGACGCCCGGAAATGACGCACGCCTGGCATAGTGCTTCATATTCGACCCGGTCCTTAACAACCTGTCGGGCTTTCCACGAGCGCCTCGGCCGATGCTAATCTTGCAGGGATCGGTTTGATCAACATCAACGAATTAAAACGATTGTTGACGGACGACCCACTTCCCCAGGCGCCCTCCGGTCGATTGTACCGTCAGGCGACCGTTCTGATGCCGATTTTCGATTCCAGGGACGAGGCTTGCCTCCTGGGGGTGCTGAAGACCGACACGGAAGGTTACCCCTGGCGCAATCAGGTAGCGCTTCCCGGGGGACACGTGGATCATACCGACGCGAGTGCCCTGGCGGCGGCATACCGGGAAATCAAAGAAGAATTGAACATCGGCCCCGCAACATTGGATGTTGTCGGGTCGCTCGGGCATTTCCCGACGATCCGGCAGACGGAAATCGAAGCCTTTGTGGCATTCTGGGACGGGGACGGTGAGGGGATGCGGTTTGATCCCCTTGAGATTTCACGGGTGCTTCACATTCCGCTGCGGGAACTGGTCCGCACCCACACGAAAAAGCATTACGAAAACCGGATTCCGGACGTTTTCGAACTTATCTACCCGTTCGGCAATGATGAGATCGTGATATGGGGCGTCACCGCCCGCATCATCCATTTTTTTCTGGAGCATCTGCGCGAATCCGCTCCCGAATGGTTCCGGGAGGGCTTGTAAAAAGTATCTGCGTTGCGCTGCATCCCCCGTCATACGTTCATTCCTCGGGCTTTGTGATGCCTTGATCCTGAACTTTTTACGTTGCCCTCTAAAACCTACCTTTACGAATCACCAAAATGGCGAATTCGGCCGCCAAGGCATACATTTGTATGTAAACCGATGAAAATCGCTATATCGAAGTGAATGAGTCTTTAATGACGCCATCAATACCGCCGGACGTTTCTCCGGATCAGACGAATGATAATGGCGGTGAAAACACCGGTACTCAGAAATATCAGTATGGCCGGCATCCAGATGAATTGTGGGGCGAGGGGATGAATCGCCGCGGCCCGGACACCGGCGACTCCAAAAAGGATAACCAGCAGCAGGAGCCCGGCAAGGGACAAGCAGACTGCCGTTGAATCGTACCAGGGGACGGCGGTTCGTCTGAAAATAGAAGTTTGATCGAGTTGCATCCCCTCATTTAAATAGTATTCAACTGAAAATCAAGGGACAAAATCCCATGTCCGGAGACTCCCGAAGACAAACACGTTCCGCACTCCCCCGATTCCAGGCGATAATGCGGCTCCTGTGCTGCTTCAGCATATGCATAGCTGTCGGGTGTGCCGCGGGATCGAAACGGAAGCCCATGGAACATCCACCCGCTTTTCCCGTCGGAACCATCCTGCACCGGGGAGAGAACCCGGTCGCCTATGACATGCTGATTGAAGATCTTGCCTCGGTTCCCCTGGTTTTCGTGGGGGAGCAGCATACCCGGCCGGATCATCATGACATCCAGTTACGGATACTGAAATCGCTCCATCATCTGCATCCGGATCTCCTCGTGGGCATGGAGATGTTCGCCCGAACCTATGATGAAGTGCTTCAGGAATGGGTATCAGGCGCTGTCGATGAAAAAACCTTTCTCCAGCGGACCCACTGGTATGCCAACTGGAAGTTTGACTATTCACTTTACCGCCCGATACTCGACTTCAGCCGGGAGCACCGAATCCCGACTTTCGGCCTCAACATCCCGTTTCATATCCCGCCGAAGATTGCCGCCGGAGGGATCGATTCGCTTACCGGGTGCGATGCCGCCCAACTGCCGGCCGGAATCGATCTGTCCGATACCGGACACCGGGAGTATGTCAGAAAGGTTTATGAACAGCATGCCGCACACGGTCCGGAATTTGAGTTCGAGCATTTCTATGCCGCCCAGGTGGTTTGGGAAGACGTGATGGCCGAATCGATCTCCCGGCACATCGACAACCGCACCATGGTCGTTTTTGCCGGTAATGGTCATATAACCCGCAAGTTCGGTATCCCGGAGCGCGCCCGGAGCCGGACCGGCAAACCGTACCGCACGGTCATTCCCACCGCCGCCAATCATCCGATCGACCCCGACGCCGCCGACTATATCTGGATCACACCACCCGCGGCGATTTCCCCCCACGGACCCTGATCCTTCCCGGCCGACCAAGTCCTCTCAAAAACGTATAGTGTCGGGAAGCCCAAACGGAGCAGATATTCTGTCGATAGCTGACGGTAGTCATCCCTGTCAGGAGGGCACGGACGATTCAACCACCAAACGATAAAAACACAACATATTGAAATCTCTATTGACTAAAAATCTATATATTGTTATAAAATCATCTTCATAAGATTTCTACATTTCCGAAAAAGCGACCACAGGGGGCCTGACCATGTTCACGCACATCAAGAAGAGAAACGGACGGATTGTTAGCTTCGATTCACCCAAGATCACCGCAGCCATTGCCAAGGCCGGAAAAGCATCCGGGGAATTCGATCAGCAGACGGCCAAACGACTTACCCTTCGGGTACTGACCCTCGCCCACGAAATGCAGCTGAGCACGCCGCCGGATGTGGAAGAAATTCAGGATATCGTCGAACGCGTTCTTGTTGAATCGCCGTATCACAAAACCGCCAAGGCCTATATTCTTTACCGGGAACAGCATGCCCAACTCCGCAATATCGCCACAAAGGCCCATGTGGAACTCGTGGAAAACTACGTCCAGAAGCTCGACTGGAAAATCCGGGAAAACAGCAACATGAGCTACTCCCTGCAGGGACTCAACAATTATATTTCCTCGGATATTACCGCCGAATACTGGCTCAACCGGATTTACCCCCCCGAGGTCCGCAACGCGCACAAGAATGGCGATCTCCACCTCCATGACTTAAGCCTCCTGTCTATCTATTGTGTCGGATGGGACCTGCAGGATCTATTGAAGGTCGGCTTCATGGGTGTACCCGGAAAAGTGGAAAGCGCACCCCCCAAGCACCTCCGCTCAGCCCTGGGTCAGATCGTCAACTTCTTCTACACCCTCCAGGGGGAGGCGGCCGGCGCCCAGGCGGTTTCCAACTTCGATACCCTGCTCGCCCCCTTTGTCCGCTGGGACAATCTGACCTACAAAGATGTCAAGCAAGCACTCCAGGAGTTCGTCTTTAACATCAACATCCCGACCCGGGTCGGATTCCAGACGCCGTTCACCAACATCACCATGGACCTCAACGTCCCCTCGACGCTCAAGGACAGCCCGATCCTCATCGGCGGCGAGTTCCAGGAATCGACCTATAGTGAATACCAGGCGGAAATGGACCTGATCAACCGTGCCTTTGCCGAAGTCATGATGGAAGGCGACGCCAAGGGGCGGGTCTTTACCTTTCCGATCCCGACCTACAACATCACGAAGGATTTCGACTGGGATAATCCCAATCTCGATTACATCTGGAAAATGACGGGTAAATACGGCATCCCGTACTTCTCGAATTTTGTCAATTCGGACATGTCGCCCGAGGACGCCCGTTCGATGTGCTGCCGCCTGCGCCTTGACAACCGGGAACTGATGAAACGCGGCGGCGGACTGTTCGGCGCCAATCCGCTCACCGGCTCGATCGGTGTGGTGACCATCAACCTGCCGCGCATCGGGTACCAGGCCACCGACAGGGAGGACTTTTTCCAACGGCTCAAAACCCAGATCGACAATGCCAAAAAAAGCCTTGTCATCAAGCGCAAGATCCTGGAGCGCTTTACCGAAGAGAATCTTTATCCCTATTCCCGGTTCTACCTCCGGTCGATCAAGGAACGGACCGGCGCCTTCTGGACCAATCATTTCTCGACCATCGGCATTATCGGTATGAACGAAGCTTGCCTGAATTTTCTGAACGAAGACGTGGGCACTCCGGTCGGCCGGGCCTTTGCCATTGACGTACTTGATTACCTGAGGTCGTTGATCGAAGAGATCCAGCAGGAAACCGGGGATATCTACAACCTGGAAGCCACACCGGGCGAAGGGACCGCTTACCGCCTGGCCATGCTTGACAAAAAGGCCTTTTCCGACATCATCTGCGCCAACGAAGTGGAATTTGCCGGCGGAGCCGACCCGTTCTACACCAATTCCAGCCAGCTCCCCGTCAACTACACGGACGACATTTTCGAGGCCATGGAACTCCAGGACGATCTTCAGACGAAGTATACGGGGGGGACCGTATTCCATATTTTCCTGGGTGAGCAGGTGGCCCGGTACGATGCCGCCCGAAACCTTGTCCGGAAAATAACCACCAATTTCCGGCTCCCGTACTTTACCATCACCCCCACGTTCAGCATCTGCACCAACCATGGATACATTGTCGGGGGTCATGAAACATGCCCCACCTGCGAGGCCCCCACCGAAGTCTATTCGCGCGTCGTCGGCTATCTTCGTCCCGTGCACCAATGGAACAACGGAAAGCAATGCGAATTCAAAATCCGCAAAACATTCCGCCTCGCATCCTGAACGGTCGATCCCCCATGCACATCGGCGGCCTCGAAAAATATTCGTTCATCGATTACGCACCCCACATCAGCTGTGTGATCTTCACCCGGGGGTGCAATTTTAGGTGTCCGTATTGTCATAACCCGGAACTGGTCCTGCCGGAATCGTATGGCGGGACCGTTCCGGAAAATGAGCTCTTTTCATTTCTGACCCGGCGGCGGAAGTACCTCGACGCGGTCGTCATTTCCGGCGGCGAACCGACCCTTCAACCGGACTTGCCGGGTTTCTGCGCCCGCATCAAATCCATGGGATTCCCGTTGAAACTGGACACCAACGGCTCCCGGCCCGCGGTGCTCCTTCAATTGATTTCCCACCGGCTTGTCGATTACCTGGCGATGGATATAAAGACCGACCCGGAGTGGTACGACCGCCTTGGAATCGATTCCGAAACCCGAGCGGATGCGATCCGGGAGTCAATCGAATTGATCCGTTCGTCCGGCCTTCCCCACGAGTTCCGGACCACCTGCGTCAAGCCGCTGGTTGATGGCGATGCCATCGGCCGCATCGCCGAACTCGTCCGGGGCGCTCCCCTGTATGCACTGCAAAAACCGCAGACCGTCAAGGTTCTCAATCCTGCTTTTTTCACGCAAACCGAGTGGACCGTATCCGATGCGGAACTCGACTCCTACCGCTCCGTTCTCCAGACATCCGTCCGGCACTGCTTCATTCGTTAAACTCCTTCATGACCGTAAACCCGATCATAATTTTCCATCAGTTTCGGCCAAGCCCGTCTTCCAACCCTCAGCACAAGAGGCTTGACAATTTGGAGTGCGGGTCGCTATATCTTTACGCTTACGGCAATTCGTGACCCGTTCCATCAACGTTTTAGATATTGGAGACCAATAGAATGTTTGACTACCTGATGTCCGAAGATGCCAGAGGCATCCGGGAAGAAGCCAGGGATCTGGTCCGGTGGGTTCCCCGTCAGATGATCCTGGATATGGATAATGACAAGATTCAGTTTCCGAGGGAATTCCTGAAGGAAGCCGGACGCCGGAACCTGCTCGGTTGCCGATACCCGAAACAGTGGGGCGGACGGGGACTCGACTGGGCGACCACTTGCGCAGTAATAGAGGAAATAGGCACCCTCGGCTATATTTTCGCCTGCACCTTCGGTGTAGGGGCCGAACTGGTCTGCGATGCCATCATCCTGCACGGCACGGACGCTCAGAAGGAAAAGTACGTAAAACCACTCCTCAAGGGTAAACTGTTCGCCGCCGAGTGTCTTACTGAACCCCGGGGGGGATCCGATTTCTTCGGCACCACCACCACGGCCGAGGACAAGGGAGACCATTTCGTCGTCAATGGTCAGAAACGCTTCATCGTGGGGGCCGAAGGAGCGGATTATTTCCTTGTCTATGCCAAGACCGACCCGGACGCCAAGCCCCACCATGCCTTGACCTGCCTGATCGTCGACCGCAGCCCGGGGGTGGAAACAAAATATCTCTACGGACTGATGGGATGCCGGGGAGGTGGCGCCGGACGCCTGGTGTTCCGGGATGTCCGGGTTCCCAAGGAAAACGTGGTGGGCCGAATCAACGGCGCCTACGATGTCTTCAACACCATGATGATTCCCGAACGGCTCGGGACCGCGGCCATGACCATCGGCAGCGCCCGGCCGGCGGTTGAAATCGCCACAGGATACACCACCCGGCGAAAGGCCTTCGGAACTACTATCAACAACTTCGAAGGCGTCAGTTTCCAGGTGGCCGAGGCTGTCATGCTTCTTGATGCCTGCCGGTCAATGATTTACACCACCGCCCGCGCCGTGGACGAGGGAATCGATCCGGCCCGTATCCGACGAATGGTATCCCAATCGAAAAAGTTCGTTACCGAGTCTTGCCAGAAAGCGGCGAATAACGCCATGCAGGTGATGGGAGGCATCGGGTACACAAACGTCTTCCCAATCGAGCGCATCGTCCGGGATCTGCGCCTGGCGTCGATCTGGACCGGGAGCAATGAAGTGATGGCCATGATCATCGCCCACGAATGGTATCGGGAATATTTCAAGACCAAGGGAACCGCACCCCGGGATTATGAAAACGACGCGGCGGAAGCGGATGCCCCGGACGAAAAAATATATGAATAAAGGGAAGGGGAACACGTGACACTCGTTGACGTTATTAAATTCATCGCCCTGCTTTCCGCGGCACTCATCCTTGGCAACTGGTTCCTGTCAGAGGTGAAAAAATCCAGGTCCATGGGGGCACCCTGGTACCGGCCCTATCTATCCCCTCCGGGGATCATTATCCTTATTGCATTGTTGCTGCCGGTTATTATCGGATTGCTCCACCGATAATCGGATATGTTTTGTAGAGATGGGTTTCAAACCCGCCCTTGCAGTGTTAATCCGGCCCTTGGGACCGGATTCTTTCAAGTGCACACAAAAAAGGGTGAAGACCGTGTTCAAGCGGCCTTCACCCTTTTATTTTTTAGACATGCCTGTCGGCGGCGTTAGACCGCCGGCTTTTCTTTTTCCAGCAGATCCCGGTACCAGCAGGCAAAATCGAACATCCCCTGGTATTTCTCCTCTTCGTTGATAATGCCGAGGCAGAGCTCAAATGCACCGCGCCGATAATCATTGCCGTATTCGTCCCAGGCATCTCCCTGCTGGAAAAATTCCCGGATGAGCATCTGGGTGGTCCGTTTCCCCTGGTCCACCCGGATATCGATCGGGTCCTTCGGGTCCTCAAACGGATTCCACTTTTCATACCCCTTTTTAAGGATGTGTTTCTGGCGCCGGGGAGCCATGCTGTCGAAAATCGCTTTTTTCCGTTCCGCTTCCTGCTCGTGCGTCATCATTCGCCTCCATCCATCGTTTCCTTGACCGTTTCATTAGATGAAAGGCCGAGAAATTCTTCATCAAAACGGGTCATCAGGACCATGGACACCGGAAGCAGCACTTCCGCCAGATTCGCGTATTTCGTCCCGATGGTCTGAACCAGCTCCGAAGAGAGGATGAGTAGCTGGGTATGGAGTGTATCCATGTTAACGGTGGGATAACGTTCCCCCTGTGCAAATCCGGACATCCCGCAGGTCCGCCCCGCCCCGCCGATAGCCAGGGGAACACCGTAAATCCGGCATGCCAGGGGACGATGGGGATACAGATCGCACCGCATGTTTTCATTGAGCAACGGGCAACGGATCCGCTCCCGCGCCATCTCCTCGACCACGGCTTCCGGGGTTTTGCCTTCCTGGTTGGCTTTGTAGGCGGCTTTCTTCAGCTTAAAGATCTTCCGATCGACAAAACCGGCTTTTTCGAGCAGCGCTTCCCGCGTTTCCCCGGTAAATTCGGCATTAAAGTGGTGGTTCAGATACATCGCTTCGATCAGGGTAAGATCGAACAGCGCATAACAGCAGTCCGTGCACCCAGGGCTGCATTTTACCAGTTCCGGATGGGCTTCCGAGATTCTTCGGAACGCTTCGTCTACCTTGGCGGCGATGGCTTCATACTTTTTGAAAAATGGTTCGTAATCGATGTTCATGAGGAGGTTTCCTTTTCAATCCTTATCCGCGCCGGCCCCACGGGAACCGGGAAAATGTATATTTGCGATTGTTTCACGTGAAACAATCGATCTACTTGCCAATGCAGTACCGGTCGAAAATCCGGTCCAGAAGGTCTGGTGCGATTTTTTCACCGGTGATTTCACAAAGCGCGTCATGTGCGGAGCGGAGGTCAATGGAGATAAATTCCGCCGAAAGCCCTTCTTCCAGTCCTTTAATTGCCCCGTTGACCGATTGGAAAGCACGATCCAGAAGCGATCGGTGCCGCATATTCGGCACGAGCCGGTCGGAATGACCGGAAGAAAAATTTCCCGCCAGATCGGCGATAGCCCCGGTAAGGAGATCAAGCCCCGTTTGATACAACGCCGAGATTTCCACGCGGCGGATTCCCTCCCACCGACCGGGGATACGGCACCGCCGGATTTCGCGAGGAAGATCGATCTTGTTGATGACGAGGATAGCCCGCTTTCCGGCAATGGCGTCTATCATCTCCAGGTCTTCCGCACTTACTGGCGAGCCGGCATCCATAACGTACAGGATGATATCGGCGGCTTCAATATATTCCCGGGTCTTTTCGATTCCAAGTTTTTCCAGGGGCTCCGGGTCGCTCCGAAGCCCCGCCGTATCGGCGAGGATTACGGGAATGCCACGGGCGAAAAAGGTCGCTTCAATAAAATCCCGGGTGGTGCCGGGAAGATCGGATACGATGGTTCGCTCCGACCCGACCAGTCGGTTCATAAGGCTGGACTTCCCCACGTTGGGCCCACCCGCGATCACCACGCGATGCCCGCTCCTGAGTACATCTTCGGCGTCATGCCGGGCGATCAGTTCAGCGATCGGCCGGCAGATCGCACTCGATAAGCCGGCGGAGAGGCGAGCACTGTCGATTTCATCATCGACGGCTTCCGGAAAGTCGATCAGGGCTTCAACTTCGGCAAGGGAATCGGAAAGGACGGCACGTATTCGGGTAATTTCGGAGCCGAGAGCGCCGGCCATCTGACTGGCGGCCATCTCCCGTGCGGCATCCGACCGGGCGTTAATCATGTCAATTACCGCTTCAGCCTGGGTGAGGTCGATCCGCCCGTTTAAAAAAGCCCGTCGGGTAAACTCGCCGGGTTCCGCCAGCCGAATTCCCCGGGCCGTCAGAAGGTCCATGATCGCCTTCAAGACCGCCGTGCCGGCATGGGCCTGGATTTCGACCACATCTTCACAGGTGTAAGAGCGCGGCGCGCGCATGATGGCCAGAAGCACCTCGTCGACCATGCGTCCGGAATCCGGGTCTACGATCCGACCATAATGAAAGCGCCAGGAATTCGAACTCCATTCCGGATCAAACCGGTCGGGCGGGCAGTTCCCGGGTGGCCCGGGAGAGAAAATATCGGCGGTCGTCCGGATGGCCTCCGGGCCGGAGATTTTAATAATGCCAACCCCGCCGGTGCCGGCCGGGGTAGCGATGGCGGCAATGGTGGAGCGATCCATACCGAGGAACACCTGTATGCCGGCGGGGTTGAAAACCGCCGGGGATTATATCATCTTACTTGGGCGAGCGATGGCCCGGGCCTACTGAATGCTCAGGTCGGTTCCGACTCCGAGCCGTTCTTATCGGAGGTGCCGTTTATTTCCGGAGTGCCGTTCGTATCCGGACTCCCATTCAAATCCGGCGCCTTCTTGGGAGTTCCCTTCTTTTTGGGCAAAATCAGTAGCTTTCGAAAATCGCCATTTCCGACGCTTTGTGTGCGAACGTGGCGATTGTCTTTCAAGCTCAAATGGATTACCCGCCGATCCTGGGCATTAATCCGGTTGATGACCATCGGCTTGCCGGATTGTTGCGCCTTTTCCGCCAACCGGTTTGCCAGGGCGGTCAAGTCGGCGCGACGCTTGTCCAGATACCCCTCCACATCGATTTCTACCACTGGCGCTGTTCCAAACTGCTTGGCGACCGCTTTTTCCACCAAGTACTGGACGGCGTCGAGTGTCTGCCCCCGTTTTCCGATAAGTCGGGCGGAATCGCCACCCTGAATCCGAAAGCGGCAAACATTGCTTTCCAGTTCGACACTGACGGTGGTGTCGGGGGAAATCAATGCAATCACCTGATCCACAAAGCCGGCTACCCAATCCGCTACGGCCTGCCGCTGGGCGGCATCCATGGGCGCCGGTTCGACATGCGGCGGCGGTTCGTTCTCCGAAGTTGACTCTTCCTGAACCGTTGATCCAACCGGCGGTGTTGATTCCCTCCGCGGCGTCCGTTCCCTCGGGGAGGTCGAGTCCCTGCGCGGCGCCCGTTCTTTCCGGGCGGTCGGTTCCCTTCGCGGTTTTGATTTCTTTCGCGGGGCCGGTTCTCTTTGCGGTTCCGGTGCGGGTTCGGGCTGGACCGATGGTTTTTCTGTTTCCACCGTTCCGAAAGCCTCATCGACAAGGGCGGCAACCTGAGCCGCATCGGAAGCCGCGGCTTCCTTTCTCCGGTCATGTTTTCCGCCATCCGGAACCGTGACCCGGATCATCGCCTTCTTTGCACCGACCAGGCCGAAAATGCCACTGGAGCCATGGGAAATGATATCGTACTTTAACCGGTCTTTCGTGACATTCAGTTCCGCGCACGCTTTTTCAACGGCTTTGTCCACTGTTTTATCTTCGAAATCGATAAAAGCGGTCATGAACCCTCCAAATCAGGCAGTTTTCCGGGTGATGTAATATTGCTGGGCAATCGAAACGACGTTGTTCACCAGCCAGTAAAGGACCAGCCCGGACGGAAAATTGATAAAGATCACTGTAAATATAAGCGGCATCATCATCATGAATTTGGCCTGGGCGGGGTCGCCGGGCGGGGGAGAAAGTTTCTGCTGGAAAAACATTGTCGCCCCCATGATGATCGTCAGGACCGGGATGCCGAACGGCGGCGCCATAAAGGGGATCGTCAGGTCAAACTGAAACAGCCGGTCCGGGGCGGACAAGTCGTTTATCCAGAGCAGAAACGGCGCATGCCGCAGTTCGATGGCGTTGTAGAGCATGTTGTAAAAGGCGATGAATACGGGAATCTGGGCCACCATGGGAAGGCACCCGCTCATGGGGTTGACCTTATAGGTCCGGTAGAGGCGCATGACCTCTTCATTCATTTTCTTCTTGTCATCCTTGTACCGTTTCCGGATATCGGCCATCAATGGCTGCAATTTCTTCATTTCCGCCATCGATTTATAGCTTTTGTTCCCCAGTGGCCAGAACAGAATCTTGATCATGAGGGTCAGCAACATGATGGCCACCCCGTAATTGGCGATCACGTGATCGTGGATCGCATTCATCAGCCAGAGGCACGGTTTGGCGATAAAATCAAAAAAACCGAAGTGGACGGCCTTATCCAGGTTGTGACCAAACTCGGTCAGCACGGGGATCCGTTTGGGACCGAAGAACAATGCGTATTCATATTGATGACGGCTGCCGGCAGGAATCGGTTCCGTGGGTTGGGTATAGGTGGACAGAAGGAGATCGGCATCGGTGTCGAGCTTCAGACGGACTGTCGTTTCGATCGGGTTTTCCGGGACAAGGGCCGACATGAAGTAATGCCCGGTAAAGCCGGCCCATTTCACATTGCCGGTGTATTCATTCGTCTCTGCGATATCATCGACATCGATTTCCTTGATAGATGGGTCGATGTACATGAACGGGCCGCGAAACGAAAACGAGCGGCCGCTGTCGGGCGGCGGATTGGTCATGGTGATCAGCAGTTCCGGATCGACCGGCCGATCGGATTGATTAATCACGGTGACCGTCATTCCGATTCGGTAGCTGTCCGGATAAAAGGAATAGCGCTTTTCAAGAACAAGCCCGTCGTCTCCCTGCCAATAGAACGCGAGCGATTCGGCGTTATTATGGACCCGGAGCACTTCACCTGAAAAATCGGTGGTAAATCGTTTATCACCGGGATCACCGGAATCGCCGGCAAAACCGACCAGCGCGGTTCCCATGGGATTCGATTTGGAAACGAGTACCTTCCGGGGAGCCTCGGCGCCGGGACTTTCCCGGTATTCCTGCAGGACAAACTGCTTGATCGTCGCACCCTGTTCCGAGATCTCCGCAGTATACAATCCGGTTTGTACGGTAATGGTCTTGAAGGTCCGGTCGGGAACGGCAACCGCATCCGTTCGCCGGGATAGTTCAGGAACGGCTTCCGGCGCGGGTTTTCGCTCCGTCATTTCGGCAGGCGGTATCGTGGGTTGCACCGGCGGCTGCTTATCGACAAAAAAGAAGTCCCATGCCACAAACACCAGCAACGACAGCACTATGGCCACGATCAATCGAACTTGTTCCATTATAACTCCTGGTTCAACTCCTGAGTTCAGCTATTCACAATTATAACGGCAGGATGAACATCTGCACGGATGTATCAGTCGAAACGGTACCGGGTCTTGGAGGATCGCCGGAATCTGCCGGTTAAAGGCGGTCAAAGGCGGGTCTATCATTGTTGGGGGCGTCTGCGGCTGTCATGCGTCGGGTCGTATCACCGGGATTATAACATGAATACATTAATTTTTAATAAGTTACACATTCGCGCCGGCTCGGGGGCCGATTCCATCGGCATTTAAGTGATCAAGGCACCGGATCGACACCCCCCGGATGAAACGGGTGGCACTTCGCAATTCGCCTGACGGTCAACAGACCTCCCCGCAAGGCACCGTACCGTGTGATGGCTTCAACGGCGTAGGCCGAGCAGGTGGGGTAAAACCGGCAGCTCGGCCCCAGCATTGGTGATATAAGGCACTGATATCCCTTGATGATGATCAACAGCAGATACTTGATGTCAATCTCCCCTGATCCGGTCCATAAGTGCCGCCAGGGAAGCAAACGCCCGATCCGTCTTCATTTGCGCGGCCCCATGCTTGGCGATCACATTGATGTCCCAAGCCCCCCTGATCCGCTTCCGGTTCAGCCGGTAGAATTCCCGGACGATGCGCTTGATGCGGTTTCGGATGACCGCGCACCCGACTTTCCGGGTAACGGTCACACCCAGCCGGGTCCTTTCCATGACGCCGGGACGGAACGCGACGATGAAGTATCGATCCGAAACACTTTTTCCGCTCCTCAGGGCGACGAAATCGGACCGATTGAGAAGCTTGTCCGCTTTTTTCAATCCGAATCCGGTCACGTTCTTCCGCCCGATATCATCAGACCCGGCCGCGTTGCCTTGGATCAAACCGTTAATCGTTTGCGCCCCTTTGCCCGACGCCGCTTGAGGATCCGTCGGCCCTGCTTGGTTGACATCCGTTTCAAAAATCCATGTTTTCTGGCGCGCTTGACGTTACTTGGCTGGTATGTCCGTTTCATTTCTCACCCTTGATAATGTGCGTTGAACACCCGATTCCGTCCGGATGCCGTAACCTGAGATTAAAGTGTGAATTGTTAACTCATTATAATCATTTTTGTCAAGTTTCAAATCGAATAACCGGAAGACCGGCGCATTTAGCCGTTGTCCCGGACTTCCATGATGTCATACTGCTCCAGATGGTATGCCGGCATCGGATAAATGCCGATCTGTCTCCCGGTCTGGGTCTCCAGGGACGCGACCAGTCCACTTTCCTCTCCGAGAAGCAGGTCGGCGATAACGGGATTGACCCGCAGGTCGATGCGGTTTCCCCCTTCATCCCGGGTTTGCCGAGTAATCTGCCGGAAAATGTTGTAGCAGATACTCTGCCGGGAAAGGAGCATCCCTTCCCCCTCGCAGTAGAAGCACGGTTCGTAAAGCATCCGGGGAAGCGACCGGACCACCCGTTTCCGGGTCATCTGGATCAGCCCCATGTCGGACATGGGAAGGACGTTGGTTTTCGCCTTGTCCCGTTTCAGGGACTCCTTCATGGCGTTGTATACCTTTTCCTGGTCGGCCTTGGCCTCCATGTCGATGAAATCAAGGATGATGATCCCACCGAGGTTCCGCAGCCGGATCTGGTAGGCGATCTCCTTGACCGCCTCAAGGTTGGTCCGCAGAACGGTTTCCTCGAAATTGCGTTTTCCCACGTACCGGCCGGTATTGACATCGATGGCCACCAGTGCCTCGGTGATCTCGATGACGATGTATCCTCCGCACTTGAGCCAGACCTTTCGCTTCAACGCCCGCTGGATATCGACTTCCAGATTGTAGGCGTCAAATATCGACTCCTCGTCTTCATAAAGGATGACCGAATCTTTCAGGCGGGGCATGAATTTGGCGATGAAGGCGACCACGCTCTTGTAAACCGACGGCGAATCGATGGTCACCTTGTCCGCCTCGTGGGCCAGCAGGTCCCGGACGCTCCGGAGCGTCACGGTCAGTTCCTGGTGGAGCAGGGAAGGGGCGGGGGCGGTCTTGTAATGCGCCTGGATGTCGTCCCAGAGATTGTCCAGGAATTCCATCTCCTGGGCCATGATTTCATCGCTGATTCCGTCGCCGGCCGTACGCACGATATAGCCGTGATTCTGTTTCCTCAGGGACTCCACCATTCCCTTCAGCCGCGCCCGCTCGGTTTCGTCGTTGATCCGGCGGGAGATGCCGATGTGGTCCACCGTGGGCATCAGGACCAGAAAGCGCCCCGGGAGCGAAACATAAGTGGTCAGACGGGCCCCCTTGCTGCCGATTGGCGAGCGGGCGACCTGGACAAGGATTTCCTGCCCCTCCTTCAACAGCTCCTGAATCGGCGTCTTGTCAGCGGCTTGGCCGGAAAGTGTTTCCCCGGGTTCGCTTACGGGGGTTTCCCCGTCGACTTCCTCGGATTCTTCCGTGTCATTCTTGAGAAAAAAGTTGTCCACCTTGCCGGTTCGCCCGTTGATGACATCGTCCACATAGATGAATGCCGCCTGGTTCAGGCCGATATCCACAAACGATGCCTGCATCCCGGGCAAGACCCGCTGGATGCGTCCCTTGTAAATATTTCCGGTAATATGGGATTCATCGCGGCGTTCGATATAGACTTCGACCAGGATCCCGTTTTCCAGGAGGGCCACCCGGATTTCCGGACCCACGGCATTGATCACCAGTTCTTTGTACAGAGAAGATTCGTTGCTTTTCATGGCTTTCCCGGAATAAAGGTTTCTTTATATGGATTCGATGATCCGGACGGCTGTGCCGGGGATTGTCGATTCAGGGAGTTTGATGATCCGCCCTGCCTGCATCCGGTCCTCGGGGATGGCGAAAATTTCACGGACCACGGTTGCCGGCCGGATCCCCTCGCCGGGTCGATTCTCCAGGCGCAGCCAGAGCCAGTCCGGCGCAAGGAGGAGAACTTCCCGGACCTGGACTTTCAGGTTGACCGTTTTTTCCTCCCCCTTTTTCGTCCGCTGGCGGATCGGAAATGCCGCCGCATCGTTAAAGAGCGCCAAACAGGCCGGGTCGTATAGCGCCGGTTCCATCCGGACAGCATAGGCGAGGGTTTCCGGACGGGTCGGCCCGGCATTCGGGGGAACGAGCCGGCACTCCAGGATCTCAAGCCCTTCGGGGAGTTGTTGATTCAGCCCCTCTCGCACCCTGTCCGTCCGTACCGGGCCGGTCACATTGAGATAAAAGGCTTCCCCCAGGCATTCCGTCCCCACCGGAAGGGCATCGCCAAAGGCAATTTTCGGCTTGGGATGGAACCCCTCGGAAAACGTCACCGGTATCCGGGCCCGGGCGATGGCCCGCAAGATGATGTTTATCAGTTCCAGATGGCCGTAAAACCGGCTTCGGCCGAATCGTCGATAGACCAGCTTCAGCCGTTCGGTCGCGCCGGATTCGAGCGGCGTCCCTTTTCCGGCACTATCACCCAGCTCGATCTCCTTGTCATCCGCGGCAATCCGGGGCGCCAACCGCTCGAAATCGCAGACCCCGCACCCCTGGCACTCGCCGCTCCGGCAATCGGGAGTCGACGCCGCGGCTATTGCCCGATCGTACTCCGCCCGGAGAAACGCTTTGGTGACCCGGGTATCGATGTGATCCCAGGGAAGCGGCGCGTCCGGATCCGCATACAGCGCGGAATAACCGGCCGGATCGATACCCGTGCGGTCAAAGGCCACCTTCCAGGCGGAAAAATTAAAGCTGTCGGTCCAGCCGTCAAACACACATCCGTTTTCATAGGCGGCGACCAGCAGTTTCGAAAGCCGGCGGTCCCCCCGGGCGAAGACCCCTTCCAGGAGACTCGTTTCCGGTTTTTGCCACTTGAACTGCACCCCCGGCGTCCGCAGCCGCCGCCGCAGAAATTCGATTTTCTCCCGAGCCGTGTCCAGGCCTGCCTGCTCCACCCATTGAAACGGCGTATGGGCCTTGGGGATGAATGTGGCCGCACTGACGGTGATCTGCCCCCCCCGCTTTCCGGAACGCCGGATTTTTTTCAGCCGGCCGGCCAGATCGGCAATGGCATCGAGGTCCGCATCGGTTTCCGTGGGGAGGCCGATCATGAAATAAAGCTTGATCTGCTGCCATCCCAGTTCAAAGGCGCTCGTCACGGTATCGACGATTTCGTCCTCATTGATATTCTTGTTGATGACGTTCCGCAGCCGCTCGCTTCCGGCCTCGGGAGCGATGGTGAATCCGGTCTTTCGGATCTTGCGGATCAGGTCCATCATTTCCGGACTCAAGGTGCCCGCCCGGAACGAGGGGATCGACACGGCGAGCCGCCGGTCGGCGTAGGTGTCGATCAGGTGGCGCATCAAGGGTCCAAGGCAGCTGTAATCACCGGTGCTCAGCGACAGGAGGGATAACTCCTCGTAACCGGTGGCCGCGATGGAACGGGCCGCCAGATCGGCCAGATTCCGGAGATTCCGCTCCCGCACCGGCCGGTAGATCATCCCCGCCTGGCAAAACCGGCATCCCCGGGTGCATCCCCGGGTCACCTCCAGGCGGATCCGGTCATGGACCGGTCGACCGAACGGGATAATCGGCGCGTCCGGAAAGTGGGCGCCGTCCAGATTTTCGACGATCGTCCGGGTCACCCGGGTGTAGCCATCCAACAGGGGGTTCAGCCGTTGGCGGCCGGCCTCGTCATAAACCGGTTCGAAAAAGGACGGGATGTAAACCCCTTCGATTTTTGCCCAGGTTTCCAGCAACTCCCGTTTGCCGCCGCCCGACGCTTTCCATGCGATCGCCGCCCGGGCCATCTCCAGGATGACGACCTCCCCGTCGCCCACCACCATGGCATCGAAGAAATCGGCCACCGGTTCTGGATTGACCGTGCAGGGGCCGCCGGCAATGACAAGGGGGTGATTTTCACCGCGGTCGGCGGCGAAAAACGGGATCCCGGCCAGGTCGAGCATCAACAGGACATTGGTGTAATTAAGTTCGTAAAGCAGGCTGAAGCCGAGGATATCGAATTCGGAAAGCGGCGTTCGGGTCTCCAGTGAAAAGAGCGGAGCGCCGGACGTCCGGAGGTTTTCGGCCATATCCAGCCCGGGGGCGAACACCCGCTCGGCGGCGATATCGGCTTCCCGGTTCAGGATATGGTAGAGGATCTGGAGTCCGAAGTGCGAGGTTCCGATCTCGTAGGCATCCGGAAAGGCGAGGGCCACCTGCAGGGCGACCGCGGCCGGGTCCTTCCGGACCGTATTGATTTCGCATCCGAGGTAGCGGCTCGGTCCCGCCACCCGCATCAGGATGTCTTCTATGGAGGTCACGCTCATAATAAATGGCACTTGAAAACGTAATTGGCGTCGCAGGCTGGCCGCGGTCGCGCATATATGAAGCCGGACATGATGGAAACGGCATTTTACCGAATGCCGTCATATCCTCATTGGCATATTATCGCTCGTCAGGAGAATCCCGGCGGATCGGATGCAATGGGAAACCCCAGCGAACGTGAAAGGAGCGAAGCGGATATCGGCAGCATCGTCTCCGCCGTGCGCCTTTCCAGGGGTTTTATGGTTCTTTGTCCCCTGCGTTCACCGGACCTGCGGGCTATTGCATGGTTGCCTGAACAAATTCGAGGGTCCCGCGGACATCGTCGCGGAAGAAGCAGTCCATCCCGTCCTGCCAGTTGACCTCGACCAGGTTTTTCCGGATCCGATCGACGGTCTCTTTCCGGAGCATCTCCTTCATCCGCATAAAAGGACGGTTGGGGGTATCGATCCACTGGGAAACGATCTGTTTGGCCCGTTCGATGAGGCGGTCTTCGGCGACGAGTTCATCGACCAGGGCCATTTCCTTTGCCCGGTACACGTCGACCATATCGCCGAAAAACATGACATCCCGGTATTTGTGGCTGCTGTCGAAACCGAAGCGCATCACCTCGTGCTGGGCGATGGTCAGGGGAAGGCCGATTTTGATTTCGGACATGCCGATCTTGATTTTCGGATGTTCCTTGACGATCCGGTAGTCGGCGGCCATGGAGTAAATCAGCCCCCCGGCGGCGGCATGCCCGTTAATGGCGGCAATGACCGGCTTCCGGCAGGCGAACAGTTCGGTCAGGACCATTTCCTCGAATTTAAAAAATTCGATGGCTTCTGCCTTGTCCTTAAACCCGAGAAAGATGGGGAGATCGAATCCGCTGGAAAAAAACCGTCCCTCGCCGGTGATCACGATCCCTTTGGGCGACGGCTGCGCATCGGCCTCCCGGACGATATCGAGGAGTTGCTGGAGCATCTGGCGGTTGAGCGGGTTGGTTTTGCCATTTTTCAGGGTGACGATGCAGATATCGTCCTGCAGAAGTGTTTCGAGCATGGCCGGGTCTCCTTCTGGTCGATTGAGATATATCAAATTGAAAAGATTTAACATTCAATTAAAATGATAATTAAAAACAAATATATATAAAAGATGTTCACCGGTTCTGTCAAGGCGGAATAATTGCCCGGCAACGATGGGAATCCTGCAAGGATGCGGTTTATCTGGCCGGGACCGATTGACACGCACCTTCCATTTTATTATAACCGGGTGAATTCTTTGACCCCCTTTGCTGGTGATGCCGAAATGCGGCCGGTTTTTCCGGCTGTTAAACCCGATTTTCAAGGAAACGGACCGATGATCAAGATAAACGAACATTACCTGAAGCTCCAGGCGTCCTACCTCTTTTCCGGAATTGCGGCAAAAGTCTCCGATTTCCAGAAAAGCCACCCGGATGCCGAAATCATCCGCCTCGGCATCGGCGACGCCACCCGGGCGCTGCCGGCCGCCTGCATCGCCGCCTTCCACCGGGCGGTCGACGAAATGGCCGCCGATGCGACCTTTCGCGGGTACGGGCCGGAACAGGGGTATCCGTTCCTGAGGGAAAAGATTGCCGGAAACGATTACCATACCCGGGGGGCGGAGATCGCGCCGGACGAAATCTTCATCAGCGACGGCGCCAAGTGCGACACGGGCAATTTCCAGGAAATTCTGGCGCCGGACATCCGGATCGCCATCCCGGATCCGGTCTACCCGGTCTACGTGGACACCAACGTCATGGCCGGCCGGACCGGCGGCGCGGCGGACGGCCGCTTCGGAAACCTCGTCTATCTTGAAAGCACCGCGGAAAACGGGTACGTCCCGTCACTCCCGGATAGCCCGGTCGACCTGATCTACCTCTGCTTTCCCAACAACCCCACCGGGGCGACGATCACTCGGGAGGCCTTGAAAGAGTGGGTCGATTACGCCCGCGCCCACAAGGCGCTGATCCTTTACGATGCGGCCTACGAGGCGTTCATCCGCGACGACGCCCTTCCCCGCACCATTTACGAGATTTCCGGCGCCCGGGAAGTGGCGGTGGAATTCCGGAGTTTTTCAAAAACCGCCGGATTCACCGGCACGCGGTGCGCCTTTACCGTGGTCCCCAAAGACTGCGTGGCCTACGATTCGGCGGGAGGGGCCCACAAACTCCACGCCTTGTGGAACCGTCGCCATTCCACAAAGTTCAACGGGGTTTCCTATCCGGTCCAGCGGGCGGCCGAAGCGGTCTACAGCGCGGATGGAAAGGTCCAGGCCGGGGCGATCATTTCCGATTACATGAAGAATGCCGACCGGATCCGCCGGGAAATGGAGGGTCTCGGCTTTGCCTACGTGGGCGGGCTTAATTCTCCCTATACCTGGGTCGATACGAAGAGCGATTCCTGGGAATTTTTCGACATGCTTCTGAATAAAACCGGGGTGGTCTGCACGCCGGGGGCGGGATTCGGCACCTGCGGCCAAACCCATATCCGTCTGAGCGCCTTTAACAGCTACGAAAATGTCGACAAGGCAATGAACCGGGTGAGAGCGGCGCTGAAGGGGTGATGCTGGGGGACAACGAGGCCTGTCACAATCCTCACGCGGGCTCATGCGCGTAATCGTAATAGAACTTGAAACCCCGAATACAATTACGCGCACGAGCACCGTTTAAGCATTCTGCTTAAATGCCGCCTTCCTTGCGTGCACGTGAGCGTACACGTGCTCGTGCACGGCATTTAAATATTTTCCTCTTATCAAAAACACCGCTCGGCTGGGTAAAACCTTTTTAAAAACCTTTCTTCGGGTACGGAGGAGGCCGGGCGCCTGGTTTTTCCGGCTCAATGAGGGCTGTTTCCATGTTTCTAAGGTTCGCGAAGCAGCGGCCCGGAAACTCGCCCTATCGGGCTCAGACAGTCCGGGCCGCTTTGCTTCGCTTTACCTTGAAACATGAGGAAACATCCCTCAATATTCGCCTGGAAAAATCAAGCTCCCCGGCCTGATACACCTCGGATCTAGGAAGTTTTAAGGGCAAGGGTTTGTCAGACCAGTCAATAGCTGGTTTGGACAGTTTAGATCCATGAAGAATACAGGCCGAAGTTGTCTCGAATGTATCCTTACTATCCTTCTTCATGGCCCTTCATGCCCTTCATGGTCGAATCGGACTTACCTCTGAAATTGGGAATCCCATCACCGCCGCATTGATCCGGTCGCAAAGCGATATATCCGCCTTTACCGGTATGTTGTCGATCCCGATGACCGGCACCGCCCCCATCAGGGAATTGGTCAGCAGGACGGCATCGAATTCCGGCAGCTGGGCGGGAATAACCGTCCGCGTCTCCACCGCGTAACCCGATTTCTCCAGATAAACGATCACCTGCTTTTCCATAATGCCCGGAAGGACGTGGGGAGAAGCCGGCCGAACAATTCGGCAGCCTTCGATGAAAAGAAGATTTGCCGTGTTCGTCTCCGACACGCTCCCATCCGGGTTGAGGATCAGGGCCTCGTCCGCGCCGAGTGATTTCGCCCATTTGCCTGCCCGGTAGTAATAGAGGTAATTCAAGGTCTTGTGCCCGGCCAATGGGGTCTGGCGGGGGTCGAGATAAATGGCGACTTCCAGCCCCTCTTTGCCCAGGGCTTCGAGCCGGTGGACATAAGGGGCGACGGTAACCGCCAGGATCGGGGTATTTCCGGGGGTATCGGATTGCCCGCGGGACGCCAGAATTTTTACCGATGCCAGGCGGTCTTCCAGCCGGTTGGCCCCGATCACCTGCCCGATGATGACCTCCCAGGTGAGGTCCGGTTCCCGCAACCCGAACAGGTCCTTCCAGGCCGCATGGAACCGGTCGAGATGTTCGGTGAGAAAGGCGGGGGCGCCCCGGTCGACCCGGATGGTTTCAAAAAAACCGAACCCATACTGCAGCCCCAGGTCGGCGACTGGGACCCGGGCGTCGGCCGCCGGCAGAAGTGCGCCGTTGAACCAGGCGTATTTTTCCGGAACCGCCGGTTCGGGCCGATCCTTGAAGATTCTCATGATGGAACTCCCCTTGTGAAGGGTCTCTTCGTATTCATCGGCGGGATCGGAATCGAACACCACGCCGCCTCCCACGGAAAAGGAGAGCTTCCCGCCGGAAATGGTGGCCGTCCGGATGGCGATCGACAGGTCCAGGGTGTCGTGGAATCCCACGTAGCCGATGGATCCGGTGTAGATGTGACGCCGGCAGGGCTCCAGTTCGTCGATGATCTCCATGGCCCGAATCCGAGGGCAGCCGGTGATCGATCCGCCGGGAAACGCGGCCCGGATCAGGTCGATGCTGTCCTGATCCTCCCGGAGCTCCCCCTCGACCACCGAAACGAGGTGAAAAACATTCTGATACGCCTCCAGCCGCTTGTGTTCGGACACCTTGACCGACCCGCCGCGGCAAACCCGTCCCAGGTCGTTTCGCATCAGGTCGACAATCATGGAAAGTTCGGCATCGTCTTTCCGGCTTCCTAACAGCGCTTCGGCATTGGCCCGGTCCTCGGCGTCCGTCTTTCCCCGCGGCCGGGTCCCCTTGATGGGGCGGCTCTCCACCCGCGACTGCCGGCGCTTTATGAACCGCTCCGGGGAAGTCGATACGATCTGGTGATCGCCGGCGTTCAGGAAGGCATAAAACGGGGCGGGAGCCGTTTCGAAAAGGGTCCGGAACAGGGCGAACGGATCGCCGGAAAAACCGGTTTCAAACCGCTGGGACAGGTTCACCTGGTAGGTGTGGCCGGAAACGATGTACTCCTTTATTTTCTCCACCCCCTCCATGTACGATTCGCGGGTGAAGGCGGATGAAAACCCCTGGCCGCCCCCGGAAAACGTTCCGGCCGCCGGCAAGGGAGAGTGGAACCGTTTGAAAAAGGCTTCCCGGGCGGCATCCACGAATTCAATCCCCCCGTGTTTTCTCACCGGCAGGCAGAGCCGGGTTTCGCCGCTCCGCACATTCTGGACCAGCACGGCCGACGGGGCAAACAGACAGAGCCGGGGCAGGGTCCGGTCGTCGATCGATGTTCTCGGCAGTTCCTCGATCCAGTCCTTCAGGTCATAGGCGAAATACCCGAAAAGACCGGCGGCGACCGGTTCCGGGAGTTCTCCCGCCGGCAGGGAAAATGCCCGGATCAGTTCTTTCAGTAAATAAAATGGGTCGCCCTCCTGGTACAGGGATTTTCCGCCGGCATCAATGGCGGTCCCCCGGCCATCATGAGTAATGGTCATCCAGGGGTGTACGGCCAGGATATGGTATCGCGCCGAGTCCAGCACCCCGCCGCTCATGAGTAGAACGGTCCCCGGCAGATCGGCAAACCGGGAGGCGGTCGTGATAAACGGTTCACATAGACGGACGGGTTCCGTGACCACGCGGTCGAGCGTGCCGGTCAGGGATACGATTTCAGCAGCTATTCTTGATTTATTCATGATACCCGTTCCACCGCCCCTTCAGCTGATATATTTTTGCTCGCCGGTCCGGTTCCCAGAAAATTTTCCACCAGAATGAACCCCCACTCGGTCATGAAGCTTTCCGGGTGGAACTGCACCCCGTGAATATTTCGCGCCGGATCGGCGATCCCCATGATCACCCCATCTTCCGACCGGGCGGTGACGCGGAGGTTCGTCCCCCGGGGATCGACGGCGAGAGAATGATAGCGGGCGGCGGTAAACGGGTCGGGAACCCCGGCAAAGACACCGGTCCCATCATGGGACACCCGGCTGGTTTTGCCATGCACCGGCACGGGGGCGCGAACGGTTTTTCCGCCGCAGGCTTCATTGATACACTGCATCCCCAGACAGACCCCCAGGATCGGAATGGCTCCGGCAAACGCCCGGATCAATTCCACCGAATTGCCGGCCCCGGAAGGATCCTTCGGTCCCGGGCTGACCAGGAGGTAATCGGGGCCGAGCCGGACGGCCTCCCCGGCCCGGATTTTATCCGCCCGGACGACGCGGATTTCCAAATCCCGGCACATGAACATCTGCACCAGGTTATGGGTGAATGAATCGTAATTGTCGATAACGAGCAGTTTTGCCGGGCGCACCGGAGCCTCTCCTTCCAAATAAAAAAACGCCACCCCGTTGAGCCTGGGTGGCGTTTGCCTGTGACATAACTCAAATAAATTCAAAAACCAATTGTTAAGAAGTGCAATTACAATAAAAACGGAAACCGATCAAGAAACTTCATTCAGCACCCTGGAAAAACAATTAGATGACGTACGGTAGCGGCAGTGAAACCCGCCCCTGCAAATTATCGGTTATAAGTTTGATCACCGGCTTTATTCGATAGATGATCGGTTATGCCGGATTCGACGGAATGCGCCGCGCCGGGCGATTGTTAAAAACATCAATGATTTTCATGCATTAAATCCTCTTTCAGCTTGACATTTCCAACCTGACCGAACTATGATGGACATCATTTTTTGGCGGAACGGCACCCCAGTACCGCTACTATCCTCGAACAACAGGAAACACGTGTAGATGAAAAACATCCGTCTATTTTTGTTGATCCTCCTGATTTTTTCGGTCGCCGCCTGCGGCAAAAACCGTAAAACCGCGTATTTCGGGGTCGAAGATGAAGCCCTGATTGCCCCGAAGGAGTTTGGCCAGACCATCACGGCAATCGAAAAAGCAAAAACGGACGCCCGTTCCGACTACCAGTACCGGAAGATCGAAGAGGCCATGGAGAAGGGGCGCATGGCCAGCGAGACCTACTGGGAATGCTACGATAAAGAGGCCAAGGCGCTCCTTGCCCACGCCCGGCAATCGGCAATGGAGGCGGAGATGTTTCATCCCCAGCCGCCCCCTCCCATGGCGGCCCGCTCGGTCGCCACGCTCGATCCGCCCGCCTCTCCGGAGAGCCTTTCTCCGGATCCGCCGTTTGCGGGCGTGAAAACCTATTCACCGGAAATGGTTCTTGATACCGTCTTGTTCCCGTATGACTCCGCCGCACTGAACGCGCCGGAACGCCTCAAGACCCAGGCCCGGGGAATGACGCCGAAAACGCATTATGAAATCGCCGGCCATGCCGACAGTGCCGGAGACCCGGTCTACAACCAGCAACTGTCGGAACGGCGCGCCGAAGCCGTTCAGCGGTATCTGAAAAAAAAGGGGCTCCCGTCCGATAAACTGGTCCCGGTCGGTTACGGAGAAGGTTTTCCGGCCGAAACAAATGAGACCGACGAAGGCCGGGCCAAAAACCGCCGGACGGAAATCCGGGTAACACCGCCGGTGTTTTCGCCACCTGCCCAACCGGCATACGCCTCACTCCCCCCCGGGACCACCATCGGGATGATCCACTTCAATTTCGCATCGAACCGGCTCATTCCGGTTTCCCGAAATTCCCTGGACCAGATCCTGGTGAAACTGAAGACCGATCCGGCCGTAAAGCTCGAAGTGGCCGGTTATGCGGACAACATTGGCAACGATGACGTCAATCTCCGGATATCACGGAAACGGGCGCGGATCGTCGCCGACTACCTGTCCCGAAAAGGAGTGCCCGGCAACCGCATGATCCTTCGCGGATTCGGCGAACTCGATCCGTTTGCACCGAACGACACCAGCGAGGGGCGGGCATTGAACCGCCGTGTGGAAATCCGAATCCTTAAATAGCGCCTGAACGAACACCGTCTTTTTCGCCAATATCTGCGTTCGGCTCAAATTTTAATCCTCAAAATACGTCCAGTATTCCTGCGGTTAAAATTTTCGCCGGCCTTGATCTTGA
>Ga0209347_1001930_pt1 | contig 29721 bp, 26 predicted proteins | sample AutmiccommuBRH23_FD_187382 | JGI IMG/M metagenome (GOLD analysis project Ga0209347, IMG submission 187382) | Deep subsurface microbial communities from Mt. Terri, Switzerland - Autotrophic microbial communities BRH/23 (SPAdes) (version 2) | ecosystem: Environmental > Aquatic > Deep subsurface >...
AATATATTATATCATAACTGTTTCATAACAAATAGTAAAATCGCAAAAAAAACACGGAAACTCCGTGTTTTCTACAATATTCCTTATTCGAAAGCTCGCTATGTTACTTTAACTGTAAAAGTCAGGTCAAATGGCATTGGGGTTAGTAGGTACCTTTATATTACATCATCTTGAGGATAAAATACTTAACAACATAGGTGTGGAATATAAAGAAGCAGGGGATTTGGCAAATAGTATAGAGTATTTCAACAAAAGCCTTGAGAAAAAAATCGAGTATGGACTTGATACCTTAGTAACTTATCGCTCAATAATAGAAATTTATTTGGAAATAGATTTAGAAAAAGCCAGCGAAACTATTACAGAAGCACGAAAAAAAATTAATAAAGAAATTGATATCTATCATTTAAAGGTGCTAGAGGCTAAATATAATATTAAAAATAACAATTTAGAGTTATATGAACAACTAATGGAAGAGTCAATTGGTTATTTTCTGAAGAATAAAATGTGGAATTACGTATTGCCTAGTTCTGAGGAATTTGCAAAATACTATAAAGATCTAAAAAAATATAAACAAACCAGTTATTATTATGAGCTGGTTATAGATGCATATAAAAATATAAAAGGGGAATGAGAACATGATTAAATTAAGTAAATTATTGCTGATCTCAGCATTGTTACTAACCTTAGCAGTTGCGAGTGGACCAATTGTTGACACTGCAAGTAAAGATAGTCTTCTATCTGCCGAGAAAGAGGAGCACGATCCACAAAGTGTAGACTTTATAATATAAAAAAACAAAAAGGCAGCCCTTTATTAGTCTTTTGGTTTATTATTTTTTCTAAATCCACAGGAAACAATTGAGACAAGCCTTCAATTAATATGTTGGATTTTAATAATGTTTGACTATCACTATTTGAGATTGATTTTAGTGTTATAATCTAGTAAAATGATTTGATGAATATCGGCAAAATTTTACAAAGAAATATAAAAGAGGAGTGAGTAGTGTGGATTATCAGGAATTACTGAGAAAAAAAAATCTGTACGAACAGATTAAAGATACACTCCCGGAGATTACTATCAAAAGTTATGCGCAGACGTTTGATCTAGAGTATACACATAATTCTACAGCTATTGAAGGAAATGCTCTTACGCTGTTGGAAACGAAAGTAGTACTAGAGGAAGGGCTATCCGTTGGCGGGAAGAACCTTCGGGAGATTTATGAGGTTATCAACCATAACAAGGCGTTTCAGTATGTGAAAACTTGTATTGCAAAGGGGTTGTCTCTTGATGAAGAAATCATCAAGGATATCCACGCCATACTAATGGAAAAAATTATAATAGGTGGCGTTTATCGTAATGTGGATGTCTATATTTCTGGAGCAGCTCATACCCCGCCGTCACCTAATGAAATGTACCGTCAGGTAAAAACATTTTATCAGGATTTATCTGAAAAGAACATTCCAAACGTGATAGAACTTGCTGCATGGACGCATGCGGAGTTCGTAAAAATTCATCCGTTTACGGATGGTAATGGCAGAACATCACGGTTGATTATGAACTATCAACTTATGGCTAATGGATTCTTCCCAATTTCCGTTGCCAAGGAAAACCGATTAGATTATTTTAATGTTTTGGAAGCATATGCAGTAAACCAAAACTTGATTACTTTTGCTGATATGATAGCCTCACTGGAGGAACAGCAACTTGATCGATACCTTGGTATGGCAAAAATATAGTATATTGGATCAAGCCTTTTATTTTCAATCTGAAACTGAAGGACGCCGAAAGCATAGAGGTTATTATGATTGCAAACAGTATTCTCCCCGTTTAGATGTAGTTTTTTCTTCTTGGAACAATTTTATATTTTATTTCTATTTCACTTATAAGAGGAATTAAGTTTTTTATTTTTTGATTTATTTAACTCTTACTTGAAAGAACAAGTTGCAATAATCATTTACAATGTATTGATAATGTTATGACGATGTACTATAATAATATTGAGGTGATTGATATGGCAAAGTCATATTTTCAAGTAAGAGCAGATGAAAATGATAAGGAAATGGCATCGGAAATATTAGATAAATTAGGAACTAATCTTTCTGCAGTTATTAATATGCTTTTAAAACAGATTATTATGACCAAGAGCATTCCTTTTGCAGTAAAACTGAATAATAACATTTATTCAGAGGAAGATATAATTTCTGAAATCGATGCTACATTGGCTATGGAAAACATGAAACTGTCTGCTGATGATATTGCTTTACTTAACGCATATAGAAGTGATAAGTCATCTGCTGAAGAAATCAGAAATAAGTTGATTGCTAATTATAAGCAGGAAAAAATACATGAGTGATACTGTTTACTGTTATCCGAATTCTGATGTATTAATTAATAAGTTAAATATTAGAAATCTTGATGTGTTATATGAAGCAGAAAAAAAGTTGACAATGCTACGAATTTCAGACCTGTTAGATCAGCCAATAAAAGGAATGTTTGATTTGAAGCATTTACAGAGCATTCATAATTATATATTTCAGGATATTTATGATTGGGCTGGGAAAATCCAAATTTATAAAAGACTAGGGGACAGGTTGTTTGTCTGGTAACAGCCTAATAAGTAATATTTACCTAGATAGTAGGTATACAAATTCACTATAGACTTTATAATATAAAAAACAAAAAAGCAGCCATTTTAATAATGAAGGGATTTTAGAGTTTTATAAAGCCACCATTCAGTGGACAATAAGCTTTCTCTTTTAGTTGCTAAAAGCAATTAAATAAGATAGAATATATGGCAAAAGCAACTAAATGGGGTGTAATTATGTTTGAGAATGTTTTGGAAGAGCGAATCAATGCTGTTCGGAATTTTAATCGTTTTATTACGCGAAAAATTGGGGCATTGAGAGAGGGGTTGCTTCATAGTCCTTTTTCTCTTACTGAATCACGGATAATATTTGAAATAGCCAATAGTTCGAAGCTTACAGCTTCTGCTTTAACCAAAGAGTTAGGGTTAGATGCGGGATATCTTAGTCGTGTTTTGGCAGGTCTTGAAGAGCGGGAGATTATTAAAAAAGTCCGTTCAGCAGAGGATGGACGTCAACGAATTCTTAAGCTTACTGCTGAAGGTGAGAAGGATTTTATACTGTTGAATAATCGTTCACACGATGAAGTGGCTCAGCTGCTAGATGAACTATCCGAGAGGGAGCAGCAACGATTAATTTCAGCAATGCAAACAGTCCAATGTCTATTAGTGGGTAAGGGTTTCAAGTACTCTGAACCGTACTTCTTAAGACAGAACGAACCAGGTGATATGGGATGGATTGTGCATAAACATGGAGTTCTTTACGCCGAAGAGTATGGATGGGACGAACGATTTGAAGCGCTGGTTTCCCAAATCGTAGCTGATTTTATTAATAAATACAATGCTAATAAAGAGCGTTGTTTTATTGCGGAAATGGATGGGGAAATCGCGGGCTCTGTACTTATTGTACAAGCTAGTGAAACGGTTGCCAAACTGCGTCTGCTTCTAGTTGATCCGAAAGCTCGTGGAATGGGGCTTGGTTCAAAACTTGTTGAGGAGTGTATTCGTTTTGCTAAACGGGCGGGATATACCAAGCTTATGTTATGGACTAATAGCGTATTAAAAGAAGCTCGTCATATCTACGAAAAAACAGGGTTTAAAATTGTTGCCGAAGAGCAGCATCATAGCTTTGGTCACGATTTAATTGGTGAAACGTGGGAGCTGAATCTAGAGTGATACCGTAAGAGGACAACTTACATCCTGTTCCTAGGCATGTTTTGTATAAAAGGTAAAAATATAGCAAACATTAAGGGGCTGAATAGCAATGCAGTTCTATACCAGTAATCTTTTGCTAGTGCCCAGTATTTCTGTTCAAACAATGCGGGAAGTTGACCGTTTAATGATGGATAAGTACCCATGGGAATAACGGCGGAGGTTGAACCATTCTTTAATGGGAAATCCTTTGTTGAGCTTAATCGATTTTAACCTAATACGACAAAAAGTCTCCCATCCTCTTTAGATGGGAGACGAGTTGGAACGGAAGGGGACGGTACCTTTTGCTTTAATGTTCCATTTGATATTCGGTTCCGGCTTGATCTACAGGTAACCTTTTTTCCTTCTGATCATTTTCTTGTATTGTAGTGATTCCAAATAAATTAAAGATGAGACAACTGCGAGTTATCCCTTCGGCCACCTTTATAGATGACAGCATTGTTATGAGTAAAGGAGTACCTCGGTTAGGATGACGAACCATTCTGGAAATTCCCCATGCTATTCCCGTTAATCCCATTGAGATACGCATAATTGCATCAAAAGTACCGACATTTTTTTTCATGCTGCTTCAACTCCTTTTTTATTTCTTTATTATTCCGACTCCAATCAGAAAAAATGCAGATTAGATTTTTTATTTTTGCAAAAATATAAAATAATTATCGCAATCTTGGTAATAATAAAGGGGAAAATTAAGGAAGGGAGTTGCAAATATGGCTTTAGGTGAACAAGTATATGGATATTTTATGCCGACAGTTAACTTAATGGGTGCCGGTGCAGTCAAGAAAGTTGGCGAGCAAGTAAAGACTTTGGGAGGAACAAAGGTTTTACTGGTTACAGACGCTTTTTTAAATAAGGTAGGGATGGCGGATGAAATTAAAGGCTACATAGCGGATGCGGGAGCAGAGGTAATAATCTTTGACGGTGCAGAACCTAACCCTACGGATACTAATGTCCATAATGGTTTTAAGGTTTATCAGGATAATGGATGCGATATGATCGTTTCTCTTGGTGGGGGAAGTTCTCATGATTGTGCTAAAGGTGTGGGAATTGTTGCTGGTAACGGCGGCAACATAAGAGATTATGAAGGAATTGATAAATCTTCTAAACCGATGCCGCCACTCATTGCAGTAAATACAACTGCGGGAACTGCTTCCGAAATGACCCGTTTTTGCATAATTACAAATACCAGCAATCGTGTTAAAATGGCTATCGTGGACTGGAGATGTACTCCTACTGTAGCAATTAACGATCCTTTACTTATGATGAAAATGCCTCCGTCATTAACTGCTGCAACAGGTATGGATGCCTTAACTCATGCTGTAGAGGCCTATGTATCAACTATTGCAACTCCTGTAACAGATTCAGCAGCATTAATGGCTATTAAATTAATTTCTGAAAACCTCCGTACTGCTGTTGCCAACGGAAGTAATTTTGAAGCCCGAGATAAAATGGCATATGCTGAATTTCTCGCAGGAATGGCCTTTAATAATGCCAGCTTAGGTTACGTTCATGCTATGGCTCACCAACTTGGTGGATTATATAACCTGCCTCACGGTGTTTGTAATGCAATCCTTCTACCACACGTTGAGAGATTTAACTTGATTGCCAATCCGGATCGTTTTGTTGACATTGCAATAGCCATGGGTGAAAATGTAGAAGGTTTCTCAGTAAGAGATGCCGCAGAAAAAGTTCTAACTGCCATCGAAAAATTATCAACTGATGTCGGCATCCCGAAAGGGTTAGCTTCTTTAGGTGTTAAACAAGAAGATATAAAGCTTATGTCGGAAAATGCCATGAAGGATGCTACCAGTTTTACTAATCCCCGGATCGCTACATTGGATGATGTAATGCAAATTTTCCAAAATGCGATGTAACTATTATCAGATTACAATATAGAAAAAAACCGCCCTTTCAAAGAAGAAGGGGTGGCTTTTTTTGTTCCGTTATTTATAGAAGCAACGGAAGGGGACGGTACTTTTTGCTTTCTAAGAATGGTCTTCGTTATTTATAAGTTATTTTTTTGCTTAAGAGAGGATATTAACATTTTTAAATAATAAAATAAAGTTATTATGATACTTGCTAATACAAAGAGAAATTGGTAGGAAAAGCTTATAGAAACATCATTAAGAAAATATAATCCAATGCGTTCTTTGATAGTATCAGTTGAAGGGATCGAGTAAATATCAAAAATAAGAATAATAAAAAATATAAAAAAAGTTATAGCTGGTACAATCCAAATGAACTTATTGTTATTTTTATAAACAGAATGGACAATCAATAATGAAATTCCAAATGGCAGTACTAGTGCTAAGATTAAGAAAAGCATTTTTGTATCCTCCTCGTTGATGAATCAATCGTCAGCTTTAATAAACGATATAAAATCTAATATAGTACCAAAAATATTTAAATTCAATGGAATGCTTACAAAACAATAATCTCGAATATTTTGCTATATTATTTTAACTTTTAGCGATGATTCTTGCGTAGAGGCAATAAATCGTCTAAATTTCGCAGTTTATTTTAAGCAAAAAGTACCGTCCCCTCTGATTGCAAAGATTGAGGGGACGGTACTTTTTGCTTTTTTGACTATAGTGAAGAGAGGTCGCAGAAAAAGCTCTAACTGCCATCAAAAAATTCAGTTGGAGTTAAAACTCCACCTGACAATTAATCTAATTCGTAGGAAGCTTCACTTAAATCCTCTTTTTCCTTTAGCCCTTCTGATATGAATACTAAAGTTATAAGAACTAAGGCATAGGCTATTAAAGGACCTAGCAAAAGATAAGGAGATTGAAAAATTCTGTAGCGACTTATAGTAATTAAGGCTGTCCATTCTGGTATGTTAGGCTTTATTGTAGGGATACCGTTAAAAAAACTCATATGTACCCCGCCAATAATCACATTTACAATAGCAAGTTGACCCATTATTGAAAGTACCTGTACTAGTTCCATTATCCAGAGTAATAATAAACGAGGTTTTAGATGCGGAAAAATATGCTTGTGTAAGATATGGAGGCCATTCCCCCCTAACACTTTAGCGCCCTCGATAAATTCAGCTTCTTTTATCTCCTTAGTATGTAAATGGATAGTGTTGGATAATATCGGAATACCCACAACTGTCAATATAACTGCTTGGAATGTAATTTTTAAGATGATTGAATCAATGGTCATGAGAGTAGCTAATAAAAAGAAGGCAATTATTATCATAGGTAGTGTAGTCCATACCTGAAAAAACCGAACTAATAATTTTGCCATTCTACCTTCACTCCATCCAAGATACATTCCAATTGGCAGAGCAATAATCAAACGCAAGATAGCTGTCGCAATTAAAAAACCTATTGTATATTTTGCTCCATACAATAATCTGCTTAAAATATCGTAACCATTGGTATCAGTTCCTAGTAGATGCTTAGCGGAGATCGGAAAAGGAGGTGCCCTCCAACTGCCATCTTCTTGTAAACGAGGTGGATCCATCTCATTCACACCATACGGTGCAATCCACGGTGCGAATATTGTTAGTATAGCTATCATTATCAGGAGAACTATGCCGATTTTAAATAAACCACTTTTTGTATTACGCATCTAATCCCTCCCCCTTAAATCTAACAACAAATAGCTGAATTATACGATTTATGAAAAAATAGCTTAGCCAAATAATTAAAAGAGCAGGTAGTATTGTTGCGATAGATCTACCACTATTATAGAGAAAGTACATAACCCCCCGCACATTATAAAGGATTTCAATTATAAACATATTAGAAATGGTTATCTGCATTATACTAGGTAGATTTGCCAGAATGGCTGGAAGGGAGTTTTTCAGGACGTGGCGGAAAATAATTTCAGCCTTGTTTAAACCCTTAGAATAGGCTAATAAGATATATTTCTGTGAAAAAACCTCTTGGAAGGCATTTACACTCATCCTTACTGTGTAAATCATCGGAAAGAGGCTCAGACTGATTAGGGGTAGGAGGATTGCTGGATGATCATATCTACCTATAACATTACCCAGTTTAACCCCAGTTTTAATATATACCCAGATAACAATTGCTTGTAAAACCAATATCAGCATAAAATCCGGAAAAGATAGTAGGAGGTAATTAAAGAAAAGAATCGGTTTTCTCAAGCGCCTTTTGATAAAAAAAAGTAAAACGGCTATAGTTAAGCCAATTGTAATGCCTAAGACTAATGCAGCAAGTAACAATGCCATGGAATTAAGATAGAAATGAAGAAGATCCGGGAAGATAGGCAGATAGATTTGATTCATAATCCTGATACTGGGCATATACTCACCGAAATTTAGGTTAACCAACTGTCTAACATAGATGCCAAGCTCTTGAAAAGGGTTAATTCTATTGTAAACATATGACGCGACCATTGATACAGAGAGAATAATAAGTAATCCAATCAACAGCTCTTGAAGATTAATAATTTTGATAATTTTTGAGCTAAACCTCTTTAAACTCCCCATCGTTTCCTCCCAAATAATTAATGAGTCTTGAAATATTTCTCTATATTTTGGAGTTTTTATCCATTTCTTCAACTATATCATCTTTTTCTTTGTTTATCCATAGTTTTGAAAAAATATAAAAAAAGCAGTCCTCTCTATCGAGAAAGGGCTGCTTTTTTGTTCTGTTATTAAGAAAGTTTCTTTACCACCGACCAGCCTGTTTTCAAGCCAATAACGAAGTAAGCTAGGGCAAATAACCCGATGGCAAAGATTGTATCACCAATAATTCTTAACCAAACAAATGTTTGAATAACATCTTGGTTGAGAAATTCAGCGGAGCGAGCATACCACATCCCGTGCTCAACACTAGCCCAGGCCTGCATCATGCCGATTGGCAGAATACTTAGCAACACCTGCAATAGTAGACCAATATTTATTGTCCAGAAAGCAAAGCTGATAACTTTTGTTTTCCAGATATTTTTCACATTCAAACCCTTTAGGGTAAACAGCATCAAGCCAATCCCCAGCATTCCGTATACACCAAATAGGGCGGTATGGGCGTGAACCGGTGTAGTATTTAGACCCTGCATATAGTATAGGGCAATCGGTGGATTGATAAAGAAGCCAAACAATCCAGCTCCGACAAGGTTCCAAAAGGCCACGCCAACAAAGAAGTAAATCGGCCATTTGTATTCCTTAACCCATTTTTTGGCTTTACTAAGCCGCAAGTTCTCATAAGCTTCAAAGCCAATTAATACTAAGGGAACAACTTCCAGAGCACTAAAGGTTGCGCCAAGGGCCATGACACCGATCGGCGTACCGGTAAAGTACAGGTGATGGAAGGTACCGATAATACCGCCAGACAAGAAAATCGTTGTCGAGAATAGCACAGCCTTGTTGGCCGTTGTCTCCCGTAATAGACCCATTCTTGTAAACAAGAAGGCGATTACCACTGTGGCAAAGACCTCGAAGAAACCTTCAACCCACAGATGAACCACCCACCAGCGCCAATATTCTGCTATCCCTAGATTTGTCTGTTGACCCCAGAGAAGCCCAGGTATATAGAAGCTTGGAATTGCAGCACTGGAAATAAAGAAAAGTAATAATAGACTGCGGTTTTCACTTGGTTTTTTCAGTACCGGCCAGATTGCCCTGCCCATTAAGAATAGCCAGAGGAACAAACCAACTAAGAGAAATGCTTGCCAGAATCGCCCTAAATCAACATATTCATAGCCCTGATGGCCGAAGATGAAGTTCATTCGTAGTCCAAGTCGTTGCTGTACACCTAGCCATTGACCAGTTAAGGAACCGACAACAATAATCAGTAAAGCGATAAAAATAAAGTTAACCCCAAATCGTTGGAATTTTGGCTCGTGTCCCGATACCGCTGGTGCAATAAATAGACCCGTAGCCAACCAAGCAGTGGCGATCCAAAAAATAGCCAACTGGGTATGCCAAGTTCTCGTTACGGAATATGGCAGCCATTCCGCTAATGGGATGCCATAAAAACTCGATCCCTCAACCGCGTAGTGGGCAGTCAAAACTCCTAAGCCAACCTGGACTAAGATCAAGGCGGTAACCGTCCAGAAATACTTTAACGTTGCCTTCATCGAGGGAGTAGGATCTAATTCAAGTAGAGGGTCTTTTTCCGGTAGATGATCTTCTGAATCTTCTTTTCGCTTACTAGCTGCATAATACCAGGCTAAACCACCGATACCGGCTAATAATAGGACAAAGCTGATAACTGACCAAATAATTAAATCACCTATTGGCTTATTATCAATTAATTCTTCTGCCGGCCAGTTAGTGGTATAGGTTATCTCACTGCCGGGTCGATTAGTAGCAGTTGCCCATGAAGCCCAAAAGAAAAAAGCATTTAGCTTGTCCATTCGTTCCGGGTCTTTAATCGTATTCGCTGGAATTGCATAATCATCCCGCAAATCACTTAAAGTCGGATCATCACCAAATAGTGAACGATAATGTTGGCTAACTGCGGCAATTGCCGCGGCTCTTTCGGAAGAGATAATTAAGTTACCTGTATCCTCTTGATAAGTATTTGTTCGGATCTCTTCCTTTAATAGTGCCTTTAGGGCAGCCTGATTAGGTGCATCCAAGGCCTCAAAGCTGCCAGCACCAAGGTTACCTGCCCAGCTGTCCAAGATAAAGATTAATTCTCGATGCAACCAATCAGCTGACCAATCAGGTGCAACATAGGCACCGTGTCCCCAAACACTGCCTACCTCTTGTCCGCCAATCGACTGCCAGACATTTTGACCATCTTTAATATCCTGACCAGTAAAAAGAAGGCTCCCGTCCTCTATTAATACCTGCTTAGGAATTGGCGGAGTCATTTGATAAATTTTTCCGCCATAATATCCGAGAACGGAAAAAGAAATAAGTAGGACAAGTATTAAGCTTATCCAAAGCTTTTTGTAACGCATGTTCTTTCACACTCCAATCTGAATTTTCACAACGACACCGGAGCAACTTCTTAGCTGGAATCTCATCGTTGTATTTTATGTAAATAATAGTTAGGTAAATAAAACCAACAAAAATAGTATCTTTACTTAACGCTTAAATTATGCAAAACAAAAATAATTTTCTCATAATATAATCTTGTTTTTCGAATAATAAACTTATTGAAGGTAGATTCAAATATTTGGCTAAATGATCAGTATAGAGGATTTCTTGAAAATCTGCTAAAATAAAGCGAGACTTATTCAAGTGGAGTTTTAACTCCATCTGAATTTAGCGAGACTTATTTCGAGGATTGAAACAACTCCCTCTTACGGTGTTGAAGAGGGAGTCTTGTTGAAACCGAAGATAAAGATATTGAGAACATCAAGGAAGGTGACATTGTGCTTAAAAAACCAATCGGCTTCATATTTTCTTTTATGCTAATAATCCTTATCGTTTCAGGTTGCGGTGCTAAACCGACGGTTGAGGATCGATCAATTGAAGTGAGCGGCGGAACGGAAGATCAAGAAATAGAGGGAAGCCAACAAGAAAGCGATACAAATAACTTAGAAGAAGACTTAAGCGATGATGCAGATAGTCCGCTAGTTACCGGAATTTATGCGCCTTTAACTGGGCTGCCGGTAGTGGAAGAGATTAACGATCGGATAATCGGCGTTTTGATTAATAATCACAACAAAGCTCGCCCACAGTCTGGCTTAAATCAAGCGGATATAATCTACGAAGTTCTTGCCGAGGCACGAATTACTCGTTTTATTGCCTTCTACCAAAGCAACAAGCCTGAAGTTATCGGACCGATTAGAAGCATACGTCCCTATTATTTAGACATTATTAATGGTTTCGATGCCTTAATTGTTCATTCTGGTGGCAGTGACGAGGCATATGCGACAATATTTAGTGATAACTCTTTACCAGACTTAGACGAAATAAGAAGAGCACAGGAGGCTTATTGGCGGGTTAATTTTCGGGAAATGCCCCATAATCTGTACACTAGCACCGAAAAGATAGTTGCCGCTGCTGATAAGCGAGGTTTCCTCAAGGAAAGCTATATTCCTAAATTTATTTTTCTAAAAGAAAGCCAACCTGTAAACGGAGAGATACTTAATGAAGTAGAAATAGCATATTCGCCAGATTACCGAGTTAGCTTTCAATATGATAGTACCACAAAACTTTATCAGCGACTGATTAACGGCTTGCCTCATGTTGATCTGGAGACAAATGAGCAACTGACCGCTAAAAATATTTTGGTGATTGAAGCTAAGCACCAGATTATTGATTCTGTAGGCAGAAGAAAAATTGATGTCTATGGTCCGGGAAGCGGGAAGTTGATTCAAAACGGAGAAGCAAAGGATATAACATGGCAGCGGGTTGATGGAGTAATTCGCGCCTTCATTGATGGAGAAGAACAAGGGTTGTATCCTGGGCAAACGTGGATTATGGTCGTTGACAGTAGCACAAAACTAACCTATAAATAGATTCGAGCATGAAAAAATAGGTATCTTTGAAGAATCACGAGGATAATATCATAATTAAAAAGCTTTGTTCTTTTACCGTAAAAAAGTATTACGTAAGCGCTGTATTTTTTTAATAATTTGTGATATGTTATTTTTGAGGTGAAGAACATGTCCTTTGAGAAAATAAAAAGTAAATCGGTAGATCAGCTTTTCGAAGCAATTTTGAGACTGGAAACTTTAGAAGAAGCATATATATTCTTTGATGATCTAATGACGGTTAACGAGATTCAATCATTATCACAACGCTTAGAAGTTGCTAGAATGTTGACGAAGGGGCACACTTATAATCAGATTGAGGCAGAAACAGGAGCCAGCACAGCAACTATTTCTCGGGTTAAGCGTTGTTTAAATTACGGGAATGATGGGTATCGACTAGCCCTAGATCGCGTAATCATCAAAAATGGCTAATAGTACCGGATGAAGGAGTAGTCAAAGCTACTCTTTTTTCTTCGTCTTAGTTTTTTTGCCAATTCTGTGTTAAGGCAAATCTCTATGCAAGGAGTAGAAAAATGACTGATACTTGGCTGCGAAGCCTAAAACATATTTTTAAATTGGACCCCAATAAGCCAATAACTGCTGACCAAATAGCTCTTTTAGCCAATTCCGGGACAGACGCCATTATGGTAGGAGGTACATTGGATATCACTTATGAAGATACCCAGGAGCTTCTGAGAATGCTAAGGAAATATTCGATCAGAATAATTCAAGAGATCTCCAACCTCCAGGCAATCGTTCCCGGCTTTGATTATTATTTTGTACCTTTAGTACTTAACGCCCAGAATCCAAGTTGGCTGCTAAATGCTCATCATCAAGCCTTGAAAAAATATGGCGATTTGATCAATTGGCAGCAGGTTTGCGTGGAAGGCTACGTTATCCTAAATCGTGATTCTGCGGTTGCTAAGTTGACAGCAAGTAACAGTGAATTACTGCTTGAGGATCTTTTGGCTTACGCTCGAATGAATGACCAAATGTTGAAATTGCCTATTTTATATCTTGAGTATAGCGGCAAATATGGACAAGTTGCTTGGCTAAAGGAAGTAAGAGCAATTGTGCTGCATTCGCAGATTTTTTATGGTGGCGGCATTAAATCGCGGGAAATGGCTGTGGAGATGGCCGAATATGCCGATACAATAATCGTGGGTAACCTGATCTACGAAGACTTTAATCAGGCATTAACTACTGTGCTTAATAGACAGTGAAGAGAAAATATTTTTTGGAGGTAAAAAATGGAATCATCACAAGGGATAAATATTTACGCCGGTTTAAATAGCCAGCAAAAAAAAGCTGTAGAAGCCATCAACGGGCCAGTTTTATTGCTGGCTGGGGCGGGCAGCGGTAAAACCAAGGTTTTAACCCATCGAATCGCTAACTTGCTGGAATCCGGAGTATCGCCATGGAGTATCCTGGCGATAACTTTTACAAATAAGGCCGCCAAGGAAATGAGAGAACGGGTGGAAAGGCTTGTCGGCGCAAGAGGGAACGATATCTGGATCTCGACTTTTCACGCGATGTGCGTCCGGATCCTGCGAAAGGATATCGAACATTTAGGTTACTCACGCCAATTCACTATTCTAGATAGCGGCGATCAGCTAAATCTTGTCAAGCAGATTATGAGAGACTTAAATATTGACACGAAAAAAATCGAACCCAAGGCAGTATTAGCGGCAATCAGTAATGCTAAGAACGAGCTAAAAACACCAGCAATCTATGGAAAAACAGCAGCCGATTATTTTCAAAGCAAGGTTATTACCGTTTTCGAAAAATATCAAGCGCGGCTGGCTACGAACAATTCTCTAGATTTTGATGACCTGATTATGAAAACCGTCGAGCTCTTTCAGAAAGCACCCGAGGTCTTAAATTATTATCAAAAAAAGTTTCTTTATATCCATATTGATGAATACCAGGATACCAATAGATCTCAATATATGTTGGCAACAATGCTGGCAGACCTTCATAAGAATATCTGTGTAGTCGGTGATACCGATCAATCGATTTACCGTTGGCGTGGAGCAGATATCAGCAACATTCTAAATTTCGAAGAGGATTATCCTAAGGCGACAGTAATTATGCTAGAGCAGAATTATCGCTCGACCAAAAATATTCTGGCAGCCGCCAATGCTGTTATCGAAAACAACCGTCTGCGTAAAGAAAAGAATCTCTGGACCGAGAATGCGACAGGCGAAAAAATAACAATCTATCAAGCCTATCAAGAGCACGACGAAGTATATTTTATCGCTGAACTAATCCAAGAGGCAGTAGAAAAAGGCAAACAGTATAGCGATCATGCCATATTGTATCGCACAAATGCCCAAAGCCGGGTTATTGAGGAGATTTTTATCAAGTCCAATATCCCTTATAAAATGATCGGGGGAACAAAATTCTATGAGCGAAAAGAGATTAAGGATATTTTGGCGTATCTTCGACTTGTAGCCAACCCTGATGATGATCTAAGTCTCCGGAGAATTATTAATGTTCCCAAAAGAGGTGTGGGGCAAGCTACCCTCGATAAGTTAGCAGAATACGCAGTTGAACAAGAGATATCGATATTTTCTGCGCTAGGAGTAATTGATTTTATTGGCTTAAGTGGAAGAGCAATCAATAAGGTTAGCGAATTCGCTGAACTGTTGACCCAATTGAATAAGAGAGCCGAAGAACTGGGAATAACTGAACTGACAGAATTAATTTTGCAAAAAACCGGATACATAGAGGAACTGCAAAACGAAAAATCGATAGAATCTGAGAGCAGAATAGAAAACATTAAAGAGTTCTTATCGGTAACCAGAGAGTTCGAAGAGAATAATGAGTTCATTACACTACAAGACTTTTTAACAGATGTCGCTTTGGTTAGTGATATTGATCAAATGACTGACGGTGAGCAGTCAAGCGGAGTAACCATGATGACCTTGCATAGTGCAAAAGGATTGGAATTCCCGATAGTCTTTCTCGTCGGTCTAGAAGAAGGCATTTTCCCGCATAATCGTTCACTTATGGAAGAGATGGAGATGGAGGAAGAGCGAAGATTAGCTTATGTCGGGATTACCAGAGCGGAAGAAGAGTTATACTTAACCTATGCCTCTTCTCGGATGCTTTATGGAAGATCACAAATGAATGCCCCCTCCCGGTTTATCAACGAGATTCCTGAGGAGTTAACCAATAACTTGGGTAAGGTACAAAAAACTTATGGTATCCAGCAGAAAAAAGTTGTATTTGCTGCTGACCGAACAGCCGCAGACCAGGCTTGGCAGTTGGGCGATAAAGCCAGACATAGCAAATGGGGAATCGGCACGGTTGTCTCACTGAAAAATGCTAATGACGATTTAGAACTGCAGATTGCCTTCGATAGTCCAATTGGCATTAAAAAGCTCTTAGCCAGATTTGCACCTATTGAAAAGGTAGAATAGGAAAGGACTGACCATGATGGATAGCTTGGACAGCAAAAACCGCATAGAAGAACTGCGTCAGCTAATCAAGAAATATGATTATCAATATTATGTTTTAGACCAACCGAGCATCACCGACCAAGAATATGATCAGCTGATGCGAGAGCTTATTGAATTAGAAGAATTGCACCCGGAATATCTTACAGCCGACTCGCCGACGCAAAGGATTACTGGCGAACCGCTTCCTTATTTTGAGAAAGTTGAGCATAAGATTCCTATGCTTAGTCTCGGCAATGCCTTCTCTGAACAGGATCTTTTGGAATTCGACCGACGAGTAAGACAAAATAATAATCTGCAGAATGTTTCTTATATGGTAGAACTGAAGATCGACGGCTTGGCGGTTTCTTTAACCTACGAAAAGGGTTTATTGGTGAGGGGAGCAACTAGAGGTGATGGCAGCATCGGTGAAGACATTACCCAAAACCTGAAGACCATTCGTTCTTTACCGCTCCGGCTTAATCAGGAAGTTGATATCGAAGTGCGCGGTGAGGCTTATTTGCCGAAAAAAGATTTTGAACGAATTAATCGTGAGCGAATGAACAACCAAGAGCAGCTCTTTGCCAACCCGCGAAATGCTGCAGCAGGTTCATTAAGACAGCTAAATCCCAGAATCGCCGCTGAAAGAGCTCTAGATATCTTCCTTTATGAAATTGCAGCAGTGGAAGGAGTCGAGCTAAGCACACACAGCGAAGGACTTGATTTTTTAGAGAGCTTTGGTTTGAAAGTAAACCAAGAGCGACGCTTATTCTCCTCCATTATAGAGGTCATCGAGTTCGTCAAATCATGGGTCGATAAACGAACCAAGCTCCCCTACGAGATCGATGGAATGGTTATCAAGGTGGATTCCTATGCGCTGCGACGGGAGTTAGGATTTACCGCTAAAAGTCCGAGGTGGGCAATTGCCTATAAATTCCCGGCGGAAGAGGTAATAACAGTTCTTGAGGATATTGAAGTAAATGTTGGCAGAACCGGGGTAGTTACTCCTACTGCAATATTGCAGGCGGTACAGATTGCCGGCACAACCGTAAGGCGGGCCTCTCTTCATAATGAAGATTTTATTAATGAAAAAGAAATAATGCTTGGTGACCAAGTTATTGTTAAGAAGGCCGGAGATATTATTCCAGAGGTAGTTGCTGCTCTGCCGGAGAGAAGAACCGGCAACGAACGTCGATATCTGATGCCGATTCAATGTCCAGCATGTGCTAGTAAGTTGGTCAGAATCGCCGACGAAGTAGCTTTAAGGTGCATTAATCCCACCTGTAAAGCTCAAATCCTTGAGGGAATTATTCACTACGTCTCCCGTACAGCAATGAACATTGACGGCCTTGGTGAAAAAGTTGTTGTTCAGCTATATGAGCAGGGTTTAATTCAGAGTGTTGCCGATCTCTATTCTCTGAAGCAAGAAGACCTAACCAAGATGGAGCGAATGGGCGAAAAATCGATAAGCAATCTCCTGTCAGCGATCGAAAAAAGTAAAGAAAACTCCCTAGAAAAGCTGCTTTTCGGCTTAGGAATCCGGCTGGTCGGTGCTAAGGCTGCTAAGGTATTAGCGCAAAAATACCAGACAATGGATAGCTTAAGTAAAGCAACCGAGGAAGAATTAATCGCTATTGCTGAGATTGGACCGAAAATGGCTAACAGTATTGTAAGCTTTTTTGGTAAAGAAGAGGCTCAGGAGATCATTGAGCAATTAAAGAATCAGGGTGTCAATATGTCCTATAAAGGACCAGGTCAATTAGAAGCCCAACCTGCAGATAACCTCTTTAATGGCAAGACGGTGGTTTTGACGGGAACTCTTCAACAAATGAGCCGAAACGAAGCTGCCGAGCGTTTAGAGGCGCTTGGGGCAAAGGTTACGAATAGCATAACCACAAAAACCGATCTGCTGATCGCCGGGGAAAAGGCTGGTTCAAAGCTGGCAAAGGCAACTGAGTTAGGGATAAAAATCCTCTCGGAAGCTGACCTGTTAGCGGAGCTTAATACATAAAAGCAGGTCATCCCATGGATGACCTGCTCTATCCTATAGTTTAATTTTGTTTTTAATAATTCCGGCATTTACAAAGGTCTTATATAAAATCAGCAGCAGTGGACCTAAGAAAACACCAATAATACCCATCACCTTAAAACCGATCCAAATGCTGATTAAGGTGGCAAGAGGACCAAGCCCGATTCTTTCGCCAAGAATCTTTGGTTCAATCGCTCTCCTAACAACAAGCTGGATAATAAACAGGGCGACGAGTCCTAAGGCTAAGAAGGTATTTCCTTGGGTTAAGGAGAAAGCTGCCCACGGCATTAGGAACGAACCAGTTCCAAGAATTGGTAGAATATCAACTAAGACCACTAAAAAGGCAATCGCATAATAATAATTTACACCTAGAATCGCTAAAGTTACTAAGCTGATTAGGTAAGTAATCGTACTAAGGATTATTTGTGCCTGCATAAAGCCGATTGTTGCCAATCGCATATCCTTTAAGACCAGCTTAACCTTATCTTGGGACTCTTTTTTGAATAAGGAATAGAACTTTTCATTCAAGCTGTGTAGATATAGACTAAACAGATATATTGAAACAAAGACAATAATAATTAAGATCAGGATATTCGGAATTGCAGTCGAGATATTATAAGTTTGTGTCCCAATGTTGGTTAACAGATCAAGACTTGCCAGCTTATTAATTGAGCTGGTAATTGACTTATTAACTTGAGCGCCGATCTCTACCGGTAACAGCCTAATAAAATCTTGGATTTGGGTATTTAATTCTAAAACCCAATTCAGAATGTTCGGCAGGTTTTTTTGGATAAACTTAATTAGATCTACCATTTGAGTAGTGATTCGTGTAATACTAAAATAAGCTAAAAAAGAAAATAAGCCAACAAATAAGAAGTAGGTGATATTTACGGCAATAAATCTTGAGAGCTTGACCCTTTTTATTAAAAGATGATTAAGGGGCTCAAGAATTAAAGCTATTAAATAGGCAATAAAAAAGGGCACAAAGTGTGGAAAAATATAATAAAGTGCAATTGGCAAACCTATGGCGCCCAAAGCTATTCCAATTGTGATTAATACTTTGATGGAAAACTCAGCATATTTTGATTTAGTCATAATTGTTCCCTTCTGAATTTTGGTTAGTTCTTACTAGAATTATATTTTATTATAGTACAAGTATGCAATAAGGTAGCTCTATTTCAGCAAAGTTTTACAAATATTTATTTGAGGAGTGAGACAAATGAAAAAACCCCCCAAAAGTCTATTAATCATCATTGCCGCATTATTACTATTAAGTGGCTGCTCAATTACCAAGGATAATAACGAGGTTGCTTTGGAGACAAGCTCGATTATTGCTCCTAAGGTTAATGTAAAAGATCAGTACTATCGCGGTGTTCTGCCTTATGTGACTAGCCCGATAAACGGGATGCTTAACGGGATCCCGGATCGCTTGGACAGCGAATATTTTGAGCTTAGTTTGTTGGAGCTTGCCAAATCAGCCTATGATCCTGCCAATTACATATTTCAAGAGGGACAGTTATTAACAATGAATGAGCTTGAGCCATTGCGAAATGATCAGCAATATCCGCAGTTCACCGATTTTCTCTATGCCGTTGCCGAACATGATTATTTAAAAGAAGACGGGAGCCTTGGGGGAGTCGTTATCGGACTGTTGGTTTCACCAAAATATAAGGTGAAGAATGAAAATGGGGAAGTTACCGAATATTATACCACCGAGGAGCTAGTAGATAAGGCTAAGGAATTAGCTAAAGAAGTAAATTTAAAAGTAAAAAGTATTATTAATGCTCCAGTAACTATTGGTGTGATGCAGGCTGAGAGTGCTGACTTAAAGATACCTGGAACGTTTTTTTTAATTGGCAAGTCGGCAGAAAACAAAAACCAGATTGAGGTCTGGAACACAGTAAATGAAGCATATCTGTTTCTACCCGCCAATATTTCGCTAGAAAATAAATACTATAATTACAGCCGGTTTTTTAACTTGTATAAAGAGGTTATGGATGAATATCTGGATGGTTATTCCGGCATAACCGGTTTAGCTAGAATACTTGACGATAATTTAACGGAAGTAACAATTAAGGTTAATGCCAAAATAGCCTCAACGGTCAAAACAATTCAATATACCCAGTTCGCAGCAGCAATGATTGATAAATACTTCCCTGAGGACATAGCCGTCAATTTATACATCTATTCTGTAGGTAAGCTTGAAGCGCTTTATGTAAAAAGACCTCATGACGAAGGTTTTATGCATATTATTAAGGATTAAAAAACTCATAAATAACATTACTTTTTAAACTTATGATAAAAATAAGTTTTTAAGTCATTGACCAAAAAGAACTATATCAACAATAAGGTCATAATATTAACAATTTACTAAATATTCGTATAATTAAGATATCACGAAACGTGATTCTAGGAATGGTGTGATTTTGTGAAAAATCGAAAGCTTGGACTACTTGTATTACTATTAATTTCGATTTTGTTAAGCAGTTGCCAGTCATATGCAGTAGATAATGAACAGGTTAGCAGTGATGAGAAGTTGATTATCCGTTTTTCTCACGTTGTCGGCGAGGATACTCCAAAAGGGGAAGCAGCTCGCAGGTTTGCACAGCTAATCAAGGAGCGTAGCAACGGGAAAATAGAGGTTCAAGTATTTGCCAATGGTTCATTGTATCGTGACGGAGAGGAATATACTGCTCTAGTAGAGGGAGATATTCAAATGATAGCTCCGGCGATGTCCAAAATGACCGATCAGATTACGGAGCTGCAATTTTTTGATTTACCGTTCTTTTTTTCTAGCTTAGATCAGATACACAAGCTGGCTGATGGAAAGGTTGGTGAGCTGGTATTCGAATCCGCTAAAGGAATTGGGGTTGAGCCTTTAGCAATTTGGGACAATGGTTTTAAACAATTTACTAGTAATCTATCTTTTTTGACCGCCCCTGATAGGTTTCAGAATCTGACTTTTAGGATCATGCCGAGTGAGATTTTAAGCAAACAGTTTGCGGTATTGGGAGCCCAAGCGGAGGTTCGGAATTTTAATGAGGTTTATCAATCGATCATTAACAAGGAGGTTGATGGTCAGGAGAATACGATCTCCAATATTTATACCAAGCGATTTTATGAGGTTCAAAACTATTTAACGTTAAGCAACCATGGTTACTTGGGGTATCTGGTTATTATGAATCAAGATTTTTGGAATAATTTATCTCCCGAGTACCAAGAGCTAATTAGCACAACGCTGACTGAGGTAACCTTGTGGCAAAGAGAGAGAGCCGAAGAGTTGCAAGAGAAACAATTGCAATATATTCAGCAGTCTGAGAAAATCCAAATCCGCTCAATGACGGATGCAGAGTGGCTATCGTTCAATGAACTGTATAAACCACTTTATGCAGAGTTGGAGCAAAAAATAGGATCGGTATTCTTTAAGCAGATGAAAGCGCTTCTAGAATAGTGGATGAGAACCATAGATATATTAAAAATGTGAGGGGAGTAATAAGATGAGAGGTTTAACAAAGTATTTAGTAATTGGTTTGGTAATATTGGCCTTAATGGTCGCGGTAGTTGGTTGTTCTAGAGGAACAACGGAAACAACTACACCTGCTACGGGTAATGAGGATCAGACAGAACCAAAGGCGGATCCTATTGTAATTAAGTTCTCACACGTAGTTGCTGAGAGCACTCCAAAAGGTCAGGCAGCAGCCCTGTTTGAGGAGTTAGCAGAGAAGTACACTGATGGACGTGTTGATGTTCAGGTTTTCCCTAATTCGCAATTGTACAAGGATGAGGACGTCTTAAACGCTATCCAGCAGAATAACGTCCAATTAGCTGCACCGGCAACATCGGTTGTCTCCAAGTTATATCCAGAATGGTTAATCTTCGACTTACCATTCGCCTTTAAAAACGCTGGTCAAGTGCAGTCAGCAATGGAGGGAGAAGTTGGTACTCAGCTTCTAGGATTACTAGAGCAGAAAAACCTTCTAGGCTTAGGAATGTGGGATAATGGCTTCAAGCAAATGTCCAGTTATGAAAAAGCCTTAATTGTTCCTGAGGATTTTGTCGGACAAAAATTCCGTGTGATGTCTAGTAAGCTATTAGAAGCCCAGTTTAAAGCTGTTGGTGCTAGCCCGCAGGCAATGGCTTTTGGAGAAGTTTACAGTGCCTTAGAACAGAGAGTAATTGATGGTCAAGAAAATACTTTATCGAATATCTATTCTAAGAAATTCCATGAGGTTCAAAAGTATATGACTTTAAGTGACCACGGTTACCTTGGCTATGCTGTTATCACCAATAAGGAGTTTTGGAATGGTTTGCCTGCTGATATTCGCGAAGGAGTAGAAAAAGCGATGAACGAAGCTACTCAGTGGGTACGGGATAATGCCGAAGCCTTAAATAATGAGCAGCTGGATAAAATTAAGCAGGAGACTCCTAATTTAGAGATTCACGTCCTTACCGATAGTGAAAAAGCTGTTTGGCAGGCAAAAATGGATACTACCTATGACATCCTAAGAGAAGACTTAAAAGCAGCAGGAAGTACAATTGGCGACGGCTTAATTGACGCCATACTTGAACTCCGTAAATAGTCTTGATTTGTAGTTAGCTTTTGGGGGAGCTTTAGCTCCCCTGTTTTATCTTATCTGGAAAGGCGTGAAAGGATGAAACTTTTTAATAGCATACTGAACAGAATCGAAGAGATCTTCGTATCAATTGCCCTTGCGTCTGCAGTAACAATAACCTTTATGGAAGTTATTCTTAGACAGTTTGGTCAAAGCCTAAGCTTTACTTACGAATTAGTTAACTATTTGTTAATCTGGACTGGTTTAATTGGCGCTTCGATCGGTGTACGAGCCAATACCCACTTGGGTGTAGATATTTTAGTGGCCAATTTCAAAGCGAAAACTCAGAAGTTTGTGTTAATGACTACAACTTCCTTAAATATTCTTTTTTCGATAATTATTGCGGTTTTAGGTTACCAGCACGTCCTTGATTTGTTGGACTTCGGACAGGTTACTCCGGAAATGGAGCTGCCACTATATATTCCCAGACTCTTAATCCCGATTGCTTTCGGACTAATAGCTATTCGTTTCTCTCAAGAATTAGTTCGAATAATTAAGACAAAAGCTGATGATCTTGTGACCTCGCAGCAAGAGAGTATCCTGGAAAAAGAGGGGCTTATAGAAAGCGAAGGAATGCTTGAGAAAGAGGGTGTACTTCATGAGTAAGGCAGCAGTTGAACATTTGGCAAATGACTCGCAAGAAAAAAAGGCACTTTCCAAAAAACTCTTATCGTTAGGATTAATCGCTGTGACGCTGTTTGGCGTTTTCTATGCTGTACAGGTAGACAGTATGGCAATTGCCGTATTTTCTTTACTTTTCTTCTTTCTTTTTTTAGGACTTCCTATAGCGATATCTTTAGGGCTGGCATCATTTTCAGCAATATTTTATTTTACGACAGATCCCTTACCGGATTTGGCAAGACAGATTTATTCCGGTCTGGATTCTTTTCCATTGATGGCGATCCCCTTCTTCGTATTGGCGGGGAATATCTTCACAGCCGGTGGAGTAGCTAAGAAGCTGATTAATCTTACTAACGTATTTGTAGGGCATATCCCTGGTGGTTTATCAATAGCCGGAGTATTTGCCAGTGCCTTATTTGCAGCTATCTCCGGATCTAGCCCGGCAACGGTTGTTGCCATTGGGGGTATCTTAATGCCGGCAATGATCAAGCATGGCTACAGCAAGGAGTATTCTATTGGTTCGATGTCGACGGCCGGATCACTTGGAATCTTAATTCCGCCAAGTATTCCGATGATTGTCTATGCCGTATCGGTAGACCAATCTGTTGGTAAGCTGTTCTTAGCGGGAATTATCCCGGGAATCATGTTGGCGGGAATGATGGCGGCAGTCAGTTATTTTATTGCAAAGAAAAAGGATTTTCCGTTGATTAAGAAAGCGACAAGTAGAGAAAAACTAGTTGCTTTTAGGGGTTCAATCTGGAGTTTATCATTACCGATTATTATTATCGGGGGAATCTATTCAGGCTTCTTTACACCGACTGAGTCAGCGGCTGTAGCCGTATTTGTCGGCTTTATTGTCGGTTTCTTTATCCACCGTGATTTGAAGATTAAGGATATACCAAGAATATTAATTGAGTCAGCTAAGACAACATCGATGCTTTTCTTCATCATTACAATGGCAATGCTCTTCGCGCATATCCTTACTCTCGAAAGAATACCGCATATGATTGCTGATACGGTTGTCTCGATGAACGTGAATGCCATAGTCTTCTTATTGCTGGTAAATATTATTCTCTTCATCGCCGGGCAGTTTATGGAGCCCACTGCGATTCTTACTATATTAGCACCAATATTCTTCCCTGTTGCGATGGCATTAGGTATCGATCCAATCCATTTAGGAATTGTCATGGTTGTAAATATGGAGGTCGGCATGATCACTCCGCCGGTAGGCTTAAACCTCTATGTGGCCAGCGGAATAACCGGAATGCCGCTATTGCAGGTCACAAGATCAGCGTTGCCTTGGCTGTTGGCAGTTATTGTCGGGCTGTTAATTATCACCTATGTACCACAGATTAGCCTCTGGCTGCCTAATTTCTTATATGGATTAAAATAGTTTGAAAAGCTGAGCCAAGCCCCCGGCTCAGCTTATTTTTTTCGCAAGCGTCGGGGACGGTTCTTCTTGCTTCCGAAAGCAAAAAGTACCGTCCCTAATCGTCGAAAGCAAAAAGTACCGTCCCTAATCGTCGAAAGCAAAAAGTACCGTCCCAATCGTCGAAAGCAAAAAGTACCGTCCCCAATCGTCGTGTGATCGTCCTCGATGATCTCCTTCCCCAATGCCTTGTCCCAAGTGCATTCAAGAACCGTCCTCAGCGCTTGTCCCTACGCGTGCAATCCTTGCTGTTTTTCGAGGAAGACTGGGGTGAAGATAATAGCGATTTATAGTATAATAGTGCTACAAAAGATAATTTGCTTAAAAATTTAAAATATTAAAATATTAAATATTTTAGCTTTTTAAAAGGGGTAGAAAAGTGATCAAGCGAATAAAACAAGGCTTCTCGTTATTGCCGATTCGGACAAGGATAACGATCGTCACCTCGACAATTATTATTTTGGCCATTTTCTCCGGAAGTGCTCTGCTGATTGCCAATGTTTATGAGGCATTAGAGCAGGAGCAGGGTTACAGGGTTTTAGCAATTGCCAGAACTGTTGCCCAATTGGAGAATATTAAGGAAGGCTTGAATACCCCTGACGGCTGGCTTCATATCCAACCTGTTGCTGAGCGGATAAGGCTGGCAACTGACGTCGAGTACGTAGTCGTTTTTGATATGGAGCGAATCCGCTATTCGCACCCTTTGGAATCGAAAATCGGCACCTATTTTGAAGGTGGTGATGAAGGACCTTCATTAGGGCAAAATGAATATATTTCGCTGGCCAAGGGTTCACAGGGAGCGGCGATAAGAGCCTTTGTTCCGATCTTAGATTCTGAGGGTTTTGAACAAATTGGTGTAGTAGTGGTCGGCAAGGTTCTTCCGAATATTTATCAATTAATCTATGAACATAGTTATGACTTTTATATTTCGATTGCTTTAGGGGTTGCTGTGGGGTTATTTGGCGCTTGGCTGTTAACTAACAGTATCAAAAAACAGATGCACGATTTAGAACCGATTGAGATAGCTCAACTTCTTGAAGAGAGAGAGTCGCTGATTAACTCGATTGAGGAGGGAATCATTGCTATAGATCGGAATAAGAAGATCCGGGTAATGAACCAGCATGCAGCGCGGATTTTAGGAGTAGCTAAGGATATTACCGGTCATTCAATAGAAGAGGTAATCCCCCAAAGCAAGTTGCCGGAGGTAATTCAGACTGGTTTACCGCAAAGTAACCAAGTTATGATCTTAAACAAGACGATTGTCTTAACAAATCGACTGCCGATAAAAGTAAAGGGTCATACCGTTGGGGCAGTGGCAACTTTTCAGGATCGCACAGAGGTCATCCATCTTGCGGAGGAATTAACGGGTATTCGCAAAATTATTGATGCTTTACGGGCGCAAAATCATGAATATATGAACCGCCTGCATACAATAGCTGGTTTAATTCAATTAGAAAGATATGATGATGCTCTGGATATTATTTATAGTTATACTGATGTTCAAGAGGAATTAACACTTTTCCTCAAAAGGAACATTAAGAACTATGGGATTATTGGCTTGATTCTGGGAAAAATAAGCCATGCTAAAGAACATGGTGTTCAGCTGATTGTGGAAAGAGACAGCAAGGTTCCTTCTTTACCAAAGTATATAAATACTCAGGATCTGATCGTAATTATTGGTAATTTACTGGAAAACGCTATATCTGCTACTTTGACAAAAGAACAGGAGGATAAGCGAGTATGGCTTCGCTTAGAAACCATTGAGGACAAACTGTTAATTAATGTCAAAGATAACGGAATTGGCATTCCCGTAGAATTACAAGAGGATATCTTTACTCTAGGTTTTACGACGAAAGGAGCCAAGGGGCAAGGGATTGGGCTGGCGTTGATAAAGCAGTATGTTGAAGCCGTTAACGGGACAATTGCTGTAAAAAGCGATGAACAAAAGGGAACAGCCTTTTATATTACCATACCATATAATCAAAGGGAAAATGATAGGAAGTAATTATATTTAAGGAGAAAATGTAGCATGGATAGAATTAAACTTATTATCGTCGAAGATGATGCAATGGTCTTAGAAGTTAATCGTCAATTTATCGAAATGCTGGGGGAATATCTGATTATCGGTTCAGCAAAAACAGGTGAAGAAGCCAAGAAGCTAATAATTGAAAGAAAGCCTCAGGTCGTGCTCTTAGATTTCTATTTACCGGATACCGATGGCTTAGAAGTCATCAAGCATGTGCGCGAGAGTGGGATAGACACGGACTTTATTTTGGTCACTGCTGCGAAGGATGTGGATACCATTCAACAGGTATTCAGGTACGGGGCTATCGATTATATCATTAAACCTTTCAGATTCGAGCGCTTAAAAGCCGCCTTGCTTAGATATTGCCAAATGCTTAATCGGATCAAGATCAATGAAGAGCTGGATCAAAGGGACCTGGATAACTGGACAATTTCTCAAGAGACCGCTATGAATCAGGATGGCTTGCCGAAAGGGCTGAACGAATTAACGATGAAACAAATTATGAACTATCTATTTAAAGCTAGTGAACCTTTATCTGCGGGAGAGGTTGCAAAAGGAACTGGTCTAGCGAGGGTAACCGTGCGTCGTTATCTTGAGCATTTAGAAAAAACCAAAAGATTAAAATTAGATATTCAATACGGTTCAGTGGGACGGCCAATAAATAAATACTCAGTATAAAAAAGAGGTTGGAGAATACTCTACTCCAACCTCTTGAGGATATCATTAGGGATGTGGATAGTTTAACCTTTGATTAGCGCCTTTAAGATAAACAAGGCATTTGCTGGTCTTTCGGCGATTCGACGAGAAAAATATGGATACCAATGCTGACCGTAAGGAGTATAAACCCGGACCTTATAGCCTTCACTTACTAGTTGCTTTTGCAAGGCAGTCCGAATACCATAGAGCATCTGGAACTCAAATAGGTCATTCGGAATATTGTTTTCTTTCGTAAAGCGTTTAGTTTCTTCAATTATTCTCTCATCGTGTGAGGCGATAGCAGTATGAACTCCGTTTTTTAAATGAATTGCGACGACTTTATTAAAGTTGTCATCAACATCCTTTTTCACAGGGAAAGCAACCTCTTTTGGTTCCTTATAGGCACCTTTAACTATTCTTAAGGTGGCGCCTAGCTTACCAAGCTCTTCGACATCTTTTTCTGTGCGATAGAGATACGATTGCAGCACCAGACCAACATGTTCTTTTCCGTATTTCTCAAGAACTCGTTTAAAAATATCAATGGTAATATCCACGACAGGGGAGTCTTCGATGTCAATTCTGACAAAATTATTGTGCTCCTTAGCCTTGGCGACAATTCTATCCATATTTTCATAGCAAAATTCCGGATCAATCTTCAAACCTAGCTGAGTCAGTTTTACAGAAACATTGGAATTAAGCTGATATTTCTCAATAATTTCAAAAATACTCATTGCTTCTTCAGTTGCCTGAATTGCCTCTTCCTTAGTAGAGACACTTTCGCCAACGTGGTCAAGAGTTGCTATTAACCCAGCACTATTCAGTTGTTTGACCATCTTAGCTGCCTGCTCTAAGGTTTCCCCGGCAATAAAACGCTTGGCGCCCATTTTCATCCCATGCTTGGTTACAAAACTTGTTATCGCTTTGTTGCCAGCCACTGAAAGAACTATTTTTCTACCTAATGCCATTCTTTCCACCTCTTAAGATAATTATTTGATAGTAGATTTAAAAAGCAATAATCATGCCAATGTTGGAGGTGAGATGTGGGGGATTAGTTTTTGTTGAGACATGATGGGATACTTATTGAAAATGAAGATCTAAAATTAGGAAAATACTAAATAGACAAAATTTTTTGTCAGGAAGGCTAGTTATCTTAGACAAAATTGTATAGAATAATAGGAGGGTTAACAAAATTGTATAGACAGGGAGGTCCCACTAGATGTTTTTTCCGAAAATTTACTTGAAGGATATTGCTGAGCCATTACAGCTGCATACGCTAACTAACAGCATGAAGGTTTATTCTGAGGATCTATCACTAGATGGTTTAGAGGATTTTGATTTTGGAAGCGATATTGCCTTGAAGAATCAAGACGGGAAGATTCTATCGTGGGTTCCCCATCAGGTATTAGTTAACGAGTTATTTCGGGCATTTCAGAAGAGCCAAGCTTTTTACCATACACTGCTCTCACTTCTTTCCTCGACAAACGATGCGGTTACAGGAATAAACAGCAAGGGAGAAATTATTGTATGGAATAGTGCTAGCGAGAGCTATTATGGTTTTAGCACAGAAGAGGTTCTTAACCGACCGATTACCAACTTTTTTCAAGAGGAAGCGATTATGGTTACTCAAGCCATCAGAAGGGAGGAGATTATTGAGAACAAATATAACCAGCCTGTCCCGAACATTCACGTTATTGTTAACGCAAAACCGGTATACATTAATGGACAAATAGTTGGCGGAATTATTCTGGAACGGGACATTAGTGATTTAGTCCGTTTAAATGAGGAATTGGCCAATACTAAAGCTTATATTTATGATCTGGAGAATAAGTATGAGAAGGATAAACTGCAGGATCCCTTCATCAAGATAAAAGGTAAAAGCAGAATTATTCGTGAGACCATAGCTGTAGCCAAAAAGGTTAGCAAAACGGATGCTACGGTCCTAATTACCGGAGAGAGCGGAGTAGGGAAGGAGCTTTTTGCTGAGGCGATCCATCATGCCAGCAATCGGGCAGAAATGCCCTTTGTGGCGATAAATTGCGGAGCCATTCCCGCTTCTTTATTTGAAAGCGAGCTGTTTGGCTATGAAAAAGGCACCTTTACCGGAGCGAACAAAGAAGGGAAAAAAGGCAAATTAGAATTGGCTCAAGGAGGAACCTTGTTTTTGGATGAGGTAGGTGAATTGCCATTCGATTTGCAGGTTAAGCTATTAAGAGTCTTGCAGGAAAAAAGCTACTACCGATTAGGCGGCAACAAGCCAATAGCTATTAACGTTAGGGTAATAACCGCTACCAATCGCAATTTAGAAAGAATGGTTGAAAACGGTCAATTTAGGGAGGATCTATTCTATCGTTTGAATGTAATATCTCTCTATATACCTCCCTTAAGAGAGCGGCAAGGAGATATACCTGAGCTCCTATCCTTATTTTTGCAAGAATTTTCGTCGAAATATGGAACTCCGGTTCCAAGGATATCTAAAGAAGTAGTATCGACTCTTGTGCAAGAAGAGTGGCGGGGCAATATCCGGCAGCTGCGAAATGTTGCCGAACGGTTAATTATTTTGACCGGGGAGGAAGAGGTTATTGAGTTGCGCCATCTTCCGGGTATGTTTAATAAACCTGTCAAAAAACCTGAGGAGGAACAGATTAACACCCCTCCTAATTTCTCTGA
>Ga0209347_1001931_pt1 | contig 29701 bp, 30 predicted proteins | sample AutmiccommuBRH23_FD_187382 | JGI IMG/M metagenome (GOLD analysis project Ga0209347, IMG submission 187382) | Deep subsurface microbial communities from Mt. Terri, Switzerland - Autotrophic microbial communities BRH/23 (SPAdes) (version 2) | ecosystem: Environmental > Aquatic > Deep subsurface >...
CACGGGGTAGGATTGAAAATATCTTTACCCAGGATATTACGTATATTTCCTACGGTATTTTGGCAATTTCGGTAGTTGTATTGTTGCTTGCATTATTTGAGTCGTTTTCAAGGAAAGGACGCTTTTTACAGCAGTATGATGAAACTAAACAGTATTATGATGACCTTCTAGATACGGAGGACCTTGAAAAGATCTTCAAGGAAGGCAAATCTCGCGAGGAAAACAACAGATATATCAATAAGAAAATACAAGTTTACGCCGTAGCCTGGCTTCTAGTTGTACTAATTATGGCAATTGTCACTTATAAATTAAATGCTACTTACTTATCAACAAAGTAAATTTATTTGACGCTGAACTCGCTGGCTAAAAAGCCGGGATAACGTTGGCGAGGAGAGATGCCTGTGGTACGTCGCAACGGATTATCAAAGGTGTAGAAATAATGTAGGAAGAATGCAGGAGGCTCTATTTGAAAAAGGCGATAGGGGTGGCTAAATAAGTGGATTTTGATAAGTTAGAGTTTACACCTATTTTAAGGCAAGATGTATTAGATCAAATTAAAAAACTTTGTCGAGAAGAATATACTGAGTTTATCAAGCTTTTGGAGATATTTTCGGATTTGGATAAGTTTTTGGCTTCAAAGTATGAGGGGCATGAGGAAAACCCGAAAGAGTATTTTACAAGACTGTTCCATATACGAGTTAAGGACCATTTTTCTTCTTCCTTAATATTGATATCCCAAGGGTATTTAGTTGATGCTATATCTTTAACACGTTCAGCACTAGAAGATTTATTTGTAATGTTGAACTTTTATCTTGATCCGGGTTACTTTTCTAAATGGAATGCTAATTGTAATGATTTCGAGATTAGGCCCGGTAAACTTAGAAATAATCCTAAAATAGATAAAAATGACAGGAAATTGTACAATAAGGTTTACAAGAGCCTCTGCGATATTGTTCATCCTAAGAAGGAGAGTTTTGCATACATGTCTACCTTTCATCCAACATTTCAATCTGGTGGAAGGGACGGGGCACAACGACTGAAAAAGGACATGGAGTTAATTAATTTATCCTTTGTCGTTTATTTGCATCAGATAAGTTCTTTGTTTTTGCGAGTATACGATGGTCCAAATCAGGATGTGACTACTTTGGAATCAATTAAGACAAGGGTAATGGAAACTCAACTATTGCAATCTTTGTTGTGAAATAATTGTTTAGTGGCACCGGTGCTTTTTATGGTTGCTGCAGAAAAGAAAAAGGCAGAGTTATAACACTTAATATTAGACAATATGAGAGATGCCCCTATTTGGTTGGTGGTTTAGACATAAGCTTGTTCATAAAGCTGTCATGCTCTTAGATGGCAGCGAAGAATTTATTTTTGATAGGGCAAAAGATGTTCAACAAATTCAGAATAGAATTTTGGCAGAAAGGCAGAAAGGCAGAAAGGAATAAACTAGTTTGTATCTAACAGGCTGCAGAGTGTAGGCTGTTATTTTTATATGATATTTGAGCAAAGCGAGGTGATAATATTGAGCATCGTATTTTTTGATAATGGCTGCAACCTAAACCCGATGCGCGTGGCTCTGAGCATTAAGAACAAGGCTCAGGAGGCTTGGTTCGAAGAGCAAATCAAACAGTCGCCGGCTGCGGAAGTGGTAGACAGAAGAATCGAGTCTGCCAACAGCGATATGACCGGAATTGACGCTTTGATCCTGCTGAGGAAAAACCGATCCGGCGGAGTGGAGGACCCGGTACAGATTGCCAGAAAATTTATTGATACCAATCCTAAAGGTTACATTCTGTTTATAGTCGGCGGCTTAGATCATCAGGGGCGCCAGCAGGTGGAGCAGATAAAAGAGATGGGTTGTCGGCTATTCTTAGCTGCTTCTAAAGGCAATGCGCCGTTAGGCGAGGAAGCAGTGCGGAAGCCCTTATCAGATATGCTGTCAGACTGGGAGATCTGCCAGAATAGTGTCTACTTACTAAAAGGGGCCAAAGGCGGCTGCGGTACTACTACCATGGCAGTGCACTTGGCCAACTATTTTGCCGAACAACAAAGCGTCGCCTTAGTAGAAAGCAGACCAAGTTCTCAGTACCACCAATTGGCCGAAAAGGTTCAGGTGTTTCACCAGCAGCGGATAACAGCTGAGGAAATAAAGCAGTTGCAGAAACAGTATACCTCGGTTGTCTTGGATGAGGTTGAGATTGAAGATGAGGCAGGGGAGATATCGGTCAAAAATATCGTAGTAATCGACGGCAGTCCTGAGTCTATTGCAATTGCAAAAAAACTCCAGGCTGATAGCATCGTACTCAACCAGGCCTGTCCGGAAGTATTGCCGGCTGAAGTGGTGGAGCATGAGCTGGGGCAAAGAATTGATCTTCAAGTGGGCTACGACCGGCCGGTATTTTTGCAAGCGATGACGACTGGAGAACCGGCAGTGAAGGACGTGGAGGTGCTATTAAAATAATAGATTATTGGGGAGGAAACATTATGAAATTTTCCAAAGGGGATAAAAGATTTGGGGGTAAGGAGCAGCCCCCAGTTGTTATTGGGGGCAAGGTTAGCAGTAGTAAATATGTTTGCAAAAAGAAAGGCAGTGCCATCTTAGACTTAGATATACCTTTTGCAACAATCGGGGGCGGTATGTCATTTGCTAACAAGATAAGAATTTGTAATGCCATGCGAGAAGAACTAGATAAACTATAATTGGTAAATTAAAAAGTTAGCCAATAGGTCAGTTTGTGCCATCTCATTGGCATTTAATATATTGCTATTACGAGAAATATAGAAGCTGACCTGGTATGCGATCCATGACTCTATGCCTTCGTATCTAACTGAAAGAGGGACATCAAAGGTGATTTGACACTCATTCATTTGTCCAAAAGTTAAGTATGTTATGCAACTTGAAGGTCTAACTGGGTAAGCAACACACTTGTTATTCTTCAAAAGGGGACAGGGAAGCTTTGCTTGGAACCAATATTCCTTTAATCTATAGATTTCCTGTTCGTTATTTACATTGGGTGTTTTTAATGCTTCATAACTAACTTGTCCTTTCCAAGCCTTAAGGCTATTCATAACTTCGTCTAATTTATTATTTTCGCTAAGATAGCCCAATATGGCTTTTGCCTCAAATTGATTAACGAGGATCGGCTGATAGCAACAATAAGGGCATTCTGGTTTACATGCTGGTTCGACATTAAACAGTTCAAGCCATTCCTGGAGTTTGGTTTCTACACGGGTATTAAGCCTTGAAAACCATTCACTAATGGAAGCATCCGGGTTTCTTTTATTCTTAATTTTGTCTATAGGCATCATTGTTTTTAGTAGGGATGTTTGAAATTTTACGGCTTGGTCGCTTCTCAGTAGCCTATCTAATTGGTGTTTATTCATATTTCTATACCACCTTCCTGATATAAGTTTGTACAATAATAACATAAAACTCAGGAGAAGTTTGTCGGAGTTTAGCGAATTAAGTGGAAAGAAGTCAATGGAGGTGATAACCAACGTTACCACTTAAAATTATTAGCAGCTTACGGAAAAGGAAAGGCGCGGGAAAGTTGACCAGACTGCTGAAGAGAGGCAGTCTATTTTTGATTATCTTATTTATCTTGCTTTTTGTTGTTGTCATCGTGATGTTATCCAGCATCATCAATAGCACGGCACAGCTTTTTGCCGGGCAGAAAGAAGCCACGGCTATGGACCCGGAGGTAGTATTTCCCTCGGGGAATTTTGCGTTATACAGAGAAGTTGACCAGGAGTTTGGAGTACCCTGGTCTTTAGTAGCTGGCATTCATTATGTACAGACTAATTTCGCAGCTTCCGGCGGTTGGCTGTCTGGGTACCGGGATGCGCTAAATTTACCCGATGACATCTGGGAGCACAACAAAATTAGTAGAGAAGAGTACTGGCGGGTTAAGGAAATGGAGGAGGCCGAGGAAGAAGAGGAACCGGGTGAAGGTGAGGGTGCCGATGAAGAGCCTGAAGAAGAGGAGGAGTATGTGCCTATAGAGCCCGATAGGGATGTGCTGGGTGATGCAATTTTTACTGTAGGCAACTTCCTAAAAGAAACTGACCCTCAGGACTCAAACTTTTTGGATTTCCAACTAGGCCGCATTACTGAAGGGGATCAAGAGAAAATTGAAGACATTAAGCTTTATGTATGGTTATTTGACATCATGTACGGTCGGCCTGGGTGGCCGGTACCGGATATGTACGGTACCGAGTATATTACCAGCGAGTACGGAGAGAGAGCCGACCCATTTACCGGGGAGGATGATTTCCATCACGGAGTGGACATAGCCCCTCCGGAAGGCGAACCGGTCTTTGCATTCGCTGATGGAGAGGTTGTATTCGCCGATGAAGCCGAGGTCTACGGGACGTTGATTATTATCCATCATGAAGATTATGAACGCCCAGACGGTGAAGTATTAGACATCCGTACTGCCTACGGACATTCCCGGCAAGTGTCGGTTGTGGAAGGAATGAAAGTTGTCGGCGGTCAAAAGATTGCCGAAATCGGTAACGAGGGCATGAGCACTGGCCCACATGTACATTTTGAAGTGCGCGAAAAACCATCCTTGTTTTCCGGATGGGATACGGTGAACCCCATGGATTACCTGGTGCCGCCGGAAGAGATCCAATAGGAAAAACGAAGCTTTCAGAGCGATTCTGAGGGCTTTAAATTTAACTATGTGGGTAATTCATCCTACCAGAGCTAATAAAAGCTTTTGCAAAAGGGGAGTGACCTAAGTTTTAACTCTTGGGGTTGTATCAAGTATTCTCGGCATCACTGCTGTTACTACACCCCACATAACCCCTCCAATAATAGTATTTATATTATGTGCGCACAAATATCCAAGCTATACTATGGTTGTTGTTTGAAGGTTTGGTAGCATTATTGAATAATCGAAAGTAAATTGAAGTTTGGGTTTTGATAAAAAAGACGTTTTCGTAGGTATGCGTAAAAATTGAAAATCGATTGAGAAGGCCGAATATGGACCAATATGAAGATCGGATAGGGGAGTTAGTTGACATAATATCCAAAATCGGAAGTAAGCTTAGAAGAATGGCTTGATTGATATTAAGTTACCGGGGGTGCTAATCATATTTCTGTCTTGCCATCCAAATTTTATAGTTTATCCAGAAATTTAGATAAAGAACGGGAAACCACATCCAACTTTTATACCATTGTGAATGTGGCCTAAGACCCAAATTATGAAAAGTATTACCAATAATAGTTCCTATTAATGCAAAGATACCAATATAGACGTAATGTATCCATGTGGGGAATTTTTCAGGTAACCCCCATAAAAAAAGAATTATGGAAGCACCCCATGCTACAAGGACGAATATAGAAATTCCCCAAAAGGAAAATGGAAAGATGTCAATGTACTTCCAGGCTTTAATTGCATTAATAGTAGTGGCTAAAAAGGCACCAGTTATAGTTGCACCTAGAATTCCATAGAGAAAAAACTTTTGATAGTCGTCGCGTGGTATTAAGATTAGAGACAAGACAACCATGGTAGTAGCCCATAAGGGGTAAATAAGAGAAGAACTACCGAATACCGAATTAAGTATTTCCAAGTGATCATCTCCATCAAAAAATAGACTTAGCATTATTTTTATTATGGCTATAAGGGTACATGTTTATGTATTTATCATTCATTTAAGGGTAATACAGTTATGAAAGAATACTACGGAAAGGAGGTCATAACTACTAATGAAAATTCTCATAGTTGATAGCCACCGCGAAACAGGGGAGCTGTATATGACACTTGCTCCTTTTTTTGATGTGCAGGTGGTGGACGAGTTTGAAGAGGCTAAAGCATACCTTGACAGGCCTGATGGGGTTCAGGTGGATGTGGTCATTGTTCGCTTTTTGTTACCCGATGGCAAAGGAACGGAGCTGGCTGCTTATGTAAAAGAGTATCATCCGGAAATACCTGTATTTGTAGCCAATGAAGATGCCAGTCTGGATCATTGGAAGGAAGCTACTGCAGCAGGTGCTTTGTTCTTGCCAATTCCCTTTGATGCAGCCAAAGTCAAACAAGTCTGTGGGAGAAATAAAAAAAAGCCACCAATTGAAACTCCGGATCAAAATCGGCAGCAGCTGCAACCGAAAGCCGTGCCACAAGAAACAGCAGTTAAGTCAGTTTCGAAGGAGGAAAAAGGCACTCCTAGCCCTTTGCCGGATGCAGAGCAAGAGGTACCTAGTGCTAGTAAGCGGGAAGAAGAGATTGAAGTCCCCAGCCCGACGAAAACAGTCAGCATAGCTCCGGAGCCCAAGAAACGCGTGAAAAAGCTACGGCAGAAGATCTACAACGAACATTACTGCACCGTAATTACAGTTTTCAGCCCTAAAGGTGGGGTAGGCAAGACTACCACAACAGTAAACCTAGCCTCGTTACTAAAAACGGAGCTTGACATAAGGACTGCCATATTGGAATTTAGCCGGCAAACGGGAAACGTACTGGGGCACTTTCCCTTAAACCCCACCATGGATGTAGGTAACTGGCTAGAACTCAGCAAGCCGCCAAAAGAGACGGAAATAGAAGATATGTTGCTCTGGTGCCCCAATACTGAAGTGGCAGTGCTGCCTACTCGCAAGTTGCTGGACGATGACCAGGAAAAAGTGAAGATCAAACCAGAAGAGGCTACGGATATCATCCAGACACTGCATCCACATTTTGACTGCATCGTCATTGACGGTGGTACTATTTTAGATGATGTGCTCTTCAAGCTGCTGGAAGTTTCCGATCACGTGTTGATGATCAGTAAAATGGAAAGAGAAACGTTGCAAGACTGCCATTACATGCCCCTTATGATGGAACGACGGGGCATTGATACTGAAAAATTAATGAATGTACTGAACCAGGCTAAAAAAGGCCTGGGTCTTTCTATTTCTGACGCAAAAGACATGGTGGGAGTGCAAAATAGCCATGTAATACATTTTGATCCGGGTGTCGAAAAGGTGGCTAAAGAAAAGGAGCCTTACATTATCCGTACCAAAAGCAAGAGCAAGTATTTTAAAGAGATCTGGGATTTAGCCAGCAAGCTTATAGACCATCCGGAGTTTGAAGATCAGCCTAGCTTGTTTCAAAAACTAAAGTTTTGGGGGTGATAACAGGTGAGAATTAATTTTAAGTGGGCATGGACCCTGCTATGGGCGCTAATGGTATTTATCTTGTTTGCAATCTACACTTTTTCACAAGCTGATGCGGTGGATATTAAAAAGGGTTATGTTGCGGCCCAGACATTACCGCCGGGTACCATAATTGGCCCAGAAGATATACTTAGCTCAGAGAATGTAACTGTTAACAGAGGAGAAAGTGTCGTTTTGATAACTGATGAGGAACTGCTAATAGGTAAGAAAGTAGCGCTAGGCTTTGCTAAAGGAGAGCCTATAACCACTGAAAAAATTCAGGAGCCGAGCCAGGATACAAGTGCTTTAACCATTCCCGCAGAAATGGGGAACGTCCCACACCCCGTAGAAAGCCTGAAAGTGGCGGACATCTGGATTGATTATAACCCCCGGGACTATCCCGACCGAGAGCCGGAAAAGATCGCCGAAAAAATACCAGTTAAGAGTGTGCGTAACCGTAAAACGACCTCGGTCACAGAGAGTGACGACAAGGTTCCGGCGTTGGTGGTAGTTGAAACAACCGATAAGACTATAGCAAGAATTCGGGATTACAGCCGAATGGGAAGTATTTTCTTTACAAATCCATTCCCGGATCGGGAGGTGAAAGATTAAGTGGCCAAAGCAATTGAAAAGTATTCAGAACAATTCAAGGACCCCGTGATACCGGTGGTTATTGAAGAGAGCAACCAGGTAGGCGGGGAAATATTTGTGTTTATGGGCATGGGTACCGAGGGAAACGGTACCAGCACGACAGTGCTGGAACTGGCCAAGAGCTTAAGTCAGGCAGCTAAGGATAAAAAGGTGCTGCTGTTGGACTTGAATATTGTAGAGCCGGAACTAGAGGATTTGATTTTTGATTATAAAAAACGGTCCCATCTAAACATTGACCAGGTGTATAACTTGGCCAACGCCGGGAAGATATCCGGTAGAGATATAACCCAGCATAGTGCATTGGCTAAAGGCAGCAAAAATCTATACTTGCTCACCGGTACTAAGCTTAATTACCTAGCCGACCATTTTAATGTTGAAGTGCTCAGGGCAGTGCTGCAGGCGGCCAAGCAGGAATATGAGTATATTTTTGTTGACGCGTCCAGTCACTTTGATAATGCGGCCACGGTAGCAGCCATTATTGAGGCGGCTATAATCACCTGTGTAACCGATTTTTCCGGGGCTGGACTGCGTAACTTTGCCCATCTAAAAAAAGCTGTCTTGGAAATGCATCCGGATATAATTTCAAAAGTTAAATTGTTAGGCGTTGAAAGAACGAAGAAACAAGTAACTCAAGAAGTAGTATCGGAAGTGCTGGGAATTAAAGTTAGCCGAATAATTGAGGCTTTTGATAGTGAAGGGTATAGCCAATCCCTGAACAGGTATTTAAAAGACTTGGAATTGGAATATATAGAAGAAAAAGATAAACAGGGTATCCTAGAAAAACTGAAAAGTAAGCTTCAGTTTAAAATGCCAAACGTTCCGAAAGTCAGGCTTAGAAAGCCCCGGGTAAAGGCAGGTGATAGTAATGTATCCAGCCGTAGCTGAGTATACCAGGGCCTTGAAAACCTTCAGCCCTATGGATGTAAGAAAAATAATGAGTCTGGATAGGGCTATAAATCAGGTGAAAGAGGTGCTTGCCGCCGGTACCGAGGAGGCCAACCAAAAGATAATTTCCGACCTGACCCGCCGGTCCAATCTTGGTCATGCCTTGGCCCGGAAGAGGTTGGAAAAGCTTATACATTCGGTACTTTTGCAGCACAACGTTCACGTAAAGGGCTACAGTACCGATGAGTTGGCCAAAAAGATTTATGCAGAAGCATACGGGTTAAGTGTTATCCAGGATATCTATGACGACCCGGCGGTGGAGGATGTTATGTGGAACCAGTATGACCGGGTGTTCAAAGTGGTTAATAACGAGCCGGTTTTATGCCAGGATGTGCAGTTCCGATCCGAAGAGCATTCCCATAATATTCTCAGGCGGGTAACCAGAGCGGCGGCCACCGGTGAGGCCAGCCAATCCAACCCGGTCAACCGCACGGCCATGGACGACGGTACCAGGGTGAGCTGGCGGATACCGCCTGTAAGCCCCTCTGTAGCAGTCAACCTGAGAAAACACGTCAGTAATAAGCATATCAGGGAAGAGCTCTATAAAGATAAAGGTATAGTATCCCGGGATGTATTGGACGTGATTAAGGCTCTTGCCATCTCCAACTCTGCGGTGGGCCTCATTGGTTCCGGTGGTACGGGAAAGACAACAATGCTAAAATTGATATTAATGATTATTCATTTAAACACTAAAGCGAGGATGTTCGTCATCGAACGGGTACGGGAACTGCGGGTTGCAGAGTTTTTGAGGGAAATGGGTTTTGATAATGAAAATGTAGTAGAAGTTGAGGAGGGCCCAGGGGCTAATTTGGACCATCTTTTTCAAAATGCCATGCAGGCTTTTGCAGAATTGCTAGTGCAGGGCGAAATCCTAGGAGCCGAAGAAGTAGCTAACATGCTTAATGTTTACCGCCGGGGCCATTCGGCCGGTTGGTTTACCACACATGCATTTCCCTGGAACTTGCCGGAGACTATGGCCACGCTGTACTGTGAGGCAAAAGGCCAGAACCTGGAGGCTGTTACTAAGAGCCTTTATGGGGTACTTGATGGCAGTATATATATTGCCAAAACACCCAGGCACGCCCGGAAGGTTGTTTCCATGTATGAGTATTTGGAACAAGACGGGACTAACTTGGCCAGGCCATTTTATCAATACGAACTGGATGGCGACCGGGACGTATTTACACCAATCCAGTCATATGCATTGCGGCAACGACTGGAGAAATTAAAGTATTTGCCGGGGCAAAGGCCATTGTACCAAAAACTATATTCACTTGGATTACTGAAGGAGGAAGCTTGACATGACACTTCTTCTTTTTTTATTATCTGCTTTGGTCCTTACATTACTAGTCCACAATCTAAAAAAGCAATTTGAAATTAAGAAGATGACAAACTATTATTCGCAGATAACCAGGAGCACAAAACAAAATGCCGTTGATAACTCGGGTTTGGCTAAGAAAGTAAAAGTACCTATAAATCGTGTATTGAGACAAATTGAGGAACAAGTGGAGTATACAGGAAAATATTCGGTACCACTAGTTATTTCAAGTATATTTCTTTTGATGATTATAGGATCTGCCGTAGGGCTTTACTTACAAAACCTATTTCTTGGTGTTGTAATTGCCGGGGTATTAGGAGGCCTTCCTGTAGTTCACTTGATACAACTGGAAAGAAAGATACAAACTCTGATTACTAAAACCATGCCAGCGTTTATATCTACTTTAAAGACCGAGGTGGAACTGAAAAATCGGTTAAGGGATAGCTTTGTAGCTATGGAAACCAAGGTATCCCACTTGATTAAGGATGATTACAAGGTATTCGTCTCAGAATTAGATCAGAATGAAGATCTTCACAACTCTCTATACCGATTAGGGGCAAGGACCAGGTGCATTTGGTTTAAGTTTCTTGGAGATATAGCAGAAATAATTTCCGGTAGGCAAAACAAGGCAGCCCTAGTTCGGGCTTTGGATGACCTAAGTACAGAAATAGAAAAGTACATCCTGGAAATGGAGGCCAACCAGCAGCTGGTAAAACGCTCTGGATGGTTTTTGGTGATGATGCTGGGTATTATGGCTGCGTCCATGTTTATGGTTGGCAAATTTATTTCTGATCCCTTGAATTACTTTACCTTAAATCCAGATGGGAAAAAGCAGCTCGTTCTAGGAGTGCTGTTTTTGCTAATACCCATAATTACTTATTTTTACCGAGTTTACAAAAGGGAAGTGATATAGGTGGAGCCTGTGATTTTGGCTGGGGGGTTGCTGCTGGTCGGGTTTTTGCCTCATTTCAGCCTTGACAGAATATATAATCTTTGGTTTCAACTGGTTAAGAGGGTTATGCCTGAATTGTTTGTAGAAATAGAGACGCTGGTCCGCGAGTCGGGACTGAATAAACAATGGGAAGCATTATTGGTGCTTTGGTTTTCTCTTAGCATCCCGGCAGCTTCCATTTTCTTTGCTATTACCCTGAAGTATTCCATTTTCAATTATCTTTTTAATTTACTGGTGTTTTTGGGCACCAGCATTTCTCCTTTTGTGACGTACCTGCTCATCAGGTTAAAAGGAAGGAGGCGATATAAGAGTATAAATAGTGATATTAGGCAGGTATACCGGTCTTTACGCCTTGTTCTCCGGGCAGGAGGCACGGCAGAAGAGGCACTGAGCAAAGGAGTAAAGTATACCACTATTTTACAAAACTATTTGGAAGGAGTATTGGTTAATTGGGGAGACTCCGGGGAGTATCTAGATCAGATGCGTAAAAGGTTTAACAATTTAGAAGTTGATTCCCTGGCGGCATATTTGCTGGAAATTAAAAGGGACGTTTCTCCGGAGCTGGTAAAAAGTATTGAAAGACAGGAGAAACGCCTGGCAGACTTTAGAGTTCAGGAAATTGAAAGGGCTGTCAAAAGGGATGAGACTCAGGCACAGGTCATATTTGTGTTGTTTTTGATAGCTCAGTTTTATTTGGTGGCAATGCCTATTATTAACGAAGCTGCTAGTGTTTTTCGTTCTTTTTAGCGAGAAAAAATGAAAAATAAGGGGGGTTGATGTATGGATACTATAGCTATTAAAGCTATCCTGGCTGTAATAATCGTCGGTTTTGCACTAACTGTATTTGCTACTGATGGTCAGTTCCTTACAGCAATAAGTGACGGATTTACCGCAATGGCAACGGAAATTACCAACCTTTTTAGTGCTTTATAAGTTTGAACGGGAGTGAATTAAATGGGAACCATTTCTTCAAGTGCAGTGACAATGGTTTTAATCGTAACGGTATTTGCCATGTGCATGTCTCTTGTTGCGGTCGTGATTGAAGACAATACTTTAAATCCTTTAGATACTTTTCTAATTAATGAGGTATCTATTGAGGGTGCTTTAACCGAACAGGTATTGACCAAATTCAATACTGCTACACAACTGATGAGTAAAGACCCAGCCAATTTTGACTTTACCGGCAGTACTACGGTACCGGTAGCTTTCGGAGAAGATGCCGTGATCAAGTATACTTACCAAATATCTACAGACCAAAAACCATTGGAAAGCAGTGGAGTCGCACCAGTGGAAACTATTGAGAAAGAGTTTATTATCAAGAGGACTGGCAGGTAGTTTTATTTGGCTGCCCCAGTATTATTCGGGGCGGCCTGGGAGGTGGGACCATAAATGGGAAAACCGATCATGGGAGCTTTGATGATTTTAGCGATAATAATGACTACAGTATTACTAATTGACCAGTATAAGGTTGAGCGAGATAATCTAATCGATATAAAAACAGCAACAAAAATTGCAGCTAGGAGTGCGGCATTATCTATAGATGAGCCACTCACAGCACAGAGAGGCGTAATCGTAATTGACGAAACTGAGGCTGAAGCAAAAGGTGAACAGTATTTCTTAAGTAACCTAAACCGGTTTCGTGAAGCAAACCAAAGTAATATTGATGTTTTTGTTATTAATGATGCTCCAGGTACCCATATGCTTCATGATTACGCACATTACTTTAATGCCAATGGTGTAGCAGTGGGGTACCACTACGATGGGGATTTTATTGTTAGCGTTGTGGAGGTAGAAGACTAAGGGAAATTGGCGTTTAGAAAAGAGGGATGAGTTTGCAAAAATTGATGTCATTAATATTAATTTGTATATTAGTGTTGGCTGTGGTATATCTGCTGCAAGAAGATTTCTTTGGTGTCAAAGAGGGGGCAGAGCAAATAGACCCTGCAGCTCACCCCCAGAGCAAAACCAATGAAGATATCGGAGTAGATGAACAGGGGGCAGTAGTTGATGCTATCGAAGATATTCTTACCGCAAAGGGAAACGAGCAGCAAAATACTTCTCAACTATTACAACAAAAGTTTTCGGGAAGTGCGCTGGATACAGTGCTAGATGTACAAACAAATCTCTATTCGGTTTCCGTAAGTACTAGGCAGCAGATGGGTGAAGGTAGGCTTCTCGTAAAGTACTTGTTGGATGTTGTATTAAAAAAAGACGATGACTATCCTAGCTTCCAGTGGATACAAATGGAGGCCTATTGGGATGTTGGCCAGCAGAAACTTTACGACCTAGAGCTACATTCCATAGACTATTTAGGACGGTTAAATAGCCCTGAAGCCCCAAATGCAGTCATAGAGCTTGCGGAGATCATTCTCAACAACCTGCACAATCCTGATCCTGAGTTTATGGGTTGGCGGTACCAAAGAACCGGGACGCCTGGCCAACAGGGAATACGGGGAGTTAATATTATTGAGTTAAAGCATTTAGGTTCAAGGGTAGTTGGTGATGCTGTGGAAGAAGCAGCCGTCCTGGCAGAATATGAAGTGTCAGTGTACGAAAAGCAGCAAATTAACAAAAGTATTCTTTATTTCAAGCATTATCAAGATACAGCCACAGATAAATGGCAACTTGAAGATATCAAGCTGCTGGATGTGAGGTCTGAACCATGAAAACGGGTCAGGCTTTTTTAATTGGAGCTGTTTTTTTGTTGGCTGCTGTGGTTCTTCCCGGAGTGGCTGTTGCTGCCAGTGGTGATGTCCTCTTTCAGGACACGTTTTCTAACCTGGACAAGATAGACGAGGACAATACCACTGCTGTAGTTGACGTGTCAGAAGGAAAGGTGCAACTGCCGCAAGTTGGACACCAGAGTTTTGATATCTATGATGATGCCATGGTAGTGCAAAACGGTAACCTTATTGAGCTTTATACACGGCTTGCAGACGGAAGCTACCAGAAGATAACCAATTATACAGCTTCAGAAACTGTAGCCCTAGACTTTAGCAGCCAGGGCTATTCTCATTATCTCCTGCGGGCAGATGGCACTGTTCAAAAAATAGAGTATGCGGCCAATGAGTTCGTAGAAAACCCGGTATATCGGCTAGCCGGGCTTCAATCTGCCGTCACTATTGCCGCCAGTGAGGGTGAGGTCTTTGTTGGGGACAGTAGCAGTGTTACAGTCTATGCAGAGGCTTTGGAGGCTCTAGCCAAGGTTCAGCAGCTTGATCCGGATATGAGCGAACCCATTCTGCAGACATCGGCCGGACCGGAGCAGGAAATAGTCGTGTCCGGAAAAGAGAGCATTCATGTATTTCGCTTGGCCCAGGAGGGGTATGTAGAAAGCCCCTCTGAAGCACTAACCGGCGTTGGCTATGGGGTATTTCAGGATGAACAGACAGTTGTGGGGATAGATACGGCCTTAGAGGCAGTAAAGGTATTTAGAGAAACCGGTGAAATATTAAACATCAATCATAGCGGTGTTGTATCGGTACAGGCCTTGCCCGGGCTGGTCTATGTTCGGGATGGCGACAGTATTACTGAGTACGCCTATGACGGGACTGAAATGGTACCGGTTAACACCATATCCGGCTTAGCTTCGCCACTGCTCCGGTACCTTTCACCGCGGCAGTATCAGTCGGTGTTGTTCAACTTTACCGATCCGGCTAAGCGTTTCGGTGTTATCGCCAACACAAACACGCCGGACCCTACGACAGTAGAATTCAGTCTCAGCCCAGACGGTGTTGAATGGTACCCAGTAATCGATGGTATTGCCGAGCTGCCAGACGATACTACCCAACTAATTCTGCGGGCGGGACTCAGCCATGGCGGAGATCAGTCCCTTACCCCTGAGGTTTTAGATGTGGAGGTAACTGATAGCAGCCTTGCCATAAATAAGTTGGAGACCACGGATATAATTAGGGACCCCGGTGGCAATCCGTCATTACCTACTGAACAGCCGGTCCGAGTAACCGCCGGCTACAACTTTGACATCTACGTCACCGCACCAGGTGCCGAAACTGTCTGGATTGATTTTTCTAATGGTGAAAGCATTACACTGACCGAAGAAGATCCAAGCACCTTCACCGGCTCTCACTATTTCCCAGGTGACACAGAAATCGGCACATCCTATGACGCCACAGTATATGCCCGGGATGGTTCAGATAATACCGTAAGTCAACTGTTTCCGGATCATTACTATATTGCTGATAACATAAGTGATGAGCTGTCTGTGTTTGATGTTAAGTGAAATTGCCATTCTGCGGGTGGGGATAATGAGATTATATTGTTAATTCCAGTGAAATAAAGGGGGAGAGAAACTTGGTAAGACAAAACAGAAATAAAAGTTTATCTATTTTTGTTTTATTATTAGTGTTTGTTTTAAGTCTGTTTCCACATTTGGCATACTCGGCTTCAGTTGCTACTTATAATCACACAGGGGGTCAACAGACTTACACAGTCCCAAGTGATGTTAATAGAATAAAGATAGAAACTTGGGGTGCACAAGGTGGTGGCTATACCCAGGAATATGGTGGTAAAGGTGGATATGCAGAAGGCTACTTAAATGTAACACCGGGAGAAACTTTGTATGTTTATGTTGGTGGTGAAGGTGGGAGTGGTAGTAGCGCTGATGGTGGTTATAATGGTGGTGGTGATGGCTCAGGTTATCAAGGTGCCGGTGGAGGAGCCTCTGATGTTAGATACGGTGGAACATCATTATATGACAGGATTATTGTTGCAGGTGGTGGTGGTGGAGCAGTCGGGTATCACAGCGGTGGAAAAACCGGGAGTAATGGCGGTGGAACAAGTGGAAGTGGTAGTGGAGGCACGCAAACCACCGGAGGAAACCCGGGTGGAAGTTTTGGCTCTGGAGGGAGTAGAGGACAGAGTAGTGGTTCCAGCTATCCGGGTGGTGGAGGAGGTTATTATGGTGGCGGTTATGGTCGTCAATATTATCTGGGTAGTAGTACTTGGATTTTGATACCCGGCGGTGGCGGTTCGGGTTATATCGGCGGTGTAGAAAATGGATCGATGTCATCGGGAGCCAAGACTGGTAATGGGAAAGTAGTTATTACACCTGCACCTGTAGCCCCAAATACCCCAACAGGAAACACAACGGGATTATCATGGCAGACGACAGAAGGGCGCGGTCGAATACAATTGTCTTGGCCTGCTGTAGTTGGGGCCACAGGGTATAAGGTCTGGGTATATGACGGAAACACCTATAGGAGTTTTGACGTGGGCAACAAAACTTCCTGGGACAGTTTCGGATGGAAAATCTACCCTTCAGAAAGTCAATTGGATGGTTATGGCGATAATAGCCAGTCCGGTAATTTGTTCAACACGGTTAAGGGTGGCCTTGATCTTCGGGATGACCCAAATAAACTTTATATAAAGACCGTAGGTACAACTTATGATAATAGGCATAATTATTGGTTTCGTGTTTCGGCATATAATTCTTATGGTGAAGAAAGTGCAAAGTCGGGTGCTTATCAACCAACACTACCTAACAGGACAGATAATACAGCACCTGCTGGCTCAGTTTCCATAAATGATGGTGCAAACTATACCAACTCAACCAACGTGACGATAAATCTTTCAAACATGTATGATCCTGCGGTAAGCAATTATACCACGACAACCAGCGATGACGCATCAGGGCTTTACCAGAAGCGTTTTTCTAATGACGGCTCCAGTTGGAGTTCGTGGGAGAGCTTTTCAAATAGCAAGTCATGGACGGTACCCGGTGGCAGTGGCACAAAAACGGTCTACGTTCAAGTAAAAGACCTTGCAGGTAATATATCCAGTACCAAGACAGATACAATTTATTTGGACAACGTAGCACCAACAGGTAGCATCAGTATAAACGGTGGGGCGACTTACACCACCTCAACTAATATAACGCTCAACTTATCGGCAGATGATAACGCTTCCGGAGTAGGTCAGATGCGTTTTATGTACGATGGGGGCTCATGGAGCTCTTGGGTTGGTTATTCAACGTCTCATAACTTTACAATAAATTCGACCAACGGAAGCCTTACTATATCCGTCCAATTCAGGGACAACGCCGGAAACATTTCTGGGACCTACTCTGATACCATTGTACTGGATACCGCAGCCCCTTCAGGCACGGTGGTGATTAATAGCGGTGATACTTTTACGAATAATAGGCCTGTGTCACTTGCTATAACATCTAACGATGCTACCAGCGGCACGAGCTACATGCAGGTTAGTAATTACAGTAACTTTTCCGGCGCATCCTGGGAGCCTATTTCCGGATCCAAAAGCTTAAATTTAAGCTCAGGGGATGGTACCAAGACAATTTACATTAGGTTCCGAGATAATGCCGGAAATATTTCAGGAACGTTTAGCGACACAATTGTCCTGGATACAGTGACTCCCACCGGAACCATAGAGGTAACAACTGAAGACGGTCTATCTAAAACAGCTGATACTTCAGTGGTACTTACCCTCACCGGTAGTGATGACCGGTCAGGCCTGGCAGGAATTCAACTGAGTAACAACGGTACAAGTTGGACAGAATTGGAAGCGCTTAGTTCGCCCAGGGACTGGGAGCTTTCCACCGGTGCCGGTACCAAGACAGTATATCTAAAATTGATTGACAATGCAGGAAACGAATACATTACTACGGGAGAAATCTATTTAGTTGACGATGTCACCGGCCCCATAGTGTCCATGGTTATTAATGGTGGCGATTCCCACACCATGACCAATCTAGTAGACCTAATCATCGGTGCCTACGATAATTTCAGTACAGCCAATGAATTACAGATGCGGTTTAGTAATGATGGCCAGCTTTGGTCATCGTGGGAACCCTATTCATACACAAAAACCGGCTGGGATATTACGAACTCCAGTTATGGCGGTACCTCGGATCAGGAACTAAAGAGTGTATATGTTCAGCTACTTGATGATGCCCAAAACACCGGATTGGCCAGAGCAGATATTAATTATTCTACCTCTGAGCCTACCGGTGACATTTCGACTAGCGAAGGAGTTTCAGGCACGTACCAAGGTGAAAATGTTAAGTTTGTAGATGATACCAAAACTGCTGTTACTTTGAACTACCCTGATGCAGCAGAGATGCGATATAGCGTAGATGGAGTTAGTTTCAGCCCCTGGAAAGCTTATAATAACACTCTAAACCTAAACCTACCTAAAGGCGACGGCCTCAGTTTAGTAGCCGTGCAGGTTAAAGACCAGTATGGCGCCGTTAGCCAGGTGGACGAATACAAATTTGTAGTAGACAGAACGGCCCCGGAAGTAACAGTAAAAACAACCTATAGCGTCACTGCAACAACTACCGGCGATGTAGACTTAACAGTATATGCGAAAGACACTGTCACCAAACCAGGAGATTTCCAATATCGAGTTAACGGCAGCAGTTGGCAGACACTTCCGGCAGACTGCCGTATTACTGTATTAGGCTTAAGTTTTGGCCAGCGCCACAACGTTATCATTGAGATAAGAGACCAAGCAGGTAATATTTCCAGTGATTCTGTTAACATATGGAGTATTCAACCTGCAGCATAATTGAATGCCCTACCAAGCCTAAACTCACCGGTACTTTAAGCCGGTGAGTTTTTACTATCCCTTGAAAGGGGGGATAACGTAAACGTGGTCAAGATAATCTATTGGAGAGGAGTGTATAACAATTTCTATAACCATCCCCGATTCCGAAAGACACTATAAGTACCAGACAACCTTGGACACGGTATTTCAGCCTATTGTGGATCTAAACAATAACTCCGTCGTAGGCTTTGAAGCACTAACTAGACCAAGTAATATATTTCTTGAACGCAACAAACGTAAACTATTGGCTGTAGATCTACAGGCCCTGGCTCTATCAAGTGATAAGGCTGCCACTATGTTTCCTGGGAACAAGGTTTTCATTAATATCCGGCCGGCGACACTGGTTTGGCTGTACAAGCATAATCAGAAGTTGTATCTTCCCGGCCAGGATACTCGAACCGGTGACCTGGTTTTAGAGCTGACCGAAAGCGAACAGGATCCACCGATGGATGTTGTAAAGCAGTCAATAAGCTGGGTACAGAAAATTTTACAGTGCAAAATTGCTATTGATGACATTTCTTCAGGTTATAACCGGTTAAGGTATGCCTATGAGCTGGAACCTGATTATTTGAAGTTAGACCGCCCTATTATCAAATTTTGTGATAAAGGCAGGAAAAAGCAGCGCATGATCCAGTCGCTACTGGCATTATCAGAGTCACTAAACCTTCAGCTCATAGCCGAAGGAATTGAGAGGGAAGAGGAGAGAAAGACCCTGGTCCAATTGGGAGTACCCTTGGGCCAGGGTTATCTATTTGGTAAACCAAGCAAAGATGGGAGGTAGGAGCCATTAAGTACCTAGTTATTGTTGAATCTCCAACTAAATGTCGGCATATAAAGGAATACCTTGGCCCCGATTATGATGTGAAGCCAACCTTTGGCCATGTTAGGGATCTACCGCGCAAAGAGTTAGGAGTGGATGCGCAAAACAATTTTAAACCCAAGTATGTGAGAGTCAAGAAACGGGTGAATTCCATTTCGGATATTAAAAAGGCAGCAGATAGTGCTGAAATTATTTACCTAGCAGCTGACCCGGATAGGGAAGGTGAAGCCATAGCCTGGCATGTTTATCAACTCCTTCCTGCTAAAGCTAGGAAGAAATGCAAAAGAGTTATTTTTAGAGAGATCACCAAAGAGGCAATTCAAACAGCCATTAGCAAGCCGAGAGAATTAGATATGCACATGGTTAATTCACAGCAGGCCCGGCGTATTTTGGATCGATTGGTGGGTTTTGAAGTATCTCCTATGCTCTGGAAACAAATCCGAGGAAGAACCGGTCTTTCCGCAGGCAGGGTTCAGTCCGCAGCTCTGAAACTGCTTTATGATAGGCGGGAAGAAATCCAAGAATTTGAGCCCGAAGAGTATTTCACTATCCACGGGGTTTTTGACAGCAATCATGGATCCATTGAAACCACTCTTAACACTCTAAATGGAAAACCCGTAGATATCCGGAAGGAAAACGAGGCGGAGAAAATAGTGGAAGATATCTCTGGAGGCCGGTTTTGGGTAGAGGCTGTTGAATAGCAAGATATTTTGAAACAACCGCCCCATCCCTATGAAACTACTACCATGCTGCAGGAGGCCAATAGGCTTTTAGGTTTTTCTTCGGACAAAACTATGAAGCTGGCCCAAGAACTATTCGATGACGGTTTAATCACATATATTCGTTCTGACAGCACCAGAGTAGCCCCCGAAGCTCGGCAGGAGGCGGCAAAGTTTATAAGAGAGGTTTACGGGCCAGAATATTTACCCACAGAGGTTTTAGCCGGCAAACAAGGTGCCCAGGACGCACACGAGGCTATTCGCCCAACCTGCATTCTGCATAAGCCAAAAGATTTAAAGAGCTCATTGAAAAACGATCAGCTCAAGTTATACAGGCTTATTTACAATCGCTTCCTGGCATCCCAGATGGCGCCGGCAGAATATCTTCAAATAACAGCTAGTCTGGCCGGATTAAACAAAAAGAAGCGTCTTATTGGATCCAAAGAAATTAGATCATTATTTACTGTTACTAAACAAAAACTGACTTTCCCCGGGTATCGTGCGGTGTACATCGGACAAAAGGGCGAGGATCCGGATCCTATGGTGCAAGTGTTAAAACAGCTGGATCCCGGCAAGAAACTAGAGGAAATAGATATTTACCAGGTGGCTCATCAAACTGAGCCACCTAAGCATTTTACCGAGTCCAGCCTCATTAAGCAGTTGGACAAGTTAGGCATTGGCAGGCCGTCTACCTACGCTAGCATCATAAAGACTCTTCTAAACCGAGACTATGCTGTACTGAGCAAGAAATACTTAGAGATTACCGACCTTGGTATGGAGGTAATCCAAGTTTTAGAGAAGGTTTTTCCTTTAATTATTGATTATAAATTCACCTCCAGAATGGAGAATGAACTGGATGAGATCGCTGCCGGCAAGGTTGCCTGGCAGGACGTTGTACGAGGAGTTTATAGCGAAATTGAGAAAGCCAAAAAAATTAATTAACTTTTATACGAGGGGGAATTAGAATGACTACAAATAAATTTAAAATAAGTGCCATAGTTGGAGTAGATGGAGGAAATTCTAACCTTAAATTGGTGTGGGGAGACAAGCAAGATCAGCGCGTGCTTATACCTAACGTTATAGCTACAGCTGATAGGCAAAGGCCATATTTCGAACCTGAAAAAGATCCGTTGTCCGGATTGCATGTAAGTATAAACTCGGGAGCACTGCAAAACGTTAGGGGCATGCACTATGTTGGCCAGCTGGCGGCCCAGGCTGAGGACAAAGAAGAAGTACCAGCAGCTGCAAAAAAATCCGAATCAGATCAGCACTATATTGTTCTGTTAACCAGTTTGGCTTACCTGGCGGTAAAGTTAGCAAAAGAACAGGGCCATGGTAGTGACGAAATTGAGGCGACGTTTTCCCTAGGTGCTTCTCTATCAATTAATGAGTGTAAGGATGTAAAGTCCCGTAAGCGATTTAAAGAAAGGCTGACTGGTTTTCATCAGATAGAATTTCTCCAGACGCCGGGTCTAGAGGACGTGAAAGTGAAGCTCCAAATACAAGATGCCAAAGTTGGCTTGGAAGGTGTACCGGCTCTAATGGCACTAACGACTAACCCTAACGGCAGCATGAAAAATGAAGAAGTTGCCAATTCGGCTGTCATGGTAGCTGACATTGGCGGCGGCAGTATGGATATACCCATCATTACTCCCGATGGAGTGATGAATACTTTTACTGATGGCGATGATATTGGTACCAATCACTATCTTGATAAGATAATTGAAGATATAGCAATTAAGAAAAACATCCAGTTAAAGAGCCGCGGACAGCTACTAAGATACCTGCTTCAGGGGAAATATGAGATTAGTTATAAAGGACATAAGTACAACATTAAGGATATTATTGACCAGCACCTTGGCAGCCTAGCGCAGAAAACTTACAAAGCCATTGATAAGCAGTGGTCCAAGATGCCGGAAGTGGACTATTGCTACTTAGTTGGTGGTGGTTCGGTTGTTCTTTCTCCCTACATTAAACAGGTCAATGAAGCACCAGGTACAAACACATTGCCGATACGATTTTGTCACCCAGTTAGCGAAAGCATCTGGCTAAACGCCATTGGCAACCGGAGGGTGGCCGAAGCAGTCTTTGGCCATGAGACAGATGAGTAGGGGCAAGGGTCGCAAACGGCAGAATCCTATCCAAGCAGGGGCAAAATACTCCGTTACTCTACCACCGGATATGCCCGAAGATTATCTAGAATTAATAAAAAGTATGGAGCAAGAGAAGGGCAGCTTAAACGCTGCCCTTCTTTACTTTCTTTTTAGAGGTATAGAAGCATACCAAAATAAAAGTTCTCAGATAATGCTTCCAGTGGGTAGCTTACCTGAAAAGCAGCAAAAAGCCATTACTCAGTGGCTTCAGTCACCCGTTTCTCAAAAAGCCCTAAAGCAGTTATTGCTCTTCTTAACTGGTACAACCACAAAGACTGATTTAGAGGATCCTCAGAAAAAGGAGGGTCTCACAAATAATACCTGGGCTAAAAAGTTGATGTCTACAGGCTTTGAATAATTCTGCTTTATTTCTGAAAATAGGATAGTGATTTTCTGATTAATTTCTGAAAACCATTAGCTATAATTCTGATTAGTTTCAGAAAAAGAAAGGGTGAATAATAATGTTTGAACTTGGCCAAAAGGTTTGGGTTATTAAACATTCCAAAAACAAAAAGAATGTGACCGAAAAGCGAAAAGGTATGGTGAAATATATCAATGATTATTTTGTTGGTGTTCGGGTGCAAGCCCAAGCAGACCCTAAAGTTGGTTGGGTCGAATGCTTCCTGTATAACGACCTCATTACCGGGCAGGTGGTAATAAACGAACGCAGTTCACGCGGGAGGACAAAGCCCCATACTGTAACTGCAGTTGCAGGATAAGAACTGAATAAGGCAATTTTAAAAGACGGAGGGTTCTGGTTCTTAAAAACTAAACATGGGAGAGGTGTAAGCATGTCAAACAAACCGTTTTTTCCGAGATTAACTTCAAAGTTCACCAATACACCTAATTTATTTTTTGATAAAGTAGTACCAGAAGCAGATACGAAGAACGAAATTCGTGCAGTAGCTTTTGTAGTAAGAAAAACCCTTGGCTGGCAAAAGAAATTTGACTGCGTTAGTAGATCGCAGTTTACCAGCGAAGCAAGAATAAGCAACGGCCAACTGACCAAAACACTAAGATCTTGCATAGAAAAAGGATGGCTGCTGTGCTTTCGAGAAGGGGAGCCCGGGAAAGAAACTAGTTATTATTTCTTAAATGATCCATTGAATTCAAAACTTGTTAGAGGCCTTGAGAAGGGCCTTTTTTCTATATCTGATTTGAAATATAAGAACGAAGAAGGCCTTATCCGACTACTAAATGAGCATGGTCTTAAATACGATCCGGAGCAGGACAGTGATCCGGACACCACGGTTGATACTGATAGAACTAGCTCGAGTAAGGATATCAGTAATAACACTACAACAGCTGCAATTAATCAGGAGAGTATGGACCCAGCACCACCAATAGAAGCCACAACTGAACACGGGGACACAAGAGATAGTGACCTAATTGAGCCAGTAGGAGAAGTGCAGCCACCCCCCTACGGTGCCCGTACCCCTACGGCACCCGTACCCCTACGATGCCCGGAGGGGAACCCCTACGGCAACCGTACCCCTACCCCTACGGCCGCCGTACCCACAAAAGAAAGTATATTAAATAAAAATACAAATAAACAACAACATAGAGAATCTAGTAAACCTGGTAGTAATCTAGAAAGTAATGTCATTGACAATAACCCGGATGAGAATGTTGTTGTTGCTAATAATCAATTTTCGGGTAATGATTCAGATCAGCAGTCAAAAACCAGTGTAGCAGCAGTTCAGCAACTAGCAGTAAGAGTGATTGGAAAAAGATTAACTGCAACAGCTGCCGAAATACTAGCTCAGTATGATCTGGACTACATAGGAAAGAAAATGAAGTTGGCCAAAGGCAAAGAACTAACCAATCTTGACGGCTGGCTAATCAAGCATTGTCGTAGTAACTGGAATGACCAACCACATGAAGGCAAAGGTCTTACTGATGAGAAACAATCTCATCGCAGGAACATACCGAAAATTGATCCTAAGACAGGAATGGTAGTGTGCGGCATTAATTAGAGATTAATTCACCAAAGAAGTGGATGAACTCAAGTTAAGAGTTTTGCTCCTTGGGCTAGGGATTATCGCAACAGGACTAAACATCGTCAAGACCACTATAGAGCTCATAGACAATATTGGAGCAAAACGAAAGGCTCATAACCGTCCGAAGCCTAGCAGGCGTAACAGGCGGAAATGAGCCCCCGCGAGGGGTAGATATCTACCCCTCGTTAACAAATATAACAATAATTTAACTTTATTATACCGCTTCCTTGCAATTTTATGAAATGGTTAGAGAAGCCAATTCCAATATATGGTTCTTCTTGTTTGTAGTTATATACTTTTTCGTGCGCTAGTGGCCTACCGGTGGCCCCCTACAAACAGCAGCTGACGTTTTAATTATAAATTAGAATAAAATGATATAAGTATAGTTCGGTATTTCGGTAGGAGTTCAACTTGTGGATATACATATGACCCGTAAATAAGGAAATGAGCTATCGATGACCTTTCTTTTATCCATCTTTTGCCAACCAAGAGGGAGTACACTCACATAAAGGCGGGTGTACAATGCATGGTGAATATTTCAGGGATTCTAATTTTTTTTATATGGTGTATATTTATAGCAACAGAATTGGTTATTGTGAATTAGCAAACCTTTATTACGCATTAGAAGCAGGAGGAATAGTAGAAATGGTATCCGGTCGCGGTGTAAATGATGACGAGATAACAACCCTTAAAGGGGCCAGAAATTACACTCGGAATAATGATGGTGATCTTGAACGTTGGTTAATAATAACGGACAAATACCTAGGCAGGTAAGCCCGTTATGTTGTGTCTATCCACTGCATGACATAAGCTGCCTGTTTGGTAGCCGGCATTCCGGCGCTGTCTAGTTTTGTTAATATAATATACCGCCCGAAATGGTGGTTATTTTATTTAGCTTGATAAAGCTTATAAATTATTGTTTTTAGAAGGTTGTTTATATAGCTAGTATTATTGTTGTCCCTTTTTAATAGGAATAAGACAAGTACGGCATAACACAAAGCTAAACTATTGAAATGAGGAGCGATCTGGGTCATAGACTCGCTTCTTTCTTTTATGTGCCCTTTTTGAAGCCAATGCTGCAACAGTACCGCAAGTATTGGCTTCAAATTATACTAAATCACATATACAATACCCATTCGGCAAACCACTTCCTTACACGACATCCAAGAGCCAGAAGCCACAAATGCTGGGCTATCGAAAATGTGATATCTATGCCAACGTCAGCTATATTTTTTAGTCCCGCCGGCAGTTAAATTGTCTTACTATTATGGTGTATGCTAGTTCGTTGCAATACACACTTTTTGGATTGACCTTTACAATTCAAAAGGAAAATGGAAATATTATGTCGAAGAGGAATAGATAACCAAGTTATTAGGAGAGGGAGCAGTCCTGGAGCCCATCACTAGATAAAAGCCGTAAGGAGTAGTATTAAATACTTGCACAATGCATACGGTGACAACCGGTAATGTCTAAAATGCGAATCTGAAATTAGTAATTATCTACATACACGGTATGCTCTATTGGGAGGTGAGAAAAATGGATTTTCTTGACTGCGATTGTATAGGAGATGTTGAGCTAAAACAAGAATTGCTTCAATGGACATCGGTTTTTCCTGATGAAAGATTTCTATATCACTATACCTCACCAAAAGGGGCAGAGGGTATTTTACAAAGCGAAAACATAAAGCTGAGATTTACAAGAATAGATTGTTTGAATGATGCTACAGAAGGAAATGGCATAAATGACTATTATAAGGATGCATGTGAACAGTTGCTTGCAAGTAATAATATAGATAAAGCGTTTTACAAGTCAATTATTAATATTTTACCATTTAAGGAGTTGCTTTTTCTTTATAAATTAGACCCATCCCCGATAATTGATGAAAAAACGTATAAAGATTTATGCATATCTGAATATGTTTCATATGTTTTTTGTTTTTCGGAACAAGCCGACTCGCTTCCTATGTGGAATTATTATCTTAAAGAAGGTCGGTATGAGGGTTATAATTTAGGGTTTTCAACCTCCAAGTTAAAGGAAACCTTTCATTATCATTCCCCAAAAAGGGATTTCATTAGTGAATTTGTTGTTGTTGAATATGATGATTGCGAAAAAGATGATATTTTGAAAGACTACATACAAGCATTATATAGATTCCGTCATCAAGATGATACACAATTATCAAGAATCAAAACAGCTATATCACGTGAATTATTTAAATGGAGATATGCGTTTAAACCAGAGTGTTTTTCTCATGAGAAAGAGGTAAGGCTAGTAATTCATGTACCCCTTAATGACGAGAAAAAATCATTGGCTTCATTTGTAAAAAAACAGCTTCACTATGATAACGAAAATGGGATTCCAAAATATATCTACGCACCCTTAAATGACAAAACAGCATTATGTGAAATCACAACTTCTCCATTATTTGAAGATAATGAGCATTTTTTATCTGAAATTATTAGAAAAGGATATAACGCAAAAATTAATCATTCGAAAATACCAATTAGATTTTAATCTAATCATAGAAATGTTACTTATTCAAATAGTTAAACAATGGTTAAAGGGGTCTAAGTCCTGTAAACATCTGAGCAGGAAAGCGACAAACTTCAACAATCGCAAGGGCGAGACCCTGGTACAAATGAATAAATTGTTGGGTGCGCTGAATCTGTTCCACATTTCCAGCCCGGCCTAAGACCGGCAGGATCCGGTTTGCCCTCGTTAAGAACTGACAAGCAGCCCAAAGAGGTCTTCGCCTTAAGGTTGGTGGACGTTGGAAAGATAGTGCCGTTAGACGCAATTGTTTATTTTGAGGTGATTTTGAATGATTGAATTTAATTATCCTGATTCAGAAATAGTTGAACAATTTTTATGCAAGTATAAAAATCCTAAATCAAGGGTTAGATATGAAACTACCATAGCTGATTTTATTCGTATGTTAAAATTTAAAAAAATTGCTGAAATACAAAAAGATGAGCTAATTTACCATTTTGATATGGTTAAAGATAACGCAGCACGAGTATGTCATACTAAGGAATTTTTAAAATTCCTTATTTCTAATGAATTGTTGAGCAAAGAAATAGTTTATGATGGAAAGTTTGTTGAACAAGTTTATAGTTTTAAAGCAACACAAAAAGACCCAGGGAGAACGGCAATTCAGTATTCGATAAATAAAATTATTCAGATGGATAGGGACATTAAGACTAATTACAAGAATATTCCAAAAGGCAACAGATGGGATTACGAAAGATCAATAAAAATTGCTTTCTTTTGGGAATTAATATTCGATGCAGGTTTTTCAGTTGGAGACATTAAATCCTTAAAAGCCCGGCATTTGACTGACAAAAAAGAATATATAAAATCCGGAAGAAAAAATGTAATAGCTGAAACGTATTATACTGAAGGAATGAATCTTACTAAGCGAATTATTAGGGATTATTATGATAGATTATTGTTAGACTTAGGTAACAAGAAAAGTAAGGATGGTTTTAGCAGTCTTTTAAGCCTAGTACACTATAACAATGACGAACTGGAGATATATGGGCTTTTGGCACAAGATATAATAGCAGCGAGAAACAAGTTTTATATCCAATGCCCGAATTGTGGGAAAAGAACAAAAACGACTTCAACAAACTGGCTATTTGTGAAACATAAAGATAGTTATGAGAAGTATCTTGTGTGTAATCTTTGTAAAGGGACTGATAACATTGATTGACGAAGTGATTACTATTAACAGTGAATCGGTATTAGATACCTATATTATTGGGCTTGGCATGCTAAACAAAGCATCATCTGGGATCACAGATGGTAAAGATGAAAGTGCAAAAGAAGGAAAAAATGCAAAGGATAAACATGTTTCTGAAAACAGAGATGAAGAGTTTTACGCACATATGAGAGCATATCAGGCAGAGATTGGTATTAAGGGTGAGGAATTTATAATAGAAAAAGAGAAGGAAAAATTAAAGCATACTGATTATTATAATAGAATTAAGCATATATCCAAAACAAACGATTCCGCAGGGTATGATATTCTTTCATATGCAATAGATGGAACAGAACTATATATTGAAGTTAAAACAACAGACAAGAATCATGATTTTTTCTATCTAACACAGAATGAACGTACTAGAGCAGTAGATTTACAAAAAAACGGAAAGAAATATTTAATATACAGGGTGATAAACATTATGTCAGAACCAACCTATTTTGTTATTGAGGATATTTCAGTTGGATTTATTATTGAGCCACTAGTATGGAAGATCAAGAAAGTAATCAATTAAGAGAATTTAGGAGCCACATCCATGTAGCTCTGGCTTCTTTGGGCGTGGTACGGTCACATAACAATGCACTCACGCAAGGGCGCGGTAAGCATGCTCAGAGTGGGAGGACTCTTGACTGAGCTGATGCTGAAGCATATGCACCATACTCCCGACCTAACTGCGGCAGCGGCTATCTCGCCCAAGCATAAGAAAAGAGCTTTCTAAGGCTTGGCCTTCGACTTAAGGTCGGAAGACGTTGTGAGTGTGGGAACGTTAAACCAACCAACAAGTTCCCATCCATATACCATTGTTCTTCAGTAATTAATTAAACATTATAGCAAGTGGATTAGAGTTAACTGCAGATTGCAATTGGTGCTCATCAAAATGAGTATATATTTCAGTTGTAGCAACACTTTCATGGCCTAGAATTTGTTGTAATGAGCGAATATCTACTCTACCATATTTATACATAAGAGTTGCAGCCGTATGACAAAGTTTGTGAGTTGATATGGAATGTGAGTCAAGCCCCGCAGCAATAACATATTTCTTTACAATATTCTGTAGAGCTCTCGTAGTAATGCGATTGTTATTTCTGGATCCGGGGGTACTGGGTTAAAATTTCGGTTCTTTCAAGTAAAGTTTAGTGTGGAGTTAAATCCAAAAGATAAATAATTAAAAGGAGGATTTAAAAAAATGCCTGAACTTAAGAATTACCGCCTTTTTATTAGCCATTCTTGGGCCTATGGAGATGCATATGAAAAACTTGTCAAATTTTTCAATGAGCATTTTAACTTTAAGTGGACAGACTTTTCTGTTCCTAAGGACGATCCCATTCATGATGCTCCAAATCAGACCGCACTTTATAATACCATTAAGAACCAAATAAAGCCTGTTAATTGCGTCATTATCCTTGCAGGTGTATACAGCACATATTCCAAGTGGATTAACAAGGAGATAGAGATTTCCAATAAAGTTTTTTATAAGCCTATTATTGCTGTTGAACCTTGGGCCTCAGAAAGAACATCGAAAATTGTGAAGGACAATGCAGATGTAATTATTAAGTGGCAAAGTTCATCTATTGTCAGCGCGATACGGAAGTATTCAATATAGAGAGTAGGTATTGATTTCTATGAGCTAAGAAAACAAATAGCCATTTTTTGGTTGG
>Ga0209347_1001933_pt1 | contig 29694 bp, 35 predicted proteins | sample AutmiccommuBRH23_FD_187382 | JGI IMG/M metagenome (GOLD analysis project Ga0209347, IMG submission 187382) | Deep subsurface microbial communities from Mt. Terri, Switzerland - Autotrophic microbial communities BRH/23 (SPAdes) (version 2) | ecosystem: Environmental > Aquatic > Deep subsurface >...
ATAGCGCCTCATCGATTGGCGAGAGCCGGTCGAGCCCGAGTCGGCCGATGACCCACCTGAGCGTGGTGCCTTGCACGATCAGCGTGAAGAGCGTGAACCCGGTGGCAAGGATGCCGACGACGCGCTGAATCCCGTCCGGCACGCGGAAGCTCTCGGTCACCGCCAGCGCCAGCGCCAGCGTCACCGCGCCTCGTAACCCGCCCCACAGGATCGCGACCCGGTAAGGGCGCTCAACTGTGGGCGAGAGTTTCAGCAGCGTCAGAAGCGGCAGGAGCCCGAACAGGATCATCGCCCGTGCGGCGATGGCGGCGAGGACGACCACGCCGACCAGAACGAAATCCTCTAGCCGCACCTCCTCCAGCAGGCGCGGGATCAGCAGTGCCGCGAGGATGAAGATCAGCGCCCCGGCCCAATGAGCCAACACCTCCCAGATCTCGCGCAGGTTCGCCCAGGCCTGCGGCGGCAGGAGCCCCGGCCCGGTCAGGTTCAGCGTCAGCCCCGCGGCCACCACTGCGATCACCCCCGAGGCCCCGACGCTCTGCTCCGCCCCGATATATGCGAGGTAGGGCAGTGCGACCGAGATGGAGATCTGTGCCAGTTCATGACGGCTGAAAAGTGCCATCGCCCAGACCGCCAACCGTGCTGCGAGCCAGCCCGTCAAGGCGCCGCCGGCGATCAGGACAGGGAACCGCGCAAGCGCCGCGCCAAGGTCGGGATCGGGCATGCCCAGCATGACGAAGCCCATGAACAAGCCGAAGAGCGCAATGGCCGCGGCATCGTTCAGCAGGCTTTCGCCCTCGATGATCCGGGCGAGACGGCGCGGCGCAGAGATAGACCGGAAGATTGTGACGACTGCGGATGGGTCGGTTGTGGAAACGATCGCGCCGATCAGCAAGCAGGCCGCCAGCGGCAATGCACTTGCCCATGACAGGGCGTAGCCCACACTGAATGTAGCGACGACCACCGCTACGACCGCCAGCACCAGGATGGGCACCCAGTCGTCGAGCATCCGGCGCAGGTTCATGCCAAGCGTCGCTTGGAACAGCAGCGTCGGGAGGAAGACGTAGAGAAACACGTTGGACCTGATCGGCAGCCCTAGGATCGCCTCGGCCACGGGGTTGAGTGCGTCGGTCAGCTCCGTCCGCAGGAAGAAGATCGCCCCCACCCCGATCAGCACGCCAAGCACGGCAAGGATCACGGTGAAGGGCAATTTTAGGCGCGCGGCAAGCGGCTCCGCCGCCCCGATGACGAGGAACAAGGAGGCGATGACAGTGGTGACGAGAACGATGTCCATAAGTCTGAAATAGCTGGAATTTCAGGCGCGGGGAATCGACGATGCGCAATTTTCGGAAAAGGCGAGCAAGATTCCTTCTCCCAGAGAGTGAGCCGACTGCTTGAGGCTGTGCTGGTCGATCATCCGTGCGCTTGTGCCGTTATGGTTTGGCGGCACAGCTGACACGGCCGCAACCTTCACTGCGGACAAACCACGAACGCTGCGTTGGCGGGTTGTTCGTGAGAGTTATCAAGGTAACAATACTCTTGGCATCTGCTAGATTGGTGCTGGCCAACTCAATCCGCCAGCCCGTTGTTTCGCGCAGGTGGTGCTCTCGACCGTTTTGGCGGAATGCAAGAGGAAACGAGCCATGAGCGACATCCCTGAACGTGTCAGGAAGATTCTCAGCAATAAATTCGGTCTGGATGTTGCAGAAATTGGCCCTGAGACGTCCTTCAAGGACGATTTGGGAGCAGACAGTCTGGATACCGTCGAACTCGCGATGGCATTCGAAAAGGAATTCGGCATCGAGATTTCGGATGACGACATAGAGGCGATCAAAACCGTTAACGATGTTGAATTTTTTATCGCGGGTGCACTGTAGCTCGTCTGCTTTACTGACCTTGCAAAATCATCATCAAGCCATCGTAACAATTGATTACTGCAACGCCTCGATGAACCGCCCGTATTCCTCGCTCACTTCCCTGGCCTCAATAAAGGCCCGCGCGCGCTCCTCGTCGATGCAGCGGAAATACTCCAGCACATCGGCGATATAGGCCTCGAAATCCCCCCGGATCAGATCCGCGTAGGTCCGCATGTCCTCTTGAGACTGGGGAAGAAACGGTCGCTCGGGGGAAATGCAGGCAGCAGCCGGACCGGTCGCTCCCACGCCCAGGACCAGCAGCATCAAGGTTATATTGCGCGCACAGTTTATGTGCAGGGCAAAACTCCTTTGCCGCCTTTAAGATTGTCGATCTGTCGGGTATCACTCTTATCGAAGCAAGGCGATCTTCGTCAAGCCGTTATTATTGTCTTGCTAACGTTTATGTTGTCTTGTATCGCCCACGGTGTTTCGAACCCGTGGGCCCGATACTGCACCTCAGGCAGGAAAGGACCCAAGGGAAGGCCATGATAGAAGAAGCACCGAATGTGGTTACAGAAGACGGATTGCGCGGCCTGCTGGCCGAACACTACCTCATCGAGGTGGTCTGCAAGGATGGCGCCGAGAAGCGCCATAACAGTTGGTACGGCACATGGGTCATCCGTGCCGTTGCTGAAGACGGGCGTGACGACAAGATGCTCGTCACGAGCCGTAGCTATCTCAAGGTTCGCGAGTTCAAGACGATTGTCGGACTTGTCAGCTTCCTTGCCGACATGGGCTGCACGACTGCCAGCATCCCGCTCATCGAAGGCGCCCGCGAGCGCCATGCAGCACCCGGGCGCACGCCCGAGCCACGGACCGGCCCGGTTCTGGTCAAGGACAACTGACCGCGCATTTGCGCTCGTCGTTGCACTGGGTACAGGCGTTTGTTCCGCGCCCCTGGCCCTTGCCGACGGTTTCATCTTCCAGGTCAGCCCCGATGGCCGACTGATCGACACGGCCGAGGCGACGAGCACCTTGCGCTCGTTCACCGGCGACGATGACGCCCAGAATGGGCCCCTTCCAGATCGCCTCTTTCTCTTTGCAGAACCGCATTCCGGTGGGGATGATGATTCCCTGGGACCGGCGCCCGCGGCCGCCATGGTCGCCCCGCGCGCCGTCCGCGCCTCCCCTCAAATCCTCCACGCCATCGAGACCACGGCGCTGCGCTACGGCAGCCATGACGCCCTGCGCCAGGCGGGCCTGTCGGTCAGTGATTGGGCGCTCTTCTACCGCGCCAATATCGAGGTTGAGAGCGCCTATAATCCCGGCGCGCGCAGCCCGGTCGGGGCCATCGGGCTCGGCCAGCTGATGCCCGACACCGCGCGCGATCTCGGCGTCGACCCCCATGACATCGCCCAGAACCTCGACGGCTCGGCCCGTTACCTGCTGATGATGCTCGAGCAGTTCGGCGATCCCGCGCTGGCGCTTGCTGCCTACAATGCCGGTCCCCATGCGGTCACCCGCCATGGTGGCATTCCCCCCTTTCGAGAAACCCAAGGCCATGTGGCCCGTGTGACAGCCGTGTTCCAGCGGCTGAGAGGAGACCTTTCGTGACGTCCAAACCTTCTATTGTTGCGCTCGGCGCGATGGCCCTCATCGTGCTGGCCGGCCCCGCTCTGGCCCAAAGCATCGACCTCTCGCCCGTGCAGACCCTGCTACAGGGCATCGTCGATGCGATCACCGGCCCCTTGGGCATCGTGATCGGCACGCTCGCGCTGATCGGCGTATTCCTCTCCTGGCTCTTCGGCATCCTCGACTTCCGCCAAGCGCTCTGGGTGGTGGTCGCGATCGCGGGTATCGCCGCGGCGCCCACTATCGTCGCCGCTATCTGGACGACCTGAGCCAAACCGATGTCCGACCAGTCCCGCGTGTTCATCGGCCTTCTCAGGCCACCCAAGCTGATGGGCTTGCCGATCATGTACGCCATGGTCTGGCTCTTTGGCTCGACGCTGCTGTTCCTCTGGGTCCAGAGCTGGGTGGTGGTCGTTTTCGCGGGGCTGGCCTGGCCGGCGCTCTGGAAGGCCGCGGACTGGGATCCGAACTTCCTCGATGTCCTGGTGACCACGTTGCAGGAAACCGCGCCCACGGCGAACCGCAAGCTGCACGGGGGCGACAGCTATGCCCCGTGATGGAATTGCCGATGAGGTTGAGAACGCCCTCGATCCGCTGACCGCGCTGCCGGCATGGGTCAAGGGCGAGAAGCGGCTCTCGTCCATGCTTCCTTACGTCAGCCTCGTAACCGACCGGACGATCCGGACGCGCGGCAACGAGCTGATGCAATGCATCCGGCTCGAGGGGGTGAACAGCACCACGAGCGAAGATACTCATCTCGACCGGATCGGCGGTCTCCTGGCCGGGATCGTCGCGCAGGTGGGGACCGAGTTTTCTTTCTACCTGCACAAGGTGTCAAAAGCGGTCGACGTCACTCTGCCGCCCATCCCGGGCGAGGAATTTGCGGCTGCCGTGGACCAGCGCTGGCGCGCGCATCTGGGTCAATCTGGCCTGCGCGACAAGACACTGACCTTGACCGTGCTGAAGCGCCCGGAGGCGGGCAGCCGTCTGCCCTTCGGTCTGGGCGCGTCGCGTGCGCGTCATGCAGCGGACACAACACGCCGCTTGCGCAAGCTCGACGAGGTCGTGGGGTTTCTCCTGTCGTCCTTCGATGAACTGAAACCCCGGCTGCTTGCCGCCAGCAGTGGCGAACTCCTGGGCTTCCTCGGATCTCTGAACACCGGTGAGGAGCACCCGCTCTTCCCGCGGTCGCGCCTCGGCGTGATCGCCGAAGATGTGGCCAATACCCGCGTGACCTTCCGCGGTACGACCATCGCGCTCTCGGACGGTGCTGTCGGTGACAAGCTCGGGGCGATCTTCGCGGTGAAGAACTACCCTGCCAAGACCGACAGCCTGATGCTCGACGAGCTGAACCTGCCTGTCGACATGGTCGTCACCCACTCCTTCGTGCCGATCAACGCCAACATCATGGCGGGCCGGATCAAACGGCAGCTGCGGCTGATGCAAGCCGCCAATGACGGAGCCGTCAGCCTCGCGCAGGAGTTGGAACTCGCCCAGGACGATCTGGAATCCAAACGCCTGATCTTCGGCGAGCATCACATGACGGTGGCGGTCTATGCGCGCAGTCAAGCCGCCCTTGACGATATCGCGGCCGAAATCCGCAACATCTCCGCCACCTCGGGCATCAACCTGATCTCGGAAGCCTTCGGGGCACGGGCGCATTTCATGGCGCAGCATCCCGGCAACACCGGGGCGCGGAGCCGCAAGGCCGCGATCACGAACCACAACTTCGCCGATCTCGCCACCTTCCACCGCACTCCGCTTGGCAAGACCGGCCGGGAAGTGCCTTGGGGCGTGCCGATCACACTTTTTCCGACGCCAGAGCGCAGCGGGTTCCGCTTCAACTTCCACGAACAGGGCGCGCCGGACCGCGAGCCCACAGGTGGCCACACGCTGATCCTGGGCCGCCCCGGCTCGGGCAAATCCGTGCTGGCGGCTTTCCTCATGACCATGGCCCGGCGAGCAGGTGCCCGACTCTTCGTCTTCGACTATCGGGCCGGCATGGAAATGGCCGTCCGCGCGCTTGGGGGTAGCTATTCGACCGTGCGGGCCGGACGTCCCACGGGGCTCAACCCGCTGCAAACCGAGATCGACGCCCGCGGGCAGGCTTGGCTTGCCGATTGGCTCGCGAGCCTTCTTGAGCGCCGCGAGCGGCCCCTGACCCCGGTGCAAACCAACCGCCTGCAGGAGGTCGTGCGCCAGAACGCCAGCGCCGGAAACGCGGGGCTGCGCAACTGGTCGGATTTCGCGTCCCTCCTCGTTTCCACCGATGACGAGGGCGATCTCTTCGAGCGGATGCAGGAATGGACGGCAGACGGCCGCTACGGCTGGATCTTTGGGGCGAACGCGGACGACACGTTCCAGATCAGGGGCAGCACCGACGCTGACGTCGCAGGCTTCGATCTGACCGGCATCCTCGACTCCGAAAGCGAGCGGGAACGCATGGCGGTCCTGTCCTACCTCTTCCGCCGGGTCGAGCGGGTGATCGAGGACCGCAAGCCCACGATCATCGTGATCGACGAAGCCTGGAAGGCGCTCGACAACGCGTATTTCGCGGAGCGGCTCTCGAACTGGCTGGTGACCGCGCGCAAGCAGAACGCGGTCGTTGTGATGATGACGCAATATGCCAGCCAGCTCGAACGCACGCGCACCGGCAAGACCATCGTGGAAGCCGTGCCGACGCAAGTTCTCTTGCCCAACATCCGCGCCTCAGCCGCCGACTATGCGATGCTCGGCCTCAGCGAGAAGGAACTCGACGTGCTTCTGGGTGTCGGCTCCGCCTCGCGGCTCGCACTTGTACGCGATGACCGGGGCGCGGTGGTGATCGACGCCGATCTCAGTGCCCTCGGCCCCCTCGTGACCATCCTTGGCGGCATGGAAAAGGGCGAGGCCCTTGTCGGCCCTGATTACCGCGAACGACAATATTTCTGGAGAGTGACATGACCCGTACCATCACCCGCAGCGTCGTGCTGCTTGGCCTCGGCCTGACCCTGACAGCCTGTGCGCAGCACAATCCCGCGCAGGCCAACTGCTTCAACTTCCGCGATACGCCCGCACGAGGTGCAACCGCCACGACGACGATCTCGACCATGGGGGCGGAGGTCACGCGCCGTGACACGGCCTGCGATTTCGTGATGCTGGGGGCGGGCGGCTAATCGCATGCGGACCTGGCTCCCCCTCTCGATGGTCAGTCTTGCACTGGCAGGCCCCAGCGTCGGGCCAGCGGTCGCTCAAGGCGTGCCAACCTTCGATCTGCGCCTCTTCGCGGAGCGACAGGCAATCCTCGAGCAGACCGATCGGGATCTCGCTTTGCAGCAAGACCGGCTGACCCGCGAAGAGGAACTGGCCGAGATCGAACGCCAGCAACTCGCCTCGCTCGAAGGGCTGATGGATGCCATGTCACTTGGCTCCGGCGATGTCGCGGGAACCGTTGCGGGGCTCGAGGCGGGGCAGGGGGCGGTGCGAGGATCTGTCGGTGACGTCGAAAGCGCGGCCGCAAGCCTCTATGCGCCGGAGGACAACAATCCGGCCGCGGCCCGGATGTTCGGCGATGCCCGGGAAGGGATCGAGGAACTGATCATCCGCGCGGCGCGCCACACCCATAGCCTGCCCGGTGTGAGCCGCGCAGGGCTTTCGCTCGTGCAATGGCGCTGCCTCTTGCAGGCGCTGATCTGGCAGGAAAGTCGCTTCCAGATCGGGGCCCGCTCCCCCGTGGGGGCCTTCGGGCTCACGCAGATCATGCCCGGCACCGCGGGCGATCTCGGGATCTATCCGGCCTACTATGACGATCCCTGGCTGCAGGTGACGGGGGGCGCCCGCTACCTCGCGCAGATGCTGAACATGTTCGATGGCAACATCATCCACGCACTTGCCGCTTACAACGCAGGCCCGGGCAACGTGCAGAACTATGGCGGTGTCCCGCCCTTCGCGGAGACGCAGCACTACGTCTTGGTGATCCCGCAGCAGTACAACAGCTATCTCGCCGCCGTCGGCGGCATCGATGCGCTCGGCACGATCGATCCCATCCTTCTGGCGAATGCGAGCTTCAGCCTCTCGGCCCACGGCGCAGGGGTCTATGGGGATTATTCGTTGGTCTCTGTTCGCGCCGCGGCCATGCGCGTGCAGGACATCATCACCCGCATCAATGAGACCGAAGACCTGCACGAGGCCATCGCCCTCAACACCTATGCGCGCGCCGAGCTTGCGCGACTGGTCGCGATCCGGACCCGGATCAAGGCCGCCCACACCCAGCCGCTGAGCGAGGAGCAACTCGCCATGGCCGCGGCCCAGGCCGCCGAGCGGCAATACATGGATTTCACCCAGGAGACATTGCGATGATCAGGCGCTTGGCCCGTTCCCTCACCACCACCGTCGCGACCTTCGCGCTGGCCACTACCCTCGCGGGCCCTGTCGCAGCACAAGGCGTGCCCACGGTCGATACCCAGAACATCGCCCAGGAAATCCGCCAGCTTCAGCAGATGCTGCAGGATTTCGGGATCCAGACCGATCTTCTGGACAATGCGCTGGCGCAACTCGAGACGCTGCAAGGCCAGCTCGATCAGCTGAACGAAATGTATGCCTCGCTCACCGGGCCGCGCAGCATCCTCGGCCTCGCGATGGGCGGGGATCTCGACGACCTGTTGCAAGCCAATTTCGAAGACATCCCCGGCCTGATCCGGGGCATCCAGGCCGGCGACTGGTCGAGCTTGATCGGACCCAACGCAGGGCCCCTGCGCACGCAGATGGAACAGGCGCTCGCCAGTGCAGGCTTCGACGAGGACTCGCTGCGCGAGATCGCCACCAGTGGCAATCCAGGCGCGGAAGGAGTCGCGACCCGCGCCACGACCGGCGCCGTGATGTCGGCCGCAGCCCAGAACAGCCACGCCGAGGCGGCCCAATCGCTGGAGCGCGTCGAGCAACTCGTCTCCCTGATCCCGGACATGGAAGACCTGAAGGCGTCGATGGACCACAACACTCGCGTCACAGCCGAACTCGCCATCGCCATGACGCGGATGTGGGAGCTTGAAGCGATCCAGACCCTCGGCGCGGGCAACGCGGGCGTGGTGGATGCTGCCACCGTTGCCGAAGAGCGCCGCTACATGGACTTCACCCTGCCGAGCCTGCGGCCATGAGCAAGGGTCCCGACATGACGGCGGGCATGAGCGCGCGCGAACTCGTTGAGGAGGAACTGATCCACGGCGCGCTGCGCAGGGAGCAGCTCTGGCGGATGATCGGCCTTGGCGGGGCGGGCTTTGGCGTGTTCGGCTGCCTTGCGGCCGCGGCCGTCGCCCTGATGGTCGAGACGCCTCCGCCGGTCGTCGTGCCCTATGACCCCGCGACCGGTCTCGCGCTGCCGAACGCCACGGTAGAGACAGTGCGGCTTGCCGAGCGTCCCGCCATTATCGAGGCACAGATCTACCGCTACATCCTCGACCGCGAGGCCTACAACCAGATCGACAACGATCTGCGCGTGCGCCGCGTGCTGGCGCAATCCACCGGGGCGGCCGAGGCCAGCATGCGCACCATGTGGACGTCGGGGCAGGAGAGCTATCCGCCGTCTCGCTACGGTCCCGCCGCAGAGATGGCTGTCGAGATCGCCTCGATCACGCTGATCGGCGAGAACCGCGCGCAGGTGCGTCTCAGAAAGCGCCTGACCAGCCCGCAGGGGGCGCAGGACGGATCCTTCACCGCCACGCTCATGTTTGCCTTCCAACCCGAACGGACCCGCTCGATCGACGATGTCTGGCAGAACCCTTTCGGCTTCACCGTCACCCAATATGCCATCCGATCGGACCGTTCCGAATGACCTCTGTTCCAGTTCTTGCCCCTGTTCACGCCCTGCTCGTCGCCGGTGCCCTCGTGCTCTCTGCACCCGCAGCCTTTGCGGAGACCACGCCGCGCCCCGGCCCCCATGACAACCGCGTCCGGATCGCCACTTGGACCGAGGGGCAGGTCTACCGCGTCGTCACCACCCTGACCCGCGTCACCACCGTCGAGTTTGGCGAGGGCGAGACCATCCGCTCGATCATCGCGGGCGACACGGTGGGCTTCCAGTTCGACGGCGTGCCGGGCGGACGCGCCTTCGCGATCAAGCCTGCAGCCTCGGGTGTGGCCACCAACATCACGGTCTACACGAACCGTCGCTCCTATTACTTCCACGTCGTCGAACCAGCACAGTCGCTCGCAAAATGGGATGTGGATATAAATCGATACCGGAACATCCGGATCCAACGTCTCAAGGGCCCGCCTCTGAAAAGCCGAGCCGACGTTCGGGGAAAAAACCGCTGCGGTCGGGTAGGATGTATACCGGGGGACACGCGCGTCGAAAAGGCCAAGTGCCTTGAGTGAATCTGTATGTTCCATGTATCGATCATGAGCGAGTCGAAGCCAGAGATCTTTGCAATAGATCAAACTCGCGGTCCAAAAGATGACTGTTCTTGTAGGCGTCAGGATCGTGGCCCCGTCACGTCGGGTGACCTTGGGTTACCCCGGATATCCTCGAGCGCTGCATAGAATGCGGGCAACACCAGCAGGATCAGGACCGTAGCGGCCAACAACCCGAAGACGACCGAGATCACCAGCGGCTTGAGCGTCTGGGCCTGGGTCGAGGTTTCCAGCAGCAGGGGTGCCATGCCCATGATCGTGGTCGAGACCGAGACGAAGATCGGGCGGAACCGCGATCGTACCGCCTCGCCGGCAGCAAGTGCAGCCGACAGCCCTTCGGCGCGGCGGGCGTTGATGACGCCGACCAGCAGGATGGCGTTGTTCACCACGATGCCCGCCAGCGACGCTGCGCCCACCAGCGACGGCATCGAGATGTTGTAGCCCATCAGGACATGGCCCCAGATCACGCCCAGGAAGGCCAGCGGAATAATGATCATCACGATCAGCGGCTCGACATAGCTGCGAAACTGAAAGCTGAGCACCAGATAAATGCCCACAAGCCCGATCAGGAACCCGCGCAGGATCGAGGCGACGGTTTCCGCCGAATTGGCGGCCTGTCCGCCGATGTCAAAGGTCAGGCCGGGGGTGGTGGCCGCGAGATCGGGCAAAAAGCCCTCGGACAGCCGTGCGGTGATCGCGTCGGCATTGCCGATGCGACCGTCCACATCGGCCGCGACGGTCAGCGTGCGCAGCCCGTTGCGGCGCGTGAGGGTGCCCCAACCACGCGCCTCCTCGATGGTGGCAACGCTCGACAGCGGCACGGTGCCGCCACCGGGTAAGGCGATCTCGAAGAGGTTCAGGTCGGCGCGGTTGGCGCGGTTCTCATCGGCCAGCCGAACCTCGATATCCCAAGCCAGATCGCCACGGCGGATTTCCGCAAGCTGTGTGCCAAGAAATGCCGCTCGGAGTTGCCCGGCCACGTCCGTCGCGGTCAACCCTAACGCCTCGGCCCCCTGCGACAGGCTCAGCCGCAATTCGGGTGCGCCCGGGCGCAGATCTGGGATCGCGTTGCGCACGCCGGCATAGGTTTCAAGCTCCGCCAAAGTGGCGCGGCCTGCGGCTTCCAGCGTTGCGAGGTCGGGGTGGCTCAGGCGCAGCTCGACCGCAATGCCCTGCGGGCCGATCCCCGGCTCAGTCAGGATCAGCGAATTCACACCGGGCAGGGCGCCGATTTCCGCGCGCCACAGCGTGACGATGTCGTCAAGTGTGCTCGTACGTGTCTCGGCACCCAGAAGATCCACCGCAACAGTGGCGACATGAGCGCCGGTCTCGCCTGCCGACAGGTTGCGGCCCAGCCGGGTGATGCGGCGGATCACGAGCGGTTGTACCTCGGGCTGCTCGGGGGTGAGGCGGGCGTTCACGCGGTCGAGCGCCGCCTCGACCTGCGCGACCGCCTCGGTCGTGCGCGACAGCGGGGTGCCCGCGGGCAGCATCAGCCGAGCCTCGAGCACGTCGCCATCGATCTCGGGCATCGCCTCGCGCTTGACCACGCCGCCGCCGAGGGCGCCGACGGTCAGGATCAGGGCGCCGATGGCCAGGCCCGCGACCAGCCAGCGCCAGCGAATTGCGGCATCGGCCAGACGGCCCACGCCACGCTCGCGCAATCTGTCGAAGCCCGCGTCGAAGCGTTCGCGGAAGCGGGAGGGGGCGGTGTCCTTCATGCCCCCCTTCAGGTGGTGGGGCAGGATCAGGAACGCCTCGACCAGAGAGGCGGCAAGGGCGGCCAGCAGGACCACCGGCAGAACCTCGAGCACGGCCCCCAGTTCGCCCGCAAGGAAGGCCAGAGGCAGGAACACGGCGAGCGTCGTCAGAAAGGACGAGATCACGCCGGGCGCCACGGCGGCCACACCAGCCGCCACGGTCTCGACTGTTGCGCCCTTGGCAGAATGCACCGCGATGGAATCCGCGATCACGATGGAATCGTCCATCACGATGCCGATCGCCATCAACAGCGCCACCAGCGTCATCATGTTCAGGCTGAGCCCGGTCAGCGCCATCCAGACAAAGGCACCCGCGAACGCCACGGGCAGGCCCATCGCAGCCCAGATCGCGAAGCCGGGGCGGAAGAACAGGCTCATGACTGCGACGACCAGCACAAGGCCGATCACGCCGTTCTGCACCAGCATCACCAGCCGGTCGCGGATGATCGATGTCACGTCCTGCACCACTTCGACGGCGATCGCATCCGGCAGGCGGGCGGTTTCCTCGGCCACCAGTGCGGCGACCCCGTCAAGCACGCGCAGCGCGTCGGCATCGAGCGCCTTGGCCACATCCAGCAGGATGGCAGGGGTGCCATCGACAAAGGCGCGGTCCTGTGGCGGCTCGAAGCGTTCCTCGATCACAGCCACGTCGCCCAAGGTCAGCGTCGCGCCATTCGGCAGCACCAGCACCGGGATCGTGGCCAGCGCCGTGGCGGTGTCGCGCTCGGCGGTGAAACGCAGGGTCAGATCGGCTCCGGCCCCTTCGAGCGTGCCGGCGGGCAGGTCGATGTTCTGTGCGGCGACGGCGGCGGCCAAGGCGGCCGGCGTCAGCCCGTGGCTGTCGAGCACGGCGCGCTCCGCGGTGATGGTCAGTGTCCGGGTGCCGAGGCCTCCGCGCGTGACGCCCGCGACACCTGGCAGGGCGGTCAGTCGGTCCGACAGCGCGTCGGCGTAAAGATCCAACTCGCCCAACGGTAGATCGCCCGATATGGCGACCGAAGTGACCGGATCGGAGCGGTGCAATTCACGGACGACAGCCGGATCGGCACGGTCCGGGAAGGTGTCGATGGCCGAAACCTCGGTGCGCAGGGAATTGACGAAGCGCAGCGCGTCATTGCCCGGCGCCATGGTCGCCACGGCGCGAGCGCGGCCGGTCTGGGCGGTGCAAGTGAAGGTCTCCAACCCTTCGACACCCTGCACCCCGTCCCACAGTGGCGCGCAGATCGCGGCCTCCACATCCTCAGCGGCGGCACCCCGGTAGGGCACGGTGATCTCGGCCTCGACGGCGCGGAAATCGGGGAAGGTCTCGCGCAAAAGACCCGGCGCGGCAAAGGCACCTGCGGCGAGGAACAGCAAGAGCAGCAGATTGCCCGCCGTCGGGTGACCGGTGAACCAGCGGATCATTGCAGGGCCTCAACCGGGGTCAGGGCCATGCCGGGGATGGCGGGGGCGATGTCGTCGATCACCACGCGGTCGCCGGGCGACAGGCCGTTTGTAATCACAATGCGGCCCTCTTGCGCGAAGGCGGCGGTGACGGTGCGCAATTCCAGCAGGTCATCGGGGCCAAGGATACGCACCATGCCGCCATGCAAGGCCGCCTCGGGGATCGCGATGAGGCCTGATATGGAAGCGCCCGAAAAGGAAAGCTGCACCTGCATATTGGGCACCAGTGGCAGACGTCGGGGCGGGTCCGCGCCCTCATAGGGATCATCAACAATGACCACGACCGGTACAGTGCGTGCGCGGGCATCCAGCGCGCCCTCGATCCGGGCCACATGGGCGGTCCAGATCTGCGTCGGGTCCGAAAGCGGGTTCAGCGTCACCTCGATCAACGCGGACGGGCCATCGCGCATCATGTCGGCAAGGGTCATGTCGTGGACCGCATCGCCCACAAGGCGTCGAAAGCTGTCGATCGGCAGATGCGCCACGACCTCGGCCGCCGCGATCCCGTCGCCGCGGATGACGACCTGACCCGGGGCTATGGTCTGGAAGCGCTCTGCGCTGACCTCGGTCACTCGCAGAGCGAAGGGGGTAATCAGCACGGTGCGGTCAAGCGAGCGGCGCGCGCGGTCGATGGCGGCTTGCGTCCGCGCGGTCTGGGCGACGATCCGTGCCTCGCGGGATGGGATCAGGGCGAGGGTGTTCTCCAGCTCCGCGACCGTGCGGCGGGCCAGAAGCGTGGCGCGCTCGGCCTCGTCCGCGCGCGATTGTGGGACTGTGCCCTGTTCGGCCAAGGTCCGGGTGCGCGTCAGATCGGCCTCGGCCAGCGCCAGTCTCGCGCGTTCAAGATCGAGGATACGTCCCGTGTTGGCCGCCTCGGCGCTCAGTTGCGCGCTCTCGGCCTCCAGCGCCGCCAGATCGGCCTGAGACTGCGCGAGCGCCAGTTGGTAATCGGCGGGGTCGATCCGCAACACCTCGGTCCCCTCGGGGATCAGGCGACCCGGTTCTAGATCGGGATGGCGCCAGATCACCTCGCCTTGTACCTCGGCCACGGCGACCCAACTGTCGGCGGCGCGCAGGTTGCCCCAGGCCGTGGCGGTCGGGCGGATATCCTCAACCGCGACGGTCATTACCCGGACGGGCAGGGCGGGCGCGCGCCCGTCAATCTGCGCGGGGCCGGGGGCCGAGGCGATCATCCAGACCGCTGCGGCGATCCCAAGAGCTATAGGCGGCACGGCAAGGAGGGGGGCGAGGCGCATAGGACTCAGCCCTGTGCCCGACGCATCCGCGCCAGCGTCCCGTCACCCAACACGAATTGGTGGTAGAGCGCGCCAATCACATGCAGCGCAACCAACGCCAGTAGCACAATCTTCAACACATTGTGCCCCTGTGCTGCGGCCTCGACCCCGGCGAACCACGCGACGGACCCGCTGAGTGGCATCAGGATCATTAGCGCGTAAAGCCCGACATGGGTGAGCTTTGCGAGAATGCTTTGTACCTTGCTGGCTTCGATGGCCGGGGACACCCTACGCCGGGCGCGCAGGGTCAGCCGCCACAGCGCGAAGATCATCACCAGCGCGCCGCCCGCCACATGGGCCAGCACGAGCGGGTCGAAGCCTGCGTCCAGCCCGTCGGTGATGCGGTCCCACGCAGCCGACATCGCGTCCTTGAAGATGTATTGCTGCGCGATCAGCGCGAAGACGAGCCAATGCAGCGCGATCTGCAGGCGGGAATAGCCGGTGGGGGCGGTTGTGACGGGCATGGCGGGGGTCCTTTCGGTCTAGGCGCGCGACTCGGGATGGAGGTTGCGGTTGTCAACAGTGTATGTTAGTGAGTTATAACTAACAAGAGGTGACACATGTCGGGTCGTCAAAGTGCCGAAGAGAGAAAGGCGCAAATCGTGGCCGAGGTTCTGCGACTGGCCGATGAGATCGGACCCGACCGGCTGAGCACAACGGATGTCGCGCGCGCCGTAGGCCTCAGCCAGCCTGCGATCTTCCGGCACTTTCCGACGAAGGGCGCGCTCTGGCTGGCGGTGGCTGAGGATATAGCGGACCGGTTGCAGCGTGATTGGGCCGCAGCCGAGGTCGGGTCGAGCGAGCCGCACGCGCGCTTGAAGGCGCTGATCGGTGCGCAACTGACGGCCATATCCGCGACGCCTGCGCTGCCGTCGATCCTCTTCTCGCGCGAGTTGCAGGTGGACAATCCGGCGCTGCGCGACGTGTTCCGGGGGCTTCTGGGCGCTTTTCAGGGCCGCCTTGTTGCCGTGATCCGTGATCTTCAGGCTGCGGGCGATCTGAAGCGCGACGTCAGCCCAGAGGATGTCGCTATCCTGCTGACGTCGCTGGTGCAGGGTGTCGCCATCCGCTGGACGCTCGGCGCCCGGGGCTTTGCGCTCGTGCCTGAGGGGTTGCGGCTGTTTGACGTGCAGATGGAACTTCTAGGCGCGAAGGAGGGCGCTTGCGATGCCTAGAACCAGTCTGACGCTCCGCATAGCGGGCGGTGTTGCGATTGCCTTTGGCGTGCTGACCGTTTTCTCAGGTGGCCGAACATTGCTCGGATCAGCCGACATGGGGGCAGTCGTACCCTTCGTGCTGTGGTTCAACACGCTTGCCGGGCTGGCCTATGTCATCGCGGGTGTCGGGCTTTGGCTCGGATTGCGATGGGCCCTCCCGCTCTCGCTCGCGATCCTGGCGGCAACGCTTCTGGTCTTCGCGGGCTTTGGTCTGCATGTCGCCCGGGGCGGCGCCTACGAGATGCGGACGGTCCTCGCCATGGCTTTGCGCAGTGCGGTCTGGGGGGCGATCGCCCTTGCCGCATGGAGGGCTTGGGCGCGGACATGACGGGCCGGGCCGCCGGTCACTCAGCCGCAGAGGGAAAGGGTGCGGACTGCGTTCCGAAAGACTGCGCCGCTGCTGCTTCATTCTGCTTGGCGCGGCTGAACGCGGGCCACGAGACCGAGGCCCAGGCAAGGAACCCGCCGGCCCAGAGAATCGCGGATAGGCCGTGGACCGGGCCCGGTGGCACCCAGCCGAAGCCGGGTGCGGCGCGCAGGGCCACGGCGGCGACCAGCGCCAGCGCGCCCCAGCGTTCAGGCCGCGTCAGGCCGAGCGTGCGCCCTGTGTGCAGCCGCCCGGCGATGCAATAGACGGCGTAGACGGCCAGCCCCAGCCCCCCCATCAGCGCAACATGCAGGCCCGAGACCGGATCCCAGGGCGCGCCCATCCGGGCCGCCGCGGTCAGCATCAGGCCGCCGCCCGCCAGCGCCGAGGCGCCCGCGAGCATCAGGGGTTCCGCCCGCAGCGCCTCGCGCCCGATGAAGGCCTCGCCCACCCGGTCCATGAAGGCCGCGCCCGCGCCGAACATCAGGAAGGCGCAGACCATCTGGCTGAGGCCCGCCACGTCGGCTGCCAGCGCCACCAGCACGAGGCCCGGGGCGAGGTTCAGCCGTCCGGGATGCGGGCGGAAGGGCGAGGTCGCCTCGGTCGGGTCGAGGACGAGGTTCGTGACCGGCACGGTGATCCGTGCGAGGGCCAGGCCCAGAAGGCCGAGGAACACCAGACCCACCCATTCCAGCGCGCGGCCCGCAAGGGCGATGTCGCCGGTGAGGAACCCCCAGCGCGCCGCGGCGGTGCAGGCCATCAGCAGGACGAGCCAGAAGGCGAAGGACAGAAGCCGGTCGGTCCGCCGTTGCCAGGACAGGCGCAGCAGGAAGACGATCAGTGCGCCAATCCAGGCGAGGTCGGCCATCGCGCCGATGGCCCCCATTCCGTCCCAGCCGAACAGACCCACCGCGCGCCCGATCCCCCAGAGACCCGCCAGGATCCAGAGCGGCCGTCCACGCGGCGGCTCGGTGTCGGTCCATTCCGGCGCGGCGGTAGTCAGGAAGCCGATCAGCGCCGCCCCGAAGGCCCCGATCAGCATCTCGTGCGCGTGCCAGAGCGAGGGTGGTACGCTGTGGGCCAGCGGCAGGTCGAAGCCCAGTCCCAGAACCCAAAGCAGGGGCCAGAGCGCGGCGTGCAGCGCGCCCATGAGGAAGAACAGCCGGAAGCCTTCATCGGCGAGCATGCCTGTACGCGTCGTGGGCAGGGGGCGGGCTTGCCCGTGGACCGGTCCGCAGCTCATGCGATCTGCCTTTCGTCGACATCGTGGATATGCCGGAACAGCGGATTGCGGCGCAGCGCGGCCTGCACCCAGGCGAACACCGCCTCGTCTGAGCGATCCGCAGGCGCTCCGGCCAGAGCGCGCTGGCCGAGGATGCCGCGCCCTTTTGTGTCGAGCACGGCGATGCGGTGGGCCAGCCGCGCCGCCTCGGCGAGGTCATGCGTGATGAACAGGCCCGAGACATGGCCCGCTGCGCAGGTGGCGATCACCAGATCCTGCATCCTCCGGCGCAGTGCGACATCGAGCGCGGTGAAGGGCTCGTCGAAGAAGATGAAGTCGGGCCGCACCGCGAGCGCGCGGGCGATGGCCGCGCGTTGCCGCATGCCGCCCGACAGCTCGACGGGGTATTTCTCCAGATCGTCGGGCTCCAGCGCCACGGCGCCGGCGGCCTGTGCGATCCGGTCGCCCCGGTCACGGCGGGCAACTCCGGCGAGCTTGAGGGCATAGTCGATGTTCCCCGCTGCCGTGGCCCAGGGCAGGAGCGCGGGGTCCTGGAAGATCATCGCATGGCGGGCGTAGCCGCGGCCAACGCGGCCGGTGCGCGGGGTGGTCAGCCCGGCGGCGATATGGGCGAGCGTGGACTTGCCGCAGCCCGAGGGACCCACCAGCGCCACGATCTCGCCGGGCGCGACGGTCAGGTCGATGTCTTCGAGGATCGTGCGGCCGAGATAGGCGTGGCCCACCGCATCGAGGGTCAGCGCGCTCATCGCTTCACCCCCCAGGGCTGGGCTGCGCGGCGCCAGCGGTCGATCTCGGCCTTGGCGGGGTGCACGAGCGTGTATTCCACCGCGATCAGCAGCGCGACCGACACCGTGACCCAAGCCAGCGCCTGCGCGATGTCGAGGTTGATCCGCGCATCCGCGAGCGCGCCGCCGATGCCGCCGGCATTGGCCAGAAGCTCGGCCATCACGGCGACCTTGAAGGCGGTGCCGAGCGCCAGCGCGAAGGCCGGGAAGAGCGTCGTGGTGGTCTGCCGCAGGCCCACCGTTAGGAAGCGGCGCACCGGCCCCGCGCCGAAGGCCTCGGCCATCCGGTCGAGGGTGCGGTCGCGGGTGGTGATGCCGCGCGCGGCGCCGAGGAACACCACCGGCAGCGCCGAGATCAGGATCACCGCGCGCACGGTCGCGTCGGACCCGCCGAACCAGATCATCGCCAGCACGATCCAGGCAATCGGCGGCACCCCCATCAGCACGGTGATCAGCGGCCCTGCCAGCCGCAGCGTCGCGGGCGAATAGCCCGCCGCCACGCCGAGCGCGGTGCCCGCGGCGGCCACCAGCGCGAAGCCGGTGATCGCCCGTTGCAGGGTCAGCCCGCCGATGGCCCAGGCCTCCGGGTCGGCGGCGAGCGCTCCCACGGCTTGCACGGTGTCCAGCGGCGAGGTCAGGATGAAGGGGCCATAGGCCTCGTGGCCCGCCTGCCAGGCCGCGGCCAACAGGCAGAGCGCGGCAAGCCCCGCCCAACCCGACCAGAGGAACTCGAGCACCCGTCCTGCGCGGTCTGCGAGGCGATGGTGCAACGGGCGTCGGGTCAGGCTGGGCATTGCGGTTCGCCTTGCAGGCCAGAGGTCAGAGATAGAAGGCGTCGTCGGGCAGGCGCCCGCCGATCCGGGCCATGTCGGGGCCCGCCATGGCGGTCAGCATCCGCTCGATATCGGCGCGTGCCTCTGACGCCGGGCGCGCCACGAGATTCGCGTGCGGGATCGACGCGGCCAGCAGTGGCGCGGGCATGCCGAGCGCCTCGGTCGCGTTTGCCGCCGCCGCTTCGGGGTCGGCCAGGACATCCGCCGTCGCTGCCTCCAGCGCCGCCAGCAGGTCGGGCAGGGCCGCGCCGTGATCGTCCAGGAAGCCTTGCGTTACGGCGAGCCCGGCCTGCGGCAGCACCGGCGCGGCGCCGGTCATCTCGCCCCAGGCGGCCTGCACGTCGATGGCGCGGCGCAACTCGCGGCCATCGGCCCGCGCGCGCAGCACGCCCGCCGTGGTGCCGGGCTCCGAGGTCAGCGCGGCCTCGACCCGGCCCGCCAGCATCAGCTGCATCGCCTCGGTCGGCGTGCCGGCATAGGTGATCCGCAGGTCGGTCTCCGCGTCCAGCCCGTGATGGGCGAGCAACTGGCTGAGGACGATCTCGGGCGTGTCGCCCCGGAACGGCACGGCGATGTGCCGCCCCGCCAGATCGGCGATGGAGGCGATCGCCGCATCCTCGGCGAGGATGTAATACAACCCGTCGGTCATGGTGTTGGCCAGCTGGATCGGGAAGCCGCGGTTGTAGAGGTTCGCCGCCGCCTGGATTGGCACCACCGACAGCGCGATCTGGCCCGAAGTCAGGCCCGCGCGCAGTTCGTCGGGGTTGCGCCAGACGGAGAAGGTGGTGGTTTCCGCGATCCCCGAAAACCGCTCCGTCGCCACTGCATGGGCCAGCGTGATCGACGGGCCGGCGGGCGGGCCATAAAGGGCAAGCGTGTCCATGGGTTGCGCAACAGCGCGCGCCGGCAACAGGGGCAGCGCGGCAGCGGCGCCAAGCAACGAGAGCGTGGCGCGGCGCGAAACGGGGAAGGGTCGGGTCATGTCGTCTGGTCCTGTGCGGGCCGGGCGCACCCGGCGTCTGATGTCTCGGCTGGCCGTGCTGGCTGGCGTGGGGGTCAGGCGGTCGCGTTGGGGCGACTAAGGATGAATGCGGCGGCGCCGGTCATGGCCAGCGCCTGCAGGGCGATAACCGCCGTGCTGAACGCCAGCGCGACGCTGGCTGCCAGCGCCGCGCCCATCATGGCGAGTGCGAGGGCCTTGTAGCGCGGTGCGATGGCGCCTCTTGCACGCCATTCTGCAATGATCGGGCCGAAAACGCGGTGCCCGTGAAGCGCACGGGCGAAGCGCGGCGAGCCCTTGGAGAAGGCCAAGGCCGCGAGGATCACCAAGGGCGTCGTCGGCAGGAGCGGCAGGACGAGCCCCAGCGCGCCGATCCCGAGCGCGAGGGCGCCAAAGCCTGTCCAGACATGCCCGAAGACCGGTCGGAGGCCTGGAGGCGTCAAGGGGACGGTTCGGGTCATGGCCTTGCCTGAATGCGCATCTCTGATGTCGAATAAAGCGCACCTTCTGCGTGCGCCTTGATCCCGATCAAAATACTCGGATTTGCTTTTAAGCGCAAGCCGGCCGTCGGTCGTATCCTGCGTCGTGCTGCCTCACACCTCGGCGGGGTGGTAGACGCAATCGGCCAGCGTGCTGCGGTTCAGGTCGTCGATGAAGGCCGCCTCCGCATGGGCGAGGCGCGCCTTCAGCCGGCAGCGCGGCGTGAGCGTGCAGGCGTTGCCGCCGACGGCGAAGCATTCGACCAGCGCCTGTTCGGCCTCCAGGCGGGCCACCACGTCGCCGAGCCGGATGTCCCGCGCTTGCCTCGCCAGCATGGCGCCGCCGCCGCCACCGCGGCGGGTTTCCAGATAGCCCGCACTGGCCAGGGCCGAGATCACCTTGGCAAGATGATTGCGCGAGATCTGGAATTCCTCGGCCAACTCGGCTGCGGTGAAGGCCCGCTCGGGCGCGCCCGCCATGCGCATCAACACGCGCAGGCCGTAATCGGTGAAGGAGGTGAGGCGCAAGGTCGCGGTCCTGATTTGGTAATTGAAGTGCGTATTAGACGGATGATATACGCATCCCAGATACCAATTCGCTGCGGCCCATGCAAGGACCGGGCGCCGCGCCAGGGAAAGGGCCCCCGATGAAAGATTCTCTTGAAACGGACGTGCCGCAGGAGACCGGTGCGCTGATCGACCACATCTTGACGCGCTATCACGAGATGCATCGGGAGGATCTCGCCTCGCTCGTGCCGCTCGCCGACCGGGTCGAGCGGGTGCATGCGGACGATCCCGACGCGCCCACGGGGCTCGCCGCGGCCATCCGGACGCTGGCCCGCGAGATGGAGGATCACATGACCAAGGAAGAGATGATCCTGTTTCCGGCCATGCGCGCGGGCGGCGGGCCGGGCATCGAGCACCCGATCGCGGTGATGCGGGCCGACCATGACGACCATGCCGAGAACATCGCCCTGATCCGGCGGCTGACCCGCGACCTGACGCCGCCCGAGCACGCCTGCGGATCGTGGCGCTCGCTCTATGGCGGGGTTGCGGCGCTGTTCGACGACCTCGCCGCGCATATCGCGCTCGAGAACGACGTGCTGTTTCCGCGCTTCGAGCCGCAGTGAGGGAACAATGCGACTTGCCGGCGTGACAGGACAGGGGCGTGGCGACACGGATCGGCTTCTGGCCGCCGTGGCCGACCGTCTGACGCGGGACGGTGTCCGGCTGGTGGGGGCGCTGCGTGCGGTTTCGCCCGAAGCCGTATCAAGCCATTGCGACAGCGACCTCTGGTTGCTGCCCGACGGGCCGATCATGCGCATCACGCAAGATCTGGGCCCGGACTCCACTGCCTGCCGGATGGATGCGGGCGCCTTCGAGGAGACCGTCGGGCTTGCGACCTCGCGGCTGCGGGCGGGCGGCGCGGACCTCCTGATGCTCAACAAGTTCGGTCTCAGTGAAGCGGAGGGGCGCGGGTTCCGCGCGCTGATCGCGGATGCGCTCGGGAGGGGCGTTCCCGTCCTGATCGGCATCTCCGAGACCCATCGCGCGGCCTTCGAGGCCTTCGCCGAAGGCATGGCGGCGATCCTCGCGCCGGAGGAGGAGGCGATCCTCAACTGGTGCCGCGCGGTGGCCGGACATGGGACCCTGACGGAGGAGGTGTGAATGCTGGATCCCGCAACGGACGCGCCGACCGGGGCGCTGATCGACCACATCCGGACCCGCTACCACGACACGCACCGGCGCGAATTGCCGGAACTGATCGCGCTCGCCCGCAAGGTCGAGGCCGCCCATGCGACAGATCCCAACACGCCGCACGGTCTGACCCATGCGCTGGAGGCGATGATCCCGGAGCTTGAGGCGCATATGCGCGAGGAGGAGGAGGTTCTCTTTCCGGCGCTCCGCGCAGGCGGCGCGACAGATGCCGCCGCCGCGATTCCCCACTTGCGCGCCGCGCATGACGGGCAGGAGGCGGCGCTGAACCGGATTGCCGCGATCACCCACGGGTTTCGCTTGCCCCATGACGCCTGCCGCAGCTGGCGACGGCTTTACGAGGGGCTGGGCAAGCTGGCCGAGGATCTCGACGAACCCATGTATCTCGAGAACGACGTGCTCTTTCCTCGCGTCGATACGCGCGGATGAGCGCGGGGGGCACATATGCCTCGCCGCCCTGCATGGCGGCGGAGGTCGATCCGACGTATTTCGATCCGCTCGGCACGGCCCCGGAGCAGGCGCGAGACGTGGCGCGCTGGCGCCGGGCCGAGCGGAAAAGGCTGGCCGGCCTTAGGGAGGGGCTGGGCCAGACAGGACGGGCGCAGGCGAGCAGTTTCATCTGCGGTCATCTCGCACCGTTCCTCGCATCTCGCGGGGTGGGGCGGGGGACCGTGCTCGCCGGCACCTGGCCGATCCGGGGCGAACCGGATCTGCGCCCGCTCCTGTCCGATCTGCATGGCGCAGGCGTCACCATCGCTCTGCCGGTGGTGAAGACCCGCGCCGCGCCGCTCGTATTCCGCCGCTGGACGCCGGGCATGCGCATGGTGCGCGGTGATTGGAACATCCCCGTCCCTCCACCCGAGGCCGACGCGCTTGTCCCCGACGTGACGCTGGCGCCTTGCCTTGGCTGGGATGGCGACTGTTACCGGTTGGGTTGGGGCGGCGGCTATTTTGACCGCTCGCTTGCGGCCCTCGCCCCGCGTCCACTCGCCATCGGTATCGCGCTTGCGGCGGCGCGCCTGCCGACGATCTACCCGCAACCCCATGCCATCCCCCTTGATCTTATCGTGACCGAGGACGGACTGTCTTGCAAAAGGACAGCCCAGCCATGACCAGCGACATCCGCATCGCCCCCCGATCGCCTCTGCCCGGCAGCGGCGCGGTGGCGCGTCTGGCCTGCGCGGCGGTGCAGCCGATCCTGTCGCGGGTCGTGCGGCGGATCGCGGCGGGCCATCCATCTCTGTTTTCGCGGCTTGGCCCGCACCAGGGCACCGATTTCGTGATCGACCCGGTCGACCTGCCCTTTGCGCTGCACCTGCGCCCCGATCCTCAGGCGCTGGTTTTCCGAGCCGTGCCGCGCGAGGCCGCGCCACCGGCGGGTGCGGTGATCCGGGGCCGCTTCCTGCTGCTTCTGGAACTGGTCGACAGCGAGGAGGACGGCGATGCCGCGTTCTTCTCCCGCGATCTCGAGGTGAGCGGCGACACCGAGGCCGTGGTGCGGTTGCGCAACGCGCTGGACGATGTCGACGGCTCCATCGCCGAGGAAACCGCCGCCATGTTCGGCGCCCCGGGCCGCGCCATTCTGGCACGGTTGCGCCGCAGCTATGCCACCGACACCAAAAGGATCTGACCCCGGATGAGCCTTGCCGAACTGATCTGTCCCGCCGGCACCCCCGCCGCCCTGCGCACCGCTGTCGATGCCGGCGCCGATGCCGTCTATTGCGGTTTTCAGGATGCAACCAACGCGCGGAATTTTCCCGGCCTGAACTTTACCCCCGACGAACTGGCCGAGGCAGTGGTTTATGCCCATGCCAAGGGCACCAAGGTGCTGCTGGCGCTCAATACCTACCCGCCGGCGGGCAAGGTCGACCTGTGGCGGCAGGCTGCCGATCTGGGCGCGCGATTGGGCGTCGACGCCTTTATCGTGGCCGATATGGGCGTGGCCGATTACATCGCGCGCGCACATCCGCAGATGCGCCTGCATCTATCGGTCCAGGCCGCGGCCTCATCCCCCGAGGCGATCCGGTATTACTGCGAGAATTTCGGGGTGAAACGCGTGGTCTTGCCGCGCATCCTGACGATCCCCGAGATCCGCCAGATCCGCAAGGAAATCCCCTGCGAGATCGAGACATTCATCTTCGGCAACCATGGCCTGATGGTCGAGGGGCGCTGCAGCCTGACCAACTACCTGACCGGGCAATCCACCAACATGGATGGCGTCTGTTCGCCCGCTTCGGATGTGGAATACATTCGCGATCCCGATGGATCGATGTCATCGAAACTGGCGGGATTCACCATCGACCGTTTCGGCGCCGATGAGATGGCCGGCTACCCCACCATCTGCAAGGGGCGCTATACCGCGCCCAACCGGCCCGAGGGCTATTACGCCTTCGAGGAACCGGTCAGCCTGAACCTTTCGCGGCTCTTGCCCGAGCTGATTGACGCGGGCGTGCATGCCTTCAAGATCGAGGGGCGGCAGCGGTCGAAATCCTATGTGCGCGGTGTGGTCACGGCGTTCCGCGCCGCCGTCGACGATATCCGCGCGGGGCGACAGGCCAATATCGCCGACCTGGTCGCGCTGACCGAGGGGCAGAAACAGACGCAAGGCGCGTTCGGGACCAAGAAATGGCGGTGAAGACCATGACGAAACTGACATTGGGCCCCATCGCCTATCACTGGTCCGCCGACAAGCGGCGCGATTTCTACGCGCGCATCGCCGACGAGGCGCCGGTCGACGAGGTCTATCTGGGCGAGGTCATTTGCTCCAAGCGCGCGCCCTTCCACGAGGCCGACCTGCCCGAGACCATCGAGCGGCTGGAGCGCGCCGGCAAGGCGGTGATCGTTTCGACGCTGGCCGAGGTGATGCTCAAACGCGAACGCAAGGCAACCCAGGACATCGCCGCGATGGACTCGCCCGAGATCGAGGTCAACAACGCCGCGGGGCTTTTCGCGCGGGGCAAGCGCGCGCACCGGATCGGCCCGTTCATGAACGCCTATAACGAGGCGACGATCGCGTGGATGGCCGGGCAGGGTGCGACCCATGTCTGCCTGCCCGCCGAACTGCCCGGCGCGGCGATCGCGGTGGCGGCGCAGGCTGCGCGCGATCTTGGTCTGGGCGTCGAGGTGCAGGTGTTCGGCCGCGCCTCGCTGGCGGTGTCGGCGCGCTGCTACCATGCCCGCGCCCATGGCCGGACCAAGGACAATTGCCAGTTCGTTTGCGAAGAGGACCCGGATGGGATGCCCCTGCGCACCCGGGACGCCCAGCCCATCCTGCGAGTGAATGGCATCCAGACCCAGTCCGAGAGCTATCTCGACCTGCTGCCCGAGACGGCCCGGCTGGTTGCGGACGGCGTCACGCATCTGCGCCTCATGCCGCAGGCGGTGGACATGGTCGCCGTGGCGCGGGTGTTCCGCGACGCGCTGGACGGCCATGTGCCGACAGGCGAGGCCGAGGGAAGGCTGGCGGCGCTGACCGGGGATACCGGCCTGAGCAACGGGTTCTATCATGGCGCAGCGGGCTATCGCCGGATCGCCGCCGCCGCGCCGAACTGACGGCGCGAAGGAGACGCACCCCATGACCTCGACCGCCGAACAGATGCGCGCCTGGACCGGGCCCGCGATCCTGACCTACGGGTTCCGCCCCTTCTTCTTCGGGGCTGCGGCCTGGGCCGCGCTGGCCATGGCGCTCTGGGTGCCGATGCTGTCGGGGCATGTCTCGCTACCGACCGCCTTCGACCCGGTCAGCTGGCATGCCCATGCGTTTCTCTACGGCTACCTCGGGGCGGTGATCGCGGGTTTCCTGCTGACCGCGGTGCCGAACTGGACCGGGCGGTTGCCCATCGTCGGCTGGCCGCTTAGCGCGCTGTCGGCCTTGTGGCTGGCGGGCCGGGTTGTTGTGGTAGTGTCGGCGGGTCTTCCGCCGCTGCTGGTGGCTTCGGTCGATCTGGCCTTTCCGGTTGTCCTGGCCGCCGTGATCGCGCGCGAGATCGTCGCGGGCAAGAACTGGCGCAACCTGATGGTACTGGGGATGCTGGCGGTCTTCGCCCTCGGCAACGGGCTTTTCCATTGGGAGGCGGCGCGCGGAGACCATGCCGCGCAAGGCTACGGCCTGCGGCTGGGGCTTGGCGCGGCGCTGATGCTGATCGCGGTGATCGGCGGGCGGATCGTGCCCTCCTTCACCCGCAACTGGCTGGTCAAGCGCGGGCCGGGGCGTCTGCCCGTGGCGCCGATGCAGCGTTTCGACAAGTTGTCCATGCTGGCGCTTCTGGTTGCCCTCCTGCTCTGGGTGACCCTGCCGCTGCACGCGGCAACGGGGGTGGCGCTGATTGTGGCTGGCCTCTTCCACCTTCTGCGTCTCGCCCGTTGGGCCGGCGCCCGCACGCTGGCCGAACCGCTGGTGACGGTGCTGCATGCGGGCTACGCCTTCCTGCCGCTCGGCGCCCTGGCTCTCGGGGCGGAAATCCTCGTGCCGGGTGCCCTCGGGATCGCGGGGGCGCAGCACCTGTGGATGGGCGGGGCCATCGGGCTGATGACGCTGGCGGTGATGACGCGGGCGACGCTGGGCCATACCGGGCAGGACCTGAGCGCCGGCGCCGGCACCGTTGCGATCTACCTGGCGCTCATCCTGGCGGTGCTGGCCCGTGTCGCGGGCGGTCTCTGGCCGATGCAGGCCCCGTTCCTCCATGGCCTGTCGGGCCTCTGCTGGATCGCGGCCTTCGGCGGATATGCGGTGATATACGGCCGGCTGCTTCTGCGCGCGGCCCCGGCGAAAAGGGTCTGAGGGGCGCGTCATGGGATGGGGCGAATACGCGCTGGCCTTAGCGGCGTTCTTCCTGACGCATTCGGTGCCGATCCGCCCGCCGGTCCGGCCGTGGCTGGTGGCGCGGCTTGGGTCCGCAGGCTTCGGCATCGCTTATTCCGCGCTGTCGCTCGGCGTGCTGGCCTGGCTGATCGGCGCAGCGGGCCGTGCGCCCTTCGTGCCGCTCTGGCACTGGGCGCCGTGGCAAAACCATGTCGTCCTGACCGTCATGCTGCCGGTCTGCCTGATCCTCTCGTTGGCCATCGCGCGGCCCAACCCGTTCTCCTTCGGCGGGGCGCGGACCGAGAGTTTCGACCCCGCCCGCCCCGGCATCGTGCGGCTGACGCGGCACCCGCTGCTTCTGGCACTGGCGCTCTGGGCCGGTGCGCATCTGCTGGCCAACGGCGATCTGGCGCATGTCATCCTGTTCGGCACCTTCGCGGGCTTCGCTGCCTTGGGCATGCGGCTTGTCGACCGGCGCAGGCAGCGCGAGATGGGTACGGCGTGGCACCGGCTCGACGGCGCGCGCCGACAGGCCCCGCTCCTGCCGGAGCCGGTGTCATGGCAAGGCGCTGCAATCCGGCTGGCGCTGGGGTTCGGCCTCTATGCCGCTCTTGTGTGGCTGCACCCCTGGCTCTTCGGGGTCAGCCCGATGATGTGACGCAAGGCGCGCGCGCCGACATTCGGACGCGACGGGCGGCAGGCTTCGTGGTAATCTTCGGCGCGCGTCCCGAGCGATGGAGGGAATACATGCCCGCATTGACCAGCGAGACCCTGACCGTCGAAAGCTTCGAGGAGAGGATGCGGCTGCGCCGTCGCATGTTCGCGCGCTGCGGGGTCAGCATCGTGGCGCTGCACGCGGCTCATGACCTCGACGCGGCGGCCCGGCACAGCGTGGAAACCTGCCTCGGCTGCACCGCGGACGCGGACTGCGTCCGATGGCTTGACGCGATGGGGGGCCGGCCCGGCGCGCCGGCCTTCTGTCCGAACGGGTCGCTGATCGCGACCTTGCAGGCCGACCGGCGTCTTCGCAGCGGCGGGGCCTAGGCCGGCTACCCGGCGCTGTCGTCGGCGATATCCTCGATCCAGGTCTTCGCGGCCACCGCGCGGGGCAGGCCGAGGGGGCCGATCGCCAGAAGCGCGACCTGCGCGATCGCCACGTCCTCGATCCCTTCGGAACGCGCCCGGCGGGTATGGGAATGCACGGCGCCTTCGGACCCCGCACCGATGGCCAGCGCCAGCTTCACCAGCCGCCGTTCCCGGTCGGTCAGCGGCCCGGCCTCGGCCGTGGCGCGCCCAAGGGCGGCATAGGCCTTCCAGATTTCGGGATGCGCGTCGGCAAGCTCTCCGGCGGCGCCGGGCATGGGTTTCGCCATTTTCGTCTCCTCAGGTTGTGGGGTCGTCGATCAGGGGATTGGGCCGCGCAATGCGTTCGAGCTTCGCCCGGTCGGTGATCCGTATGCGGCTGCCCTGTGCCGTGACGCCGTGGGATTGCAATCCCTTGAACGCACGGCTGAGGTGCTCGGGTGTCATACCGAGCACGGAGGCGAGGCGGCGCTTCTCGAAATCGAGGTCGAACTCGTCCCCGCCGTCAACCCGCGCGTGCGCCCGCAGCAGATAGTTCGCGACCCTTTCCGTCGATGTCCGCAGCTTCAGATCCTTTTGCGCCTTGATAACCGACCGGTAACACTGCGCCAATTCAACGACGATGGCGCGGGCGAAGCCGCTGTCGAGTTCGAAGATGGCGCGGACTTCCTGGCTCGGGATCAGCGCGATGCGGCTCCTCTCCAGCGTGCGCGCCGACATCAGGTAGGGAGCATCCCTGATCGTCGCGGCCAGGATGAAGGTGGAGACGGGGCGCACTGTGGCCATGCTCGTCTCACGGGCGTTCCAGGCGGCAAAAAGATCCACGGTTCCGGAGAGCACCACATGCAGAAAGTCACTCGGCTCCCCTTCTGAGACCAGTTCGACCTGAGGTGGAAAGGTCTGCACGAAGGCGCCACGCATAAGAGTCGCAAAGTTGTCGTCTGCCATGGCTTCGAACAGATGCAACTGCCGAATGTCCTGATGCTCGCGTTCGGGCATCCGCTCTCCTTGATACGCCGCCACTCCGACTGCCTGCCTAAACCATCACTTGATATATATCAATTAGAAAGATGGCATTAATTGGTGCGCACCTTGATATTTGATGGCAACCCATTAATTTTGCTGAACTTTCGACAGAATCATGATCTAGATCAAGTTATAGGCCTGAAAGGTTTCGTAGGTCTGGCGTCGGACCCCTTTGGGAAAACGCCATTCTTGCAGGAGCCCCTGCCATGCAGACCGTAGCCACAGCCTCACGCGCCGATCAGACGCGCGCCTTGAGCTTGAGCACGATCGCCTTCACCGCCTGTTTCGCGGTCTGGACGATCTTTTCAATCATCGGTGTCGCCATAAAGGGAGAGCTCGGCCTCTCCGACACGCAGTTCGGGCTTCTTGTCGCGACGCCGATCCTCACGGGGTCGGTTTCGCGCCTGTTTCTCGGCGTCTGGACCGAGAAATACGGTGGGCGGCTGGTGTTCTCCAGCCAGATGATCCTGACCGCGCTTGCGACTTACCTGCTGACCCTGGCCGACAGCTACATCATGTACCTGATCGCCGCGCTTGGTATCGGCTTGGCGGGCGGCTCCTTCATCATCGGTGTCGCATATGTCAGTCGCTGGTATGACGCAGGTCATCAGGGCACCGCCCTCGGGATCTTCGGTGCTGGCAACGTTGGCGCGGCCGTCACCAAGTTCGTGGCTCCCTTCGTGATGGTCGCCTATGGCTGGCACGGTGTGGCCTATGTCTGGGCGGCGGGGCTGGCCATCATCGGGGTGCTGTTCTTCCTGCTGGCCAAGGACG
>Ga0209347_1001935_pt1 | contig 29651 bp, 28 predicted proteins | sample AutmiccommuBRH23_FD_187382 | JGI IMG/M metagenome (GOLD analysis project Ga0209347, IMG submission 187382) | Deep subsurface microbial communities from Mt. Terri, Switzerland - Autotrophic microbial communities BRH/23 (SPAdes) (version 2) | ecosystem: Environmental > Aquatic > Deep subsurface >...
GTGAGCTGCTGCCGGTTTCGTGGACAGCAGGTTAAGCTTGCATGGCGCGGGCCTCGAACTCAATGGGGCTGAGGTAGCCCAGTTTTGAATGCCGTCTGCGCGGGTTGTAGAAGCGCTCGATGTAGTCGAACACGTCGGCTCGGGCCTCGTTGCGTGTGCGGTAGACCTTACGAGCGGTCCGTTCGGTCTTCAACGAGGAGAAGAAGCTCTCCATTGCCGACCTCGCCATGGTCTCTCGGACCAGTGGCGTTCCCATGGCTCGATCCCAGACGTTGCCCGCCCGGCTCATCGAGCAGGTGATGCCGTTGTCGGCCAGAAGCCTTTGAAACTGCTCACTGGTGTATTGCGACCCCTGGTCCGAATGATGGAGCAGGGCGTCGGCCTTTCCGCGTCGCCAGACGGCCATCATCAGGGCGTCCATGACCAGTGACGCATCCCGGTCGGCCTTCATGGACCAACCGACCGCACGCCGGGAGAAGAGATCCAGGACGACTGCGACGTAGAGCCAGCCTTCCGCGGTCCATATGTAAGTGAAGTCGGCCAGCCATTTCTGGTTCGGCCGATCAGCCTGAAAGTCCCGAGCCAGGATGTTCTCGGCGATCACTGAGCGTTCCCCATCGTCCTTGGGCTTTCCACGGCGTCTGGGCCGTGCCTTCAAGGCATTGATCCGCATGAGACGTTCGATCCGGTGAAGCCCGCAGGCAAGCCCCTCCTCCAGGACATCCCGCCAGACGCGGCGCGCGCCATAGGTGCGGTCGCTGGCCTTGAAGCTCGTCTCGATCGCCGTGACGAGCTTGGCGTCATGGACCTCGCGGGTGCTGGTCGGGCGGCTGAGCCAGGCGTGAAAGCCTGAACGCGAGACATCCAACGTCTCGCATAGCCAGCTGACCGGCCAGATATGGCGGTGCCTGGCGATGAAGGCGAACCTCATAACACCTCCCGCGCGAAAAAAGCGGCCGCCTTCTTGAGGATGTCACGCTCCGCCCGGAGCCGGGCGACCTCTTTCTTCAGGGCTGCAATCTCGGCCAGATCGGCCCGCATCTGCCCATTCCCGGGAAAGGCCGCAGCAGGAGTTGCGGTCAGTTCCCGCATCCAGCGGCGCAACACGCTCTCCGCCACATCGAGGTCACGCGCGGCCTGCGCCACAGCGACACCACGATCCGTCACCAGCCTTACCGCCTCGATCTTGAACTCGCGGCTGAACTTCCGTCTCGTCATATCCACTCTCCAGTTCCTTGATCACGATCTTATCTTCGTGTCCACGAAACCGGCAGCAGCTCAGGACGGTGACCTCAGTCGAAGGCGGTGGGTTCAGGACAACCCCACCCAATTAGGTGCCAAACTCCGTGTTCCAGCGGCCGACGTCCGACGCGCAGAATCGCTTGGCTGGGACGGCCTCGTTACCGAAGCCCTGACCCTTGCGAGGATATGCTGCCGCGAAGGATTGATTTCCGGAGCGAGCCGCGCTCGATCGGCCGGAAGCCCCTCTGAAAGAGCCCCACTGAAAATCGTCCAGCGCCGGCTAGCTAGCCGTGCTACCAGCGCGCTTTCCTGACACCGCCCAGGTGCTCCCGTCCCCGTAGGCCGTGGGTCAAAGAAACAGCTCTGGATCGGTCACGCAGGCAGCGCCTCGACCCAATTCTTCTTCCACGATGACCCGGGTATGCTCCCCGAGGAGCGGGGCCGGACCCCGCAGTCGGTAAGGTGTCTTCGAGAAACGCCAAGGCGGCGCGTTGTACAGCATCTCTCCCACCCCCGGCTGCGCCATCACCTGCCAATGTCCGCGGTGTTTCAGCTGAGGATCGCCATCGACGATGTCTGCCGCCGTTTGCACGATGCCCGCGGCGGCGCCTTCGGTCTGAAGCGCAGTCATCAATGCCTCCCCGCCCCAGTCGCGGGTGCGGCGGGCCATCTCTGCCTCCAACCCGTCCTGCGCGGCAAGACGCTCCGCCGGCGTGCGCAGCCCGGGGCCGAAGTCCCCGAGCACGCGCTCGATCCCGGCCCAGGCTGCATCATCGGGCGCGGCAATGGCGATCCAACGGTCGTCACCTTTCACCGGAAATACGCCATGCGGCGCCATGGTCTGCGAGCGGTTGCCCCTGCGGACCTGCTCGGGGCCACCCGACCATGCCGCGCACATCTCGGCGCCCAGGATGGCGACCGTTGGTTCTGTCTGTGCGACATCGATGACCTGTCCCTCTCCGGTGCGGCGCCGATGGCGCAGTGCGGCGATGATGGCGAAGGCGGTGTGGCAGGGGTTCGGGATATGGTCGGGGTAGTTTGTTCCGGTTCCACTCGGCTCACGGTCCGGCAGTCCCGACAGATACTGGAGCCCGGTAACCGCCCCGATCGTGAGGCCATATCCCAGATAGGCGCTCTCTGGCCCGGTCTGCCCCTGCATCGACATCGACACGAAGATGATGTCGGGCTTCACGACGCGGATGTCATCGTAGCCAAGGCCGAAACGCTCCATCACTCCGGGCGTGAAGTTGTTGGTCACCAAATCGCAGCTGCGCACCAGATCGAGGGCAACCTCGCGCGCGCCAGGATGCTTCATGTTCAGCGTCAGGCTTCGTTTCGACGAGTTGCGATCTGCAAAATAGCCCGACCTGTTCACTCCGGGCTTGCCATCCTTGAAGGGCGGCCCCTTGCGCAAGGAGTCGAGGTGGGTTTCACTCTCCACCTTGATGACATCCGCACCCATGTCGGCGAGGATCTTGGTGGTGTAGCTTCCCGCCCCGATCCAGCAGAAATCCAGAACTCGTATGCCCTCCAGCGGTCGTCTCATACTCGCTTCCTTTTCTGGTCCTTGCGCAGGCTGGCGCGGAGTTCGGTGCCGTGTTCGTCAAGCCGCGGCGGTCGGCTGCCGATCCGCCAAGGAGTCGCCGACAAATGGTAGGGTGCGCCGGGCATCGTCAGGTCCTGGCCGGGCATGCCGCCCGGCACGTCGGTGAAGTAGTTGCGGAAGTTGAGCTGTTCGTTGGTCCTGACATCCGCCGGGGTCGCCACCGGGCAAAGCGGCACGCGGGCCGCCTGTGCGGCGCGGTAGAGCGTCGCCTTGTCGTGGCGCATTGCGAAGGATTCAAAGATCCGGCGGAACGTGTCCTTTGCCGCCTGGCTGCGCAGGAAACCGACGTCGAGCCATTCCGGGCCTTCCACCGGCGCTACGTCGATGTCCTCTTGGCGAAGCCAGGCCAGCGTATTGAACCAGAACTTGTTCGCCGCAATCCCCCCCGCCAGCAGGTAGACCTCGCCATCGGCACAGGCAAAGATGCCCGCCCCTGCCTGCCTCTGATCCCCAGCGTAGCGCTGGCGCACGGTGCCCTCGAGGTCGTAGAACTGGATGGAATTCTCCATTCCCATCACCACGCTCTCCTGGATCGAAGTGTCCACATCCTCGCCCTTGCCGGTGATCTCGGCCTGTGTGACGGCAAGAATCGCGGCGACTGCGCCGAACAGGTTGCCGCATGCCACTGCCTGGTGGCCGCCCGCGACGATCGGAGCGGTGTCTGGGTATCCTGCCAGATAGAGCATGCCGCCCATGGCCATCAATGTGAGGTCGGTCGCCCTGTGCCCCGCCAGCGGCCCGGTCTGGCCGAAGGGCGAAAGACGGTGCAGCACCAGGGCCGGGTTTCGCGACCGCAGCGTTTCCCCGCCAAGTCCAAGGCGTTCAAGCACACCTGGGCCGGAGCTTTCCAAAACCAGATCCGCCTCGGCGGCGAGGTCTAGAAAGGTCCCCCGGTCAGCGGCTGACGACAGGTCGAGCATGATCGAACGCTTGGACGTGTTTTCGTAGGCAAAGCGATAGCTTGCCTCCGGCGCCGCGACATTGGCCGCCAGCGGCGGCTCGCTCCGCGTCGGGGCGCCGCCCGGCGGCTCCACCAGAATGACGTCGGCCCCAAGATCGGCAAAAAGCTTGCCGGCATAGTTTCCGGACGGCCCCGCAAGATCGAGCACGCGAAGGCCCTGCAATGCTGCCGTCATTCCGCGCCCTCCATCTTGCCGAACCGCAAGAAGGTGCGCCCTTCCGCGATGCGCCGGGCCGTGCGGGTGATTTCCGCGCGCGTGACGCGGCCTTGGCCCGCGTCGAACTGCGCCTTGACCTCGATCACGCCGCCTGGATGCCGGATGCGCAGGGCCTCTGCCGCGTGGGCCTCCGGCGACAACGCAGCATGGACCAGCGTGCCCGCCATGCGTGCCGCGACGCCGGTGCAGGCGGTCACCGTTCCGGCATAGGCCTTCGAAGTCATTCCGTTGGCCCAGATCCGGGCGTGAAGATCGCAGTCCTCGCCCGCGCCGGCCGGAGCGAACAGCACGGCAATGGGGTTCGCAGGGGCTTTGGACGCGTCGAAGGCCGCGCCGAGGCCGGTGCGATGGGCAACCGCCTTGCGGATCGCATGGATCCGCTCCAGCGCGGTTGGGTTGGCGTCGATCTCGGCAGGCGTTTCGCAGCCGGAAAGCCCGGCAGCTTCGGCCGGTATGAACACCACGCAGTTGCCGCAATCGACGATCGAGACACCGACCATGCCGCCTGGCAGGTCAAGCTCGGACGTGACAGCGCCAAGGGGAAGAAGCTGCCCCGTGATCGCGCCATCGGCCCGCGAGAAATCAAGCTGGATGGGCGCAGCCGTGCCGGGGACGCCCGCAATCGCGCAATCGCCGGTTTCGACGGGCTCGCCATCCTTGCACTGCACATGGGCGATGAACATCCGGTTGGAATTGACCGACCAGATGCGAACGCTCGTCCGGTCGCCGGTGCAGGGCAACAGCCGCTCTTGCAGCGCATAAAGCCCGACGGCGGCAGCAAGGTTGCCGCAGTTCAACCCGTATTCTACGCGGTCATTGTCGATGCCGACCTGCGCGAACAGGTAGTCGACATCCGCATCCTCGCGCGCCGAAGGGGCGATGACGGCCGCCTTCGATGTCAGCTTGTCCGCGCCGCCGAGGCCGTCGATCTGGCGGCGGTCTGGGCTGCCGAAGATATCGAGCAAAAGCCGGGCCAGCGCCTCGCGGTCGCCCGGAACGTCGGACGTCCGCAGGAAAACGCCCTTCGACGTGCCGCCGCGCATCAGCACGAAGTCAATCGCATGGGTCATCACGCTGCCTCCGGCTGACCGGACTTCAGCAGGTCGCGGGCAATGGTCCAGCGGTGGACCTCGCTCGGCCCCTCGACAATCCGGTACACGCGCAAGATGCGCGACATGTATTCAAGCGGCAGCTCCTTCGACAGCCCCATGCCCCCATGCAGCTGGATCGCACGGTCCACCACACGCGTCGCCATCTCGGTCGCCTGGACCTTGGCCATCGCGGCCTCGCGCCGGACATCCGTCTCACCACTATCGATCCGCCAGGCAAGGCGGTAGGTGATCAACCGTGCCATCTCAAGCTCTTGCCAACTGTCCGAGATCCAGTTCTGCGCGGTTTGGCGGTCGGCGAGAGCGGCGCCGAAGGTGCGCCGGGTCTTCGCCTGTTCGATCATCATGTCGATGGCCCGCGCGGCCAGCCCAAGGCTGCGCGCCGCAATCTCCATCCGGCGAATGCCAAGCCGGTTGCTCAGCGGCACGAAGGCCTGCCCGACTTCACCCAGAACCTGCTCTTCCCCAAGTTCGACATCATCAAAGTTCACGCCATAGGGATGGTATTCGCCGATCATCGGATAAGAGGACGGAATGCTGACACCGGGCGTGCCCTTGTCCACCAGAAACGCCGTCATGCCGCCGCGCGCCCGTTTGGCCGGATCGGTGACGGCGATCACGATCATGAAGTCTGCCCGGCGCGCGTTCGAGATCCACAGCTTCTGGCCGTTCAGAACCCATTTCCCGTCGCGCTGCACCGCGCGCATCTCGATCGCGCCCGCGTCGGACCCGGCCCCCGGCTCTGACAGGGCAAGGCAGGACTTCTTCTCGCCCTTCACATAGGGATCAAGGTATCGCCGCGCCTGGTCCGGAGTGCATTGCTGCTTGAGGTAGTAGAGGTTCGGGCTGTCCGGCGGCAGGACAAGCGGGACGATGGATTGCTTCATCTCCTCCACCACCACGCATTTCATCAGCGCGCCGAGGTTCTGGCCGCCGAATTCCTCGGGGGCGTCGATCCCCCAGAGGCCAAGCTCGCGCGCCCGCGCCTGAAGCTTGTCCTCCACGTCCTTCGGCAAGATGGGATCGTCGCTCATCCCGCGTTCGGACTCGCGGCGGATCACCAGCGGCTCCAGCGGAATGAGGTCATCACGGACGAAACGGCGCACCATTTCGCGTGTCATGCGGATATCGTCGCCCAGAGAAAAATCCATGGTGCCCTCCCTCAACCGGCCAGCTTGAAACGCGGAATCGCGATCTCGTCGGTCACGGCGTCGAAGACGACCTCGACCCGGTCACCGACCTTCACCGCATCATTGGCGACGCCCGTCACGTTCGAGAACATGCGCGGCCCGTCATCGAGCTGGATGAGCGCGACGTTGTAGGGCACGTCCTCGGCGAATGCCTGATTATAGACCTGGTGGAAGACGATATAGCTGAACACCTTGCCCTTGCCCGAGACGGTAGTCCATTCGCTGTCATAGGACAGGCATTCGGGGCAGGCATGGCTGACAGGGTAGCGCAGATGCCCGCAGCTGGCGCAGCGCTGAAGGTCGAGCCGGCCTTCGCGGCAGGCGTCCCAGAATGGTCGGTTGCCGTCGTCAAGCGTCGGCACTGGTTTGGTATAGGCAGACATCAGGCGGCCCTCCGCAGGATCATTCCATTCGAACAGTTGAGCGTCATGCCGCGCCCGGTGACGAGGCAGACCTCGGCCCCCTCGACCTGTCTTGGCCCGCAAGCGTGGCGCATCTGGCGAACCCCCTCGACGATGTGGAGCCAGCCTTCCATGTAGCTTTCGGACAGATTGCCCCCGGCGGTGTTCACCGGCAGGTCGCCCCCCAGCTGGATCCGCCCGCCTTCGACAAAGGAACCGGCCTCGCCGACCTTGCAGAACCCCGCATGTTCCAGCCACAGCAGGACCGACATGGTGAAGTTGTCGTAAAGCTGCGCGACATCAATGTCTTGGGGGCCCATGCCCGCCATCTTGAAGGCTCGCGCCAGCGCTTCCTTCTGATGGGGCACGTACCACCAATCCTCGCGGCCCAGGGTGCGCGTGGTATAGGCCTGACCCATGCCCGCAATAGTGACCAGCGGCTGCTTCATGTCCTTCGCGCGCTCGGCGCTCGAGACAATGATGCAAACCCCGCCATCCGAGATCAGGCAGCAGTCGAGCAGGTGGAACGGCTCCACCACCCAGCGGCTGGCCTGATGATCGTCAAGGGTTATCGGCTCGCGCATCACCGCATTGGGGTTCATCGACGCGTGGCGGCGGCAGGCCACCGCGACCTCGCCCAACTGGCGCGAGGTGGTGCCATAAAGCGCCATGTGCCGGCTGGCCGCGACGGCCGAATTGGCCGCGGCCCCATACATTCCCCAGATGCCCCAGCTGTCGCCCCAGCCCGAGGCGCGGTTGAACCGCGAGCCGCCCGTGCGCGCGGCATCGCCGAACACGCAGGCGACGTTGGTGGCCAAGCCGGCATCGATCGCCATGCAGGCCATCTGCACAAGCGCCCCTGCCGTGCCCCCGCCCATTGTCATCGAGCCCGTGTAGCTCGGGTCAAGTCCCAAAGCCTCACCCAGGCGCAGGTAGTTGAGCGATCCTTCCGGCGCCGTGGTTCCGGGCATGGTCAGCAGCCCGTCAATGTCGGATTTTTGCAGTCCGCTGTCCGCCAGCGCGCGTTTGAAGGCCTCAACTGCCAGCGTGTGCGACGTCGATCCGGGCAGCTTGCCCTGTTCCGTCGCGCCTACGCCGACGATTGCCATCCTGTTCGAAAGTGTCATCGATCTTGCCTTTCAACGCCCTTGGTAGACGGGCTTTCGCTTTTCCTGGAAGGCGCGCCTTCCCTCGATCCTGTCGTCGGTGTCGCGCAGCGCGCCCCACATCATCCGCTCCATCTCGATCGCCGCCGGCAGCGGCATGTCCTGCCCTGCCCGGACCAGTCGCTTCACCGCACGGACGGACAGCGGCGCATTCGCCGCGATGCGTCCGGCGATTGCCTGGGACTTCGCGAGGAGTTCCTCGGGGGGCAGAACCGCCGAGATGAGGCCGGCGCGAAGGGCTTCTTCTGCGTCGATGGGATCGCCCGTCAGCAGCATCAGCATCGCGGTGGACTGGTTAATCGCCCGCGGCAGGCGGGCGCTGCCGCCGGCACCGGGAATTGACCCGACACGCACCTCGCTTAGCCCGAAGCGGGCGTTGGACGATGCGATGCGGATGTCGCAGGCAAGCGCCAGTTCCAGCCCGCCGCCGAGGGCAAAGCCGTTCACGGCGGCGATCAGGGGCTTGTCGAACTCCATCCCGGCAAGCAGGTGGTCGGCGTGACCGCGCCCGATGCTTCCCGCGGCAAAGCTCTCTGCCGGGGGCATCGTCTTCTTCAGATCGGCACCTGTGCAGAACGCCCGATCCCCGGCGCCGGTCAGGATGGCGACGCGGATGTCATCATCCTCTCGCAGGCGCCGCCATGCCTCGTGCAACTCATCCCGCGTGTCAGGGTCGATGGCGTTCATTGCCTCGGGCCGGTTCAGCCGGATGGTGGCAATCCCGTCTTGTGTGGTGAACTCGAGAGCCATGGTTTTCTCCGTTAATCCGCCTTGATGCGCCGGGCCGACGGCCGGGCAGTGCGCCACCACTTGACCAGCGGCGTGCCGATCATCAGCGCCAGAATGATCAGCCAGATGGCCTGCGCGATCGGGCCTTGCAGGAAGATCGCCGGATCGCCGTTCGACAGGTACAGGGCCTCGCGGAAGTGCTTTTCGATGATCGGGCCAAGCATGAGCGCGACGATCAGCGGCGCGAGCTGAAAGCCCATCTTCCGCAGGAAATAGCCGACGATGCCCATGCCAAGCAGCACATAGACGTCGAAGATTGCGTTATGGACGCTGAACGCTCCGATCGAAGCGATGACGATGATCAGCGCGATCAGGAAATGGGTCGGGATCGACAGCAGCTTGACCCAGATGCCCACCATCGGGACGTTGAGCACCAGCAGCATCACATTGCCGATGTAGCAGCTGACGATGATGCCCCAGAAGATGTCGGGGTTCTGGACCAGCAGAAGCGGCCCAGGTTGAATGCCCTGCACCATCATCGCGGCGATCATCAGCGCCCCGACTGCCGAGAAGGGCAGCCCCAGCGCAAGCAGCGGAACCAGCGACGAAGTCGCGGCAGCATTGTTGGCGGCCTCCGGCGCGCAGATGCCCTCGGGTGCGCCGGTGCCCAGTTCCTTGCGATGGCGGGAAACGGCCTGCTCCAGTCGGTAGGCAGCAAAGGAGGACATCGTGGCAGAGGGGCCGGGCAGAAGCCCGAACAGGAACCCGATGATCGTGCCACGCCCCCACGGGGCCACCGACCGGCGCCATTCAGTGCGCGTCGGGAACAGCTCACGCCATGTCACCTTCGGCGCGCGCGGACGTTCGGAATAATTGTCCACCAGGAACAGGATCTCGGCGATGCCATAGGCGCCGATGACGACCGGCACCAGGGTGAAGCCATGCAGCAGATCGCGCGTGCCGAAGGTGAAGCGCGCGTATCCCGACACAGCCTCGACCCCGACCGTCGCCAACATAAGCCCAAGCGCCATGGGCAGGAACCCCGAGGCAAAGCTGCCCCCCGTAATTCGTGACAGCACCAGAAGCCCCCCGGCGGTCAGGGCAAAGAACTCTGCCGACCCGAACACCAAGGCAACCTGTGACAGCACCGGGGAGAAGAACATCACCCCGATGACGGAGACCGTGCCCCCCACGAACGAGGCGATGGCAGTCAGGGTCAGCGCCGCGCCTGCGCGCCCTTTCAGCGTCATCTGATAGCCGTCGATGGCCGTGACGATCGACGGTGCCTCGCCGGGAATGTTGATCAAGATCCCGGTGGTCGATCCGCCATACATCGACCCGTAGTAGATGCCGGCCATCATGATCAGCCCGACAGCCGGGTCGAACAGGAAGGTAACCGGCAGCACCAGTGCCGCACCGGCGACAGGGCCCAGCCCCGGCAACACGCCGACAGCCGTCCCCATCAACGCACCGGCAAGGGCCGCCAACAGGTTTGACCCGTCAGTCGCCACCCCAAGCCCGTAGAAGAAGCCTTGCAAAGCGTCCATGATGTGACCTCAGAAACTCAAAAGGACGCCGCGGGGCAGCGGAATGCCAAGCAGCTCGATGAACGTGAGCCAGACCAACGCCGTCAGCGCGACGGACCACAGCAAGCTGTGGATCCAGGACCGGTCCGACAGTGTGAGGGTGATTGCCAGGATCGTCAGGAACGGGGTGATCACCCGCCCGGCGATTGGCAGCAGCAGCGCCAGCATCAAGAGCGCGCCCAAGACTGCCAGTGTCCGAACAAGCGGCCGCCCCAAGGGCAGATCGAAGGTCTCGTCTGCGCGAAGCATCGTCAGCCCGTCAAAGATCGTGATGATCGCCGCACAGATGATGATCCCGGCCACGAAGATCGGGAAGAGGCCCGGACCGGGCGCGTTCATGCGCCCGGTCGGCAGGCCGATGGCCTGCCAAAGGTAGACCCCGAAGATCACCAGCATCAGCGCGCCGGTGCATATCCGTGCCTTGGCCGTCGAAATATGGATCCGATCAGCCATATCAGCCTTCGTTCGCGTCGATATAGGCAAGGATCTCCTCGAACACGGTCTTGTAGCGGTCAAGCTCGGCCTCGGCCTCTTCGGTGTTCAGGATGTCGACCTCGTAGGAGTTCGTGCGGGCGAAATTCCGGAACTCGTCGCTGGCGATGGCGGCATTCGATGCCTCGATCAGCGAAGCGCGGACTTCGGCCGGGATATCGTTCGGGGCGATCACGTAGTAGGAGGCCGGTAGCGAGGCATCATGCTCTTCGGTTGCAATGGGCGTCGCTGTCGGAAAGTCTTCCGTCGGCTCTTTGGCGAACACGCCGATGGGGCGCACATCACCCGAGTCGACATAGGCGCGGATCGACGGGCCATACCCCACCGACGATTCAACTTGCCCCGACAGCACCGCCGTCAACGCTTCGCCGCCGCCGCCCGAGAAAGGCACCGTGCGAAGTTCCTTGCCGGTCAGCGAGTTGAAGTATTGCACGACCATGTCCGGCGCGGTCCGCAGGCCAGAGACCGAGGCGCGGATCTCACCCGGACGGGCATCGACATCGGCCATGAAGTCTTCGAGGGTCTGATAGGGGCTGTCGCGGCCGACATAGAGGATGGCCGGAACATCGACGAGCTTTGCGACGACGTCATAGTCCTCTGGAGTCGTCCAGTTGAGATGGTCCATCACGATCGGCTGGAAGGCGAGGGACGAGTTGGACCCAAGCCCGATGGTGTAGCCGTCCGGATCGGCGTTCAAGACGTCGCCGGTGCCGATTGTGGCAGAGCCACCGGGCCGGTTCTCGACGATCACCGAAACGCCGAGGTTCTTCGAAAGCTCGGCAGCAAAGGCCCGGGCAATCGGATCGGTCGATCCACCCGGGTTGTAGGGCACTATGAAGGTGATCTCGCGCTCGGGGTATTCGGCAAGCACCGGGCCTGCAAGAACCACCGTTCCTGCAAGAATGGCCAGCGTCTTATTCAGCTTTCTCATGATATTTCCTCCTCCTGATGATCTTTCGTCAGCTCCGGCGTCAGTCCGGCGGCTCCAATGTGAAGGCGCCGCCACCAACGGTAGCCCAGTCCCGGTATCCAAGGCGCGAGACGGGGCGGATCGCAGTAAGGTCCAGGCGGCCCTCGCGGATGACCTCATCGCGGATGTGGATCCCGATCACCGTGGCAAGCACCAGCGCGTTGCCGCGATCCGGCCTTGGCCCCGGCAAGGGCACCGTCTGCAAATGGCGGCATTCAAGGTGAACGGGCGCCATCGCCACTCTTCTGGGGGCCACAAGACACGAGTCTTCCGCCATGACGCCCACCGCCTCGAACTCGTCCACCTCCGGCGTAAACCGGGCAGAGGACAGGTTGATGGCCTCTGCCATGGCCTCGGTCGCCATGCTGATCACGAGCTCGCCGGTTTCTTCGATGTTCTCGAGCGTGTCCTTGCCGCGCCCCCGGCCTCCCCGCCCGGGCATGCCCAAGGCGATGATCGGCGGCGCCCAGGACATGGCGTTATAGAAGCTGAACGGCGCCAAGTTGTGGACACCGGACTTCGAGACTGTTGAAACCCATGCGATCGGCCGAGGCACCACGCAGGCCTTGAACGGGTCGAAAGGCAGGCCGTGCGGCTCTGTCTGTGGCTGGTAGAACATGGCTCCTCCTTCCATGTCCGGCCGAGACTGCTGGGAAAGGCGGGGCTTCGCAAACGATTAATCCGGCATATGCCTTTGAGGATTTCTCATCCAAAACGGCGTACCGAGGGCGGCGCTCTAAAGGCGAACGCTACCCGGACCAGTCTAGTTTTGTGTGTCTACTTGGGACAGTAGCCAGTCGCGGAAGGTTGCAATGTCCTTCCGGCGCTCGGCACCCTCAGGATAAATCAGGTAGAATCCACCGTTCGAGGCAATGGAAAACTCAAGGGGTGCCACCAGTCGGCCGCTGTCGAGGTCATCTTGGACCAGCGCCCTCTGCCCGAGGGCCAGACCAAGGCCTTGCTCCGCAGCCTGATAGGCCAAAGCCGAGCTCTCGAACCGCATTCCGCGATAGCCGTCGATCTCTCCCAGCCCGGCCGCCTGCAGATAGTTGTTCCAATCATCGAGCCGGATCACCGAATGCAGCAACGTCAGGCCGCGCAGGTCAGCCAATTCGGAAATCTGATGTTCCTGCTGATAGGCCCGGCTGCACACCGGGATAAGATCCGTGCGGACCAGAAGATGCGGGGTGACACCCGTCCACTGGCCGGTGCCATAGCGGATCGCGATGTCAATATCACCATTCCGGAAGTCCACCGGCTTGAGAGACGTCGTCAGGAACACGTCGAGCCCGCCATGCTCGGAATAGTACTTCGTCAGTCGCGGCACCAGCCAACGCATAGAAAAAGTCATGGACGACCAAATGTGCAGCGGTCGATCCCGCCCCCGGGCCATCAACTGCTCAGTTGCGGTGTGCAACTCGCCGAACATGTTGGCTGCCACTTCGAGATACTGGCGGCCCGACGGAGTGAGCGTGACATCGCGCGCGCTGCGCTCAAAAAGATCAAGGCCCAGATACTGTTCCAGGTTCTTGATTTGCCGGCTTACCGCGCCCGGCGTCACATGCAGCTCATCCGCAGCTTGGGTGAAACTCCCAAGCCGGGCTGCAACTTCAAACGAGCGCAGGGCGTTCAACGGTGGCAGTTTCCAGGGCATGGGTGCGGACAGCCTTACTTTTTCTCATGCAAGACTACCCAGAAGTCGTTTGACTTCGCAAGGCCCGGACGAAACCTTGCCGAGACGCAGGATGTGACCCTTGGAGGAAAGCCCGACGACTATGCCGAAGATAAACCTGCATGATCTGGAGGGGTTCATTGCCCGCGCGCTGGCCGCCGCTGGCATGCCGGGCCCCGACGCTGCCTGCGCTGCCGCCGTGTTTGCCGAGGCGGATGCCTCTGGCGTCACCACCCATGGCATCGCCCGCCTCGGCGCCTATATCGGCGCGCTCGAGGCAGGGATGATCAATGTCGCGCCAAAAATCACCGTCGAGGGCGATGATGCCATCGTCGTGATCGACGGCGACAATGGGCTTGGTCCCGTCGTGGCATCCTCCGCTGTCGAACAGGCAATCAAGGCCGCGGGCCGCAACGGGATTTCCCTCTGCCTTGTCCGGAACTCGAACCATTTCGGCATGGCCTCGTTCTACACCGATCGGGCCGCGGCTGCCGGCATGGTCTGCATCGCCTTTTCCAATGCCGCGCCAACAGTGGCAGCGCATGGCGGCCGGACGCCGGTTCTGGGAACCAACCCTATCGCCGCAGCGGCGCCCGGGGGGCACGTCCAATCCGGCGTGTCGATGGATTTCGCAACCTCGACCGTTTCACGCGGGCGGATCCGGACCGCGCTTCGCTCCGGCGAGGCGCTTCCCGAGGGGTGGGCCGTCGGGCCCGATGGCCACCCTGCCCGCAGCGCCGAAGATGCGATGGAAGGGGCGCTCACCGGGTTCGGTGGGCCGAAGGGCACCGGGCTTGCGATCCTCGCCGACCTTCTGTCCGGGGTTCTGTCGGGATCGGCCTTTTCAACACTGGTGGGCAGCATGTATGGCAGCCGGGAGCAGGCGGCAGGCACCGGCCACGCATTCCTGTGCATCGACATTGCCCGGGCAAGGCCCGAGGGCGACTACCCGGAACGATGGGATCATTTCGCAGCCACGGTGCGCGGCAGCGTGCCGCTTGAAGGCGTGCCTGAAGTGGTTCTGCCCGGAGACCGCAGGTCGCACGCGCGCATGCTGGCACAAGCCGACGGCGTCACAGTCGAGGCCTCGCTCTGGGCCTCCTGTCTATCCCTCGCAGAGCGCCTTGGCATCGCGCTCCCTCTCTCTAATGCTGATGGCGGCCGGTCCTCGTGACTGTTCCGCTGCCACCCGCCAGCCCGGCACCCGCATTGCCGCCGCTTGGGCCCCTCCCCACGATCTTGCTGACAATCGTCATCGGGACCGCCGGAGGATCTGCCTTTGCGGCGGCGCATCTGCCGCTGCCGTGGTTGCTGGGGGCGATGGCCGCGACGACGCTGGCGGCACTGTTCGGGGTGCGGCTGCGCATGCCCAACCTACTGCGCAACATCGGCCTTGCCACGCTGGGGGTATTCCTCGGATCAAGCTACGGACCGGATTCCTTCGCACGGATTTCTGAATGGATCCCGACGCTTGTGGGCATGTGCCTTGCGACGGCCATTGCCGGGTTCCTGAGCCTGACCTACTTGCGCCGCGTGGGGGGCCACGATTTGCAGACCTCGTTCTTCGCCGGGATGCCCGGCGGGATGAACGAGATGGTCATCGTAGGCCAGGCGATGGGGGCGGATGTCCGGGTCGTTGGGCTGGTCCATGCCGTCCGGGTGCTGGTGACCGTGTCGGTCGTCGCGGCGGTTTTTCGGATCATGGATGGTTACGTGCCAGACCGCACTCTGCGCGATGTCGCGCCTTTCATCTTGTCCCAGCAGGCCACACTCCTTGTCGTCGGCATTGTCGGTGCCACGCTGGGGCGGGTCTTGCGGCTTCCCGCGCCGTTCTTCTTTGGCCCGATCCTTGCCAGCCTCGCACTGCACGCCGGCGGGATGGAGGGCGAGCCGCCTGCCCTTGTGCGCAGTGCCGCCCAAGTGGTGATCGGCGCCGCGCTTGGCAGCAGGTTCGTCGGGACGACGCGGCGGGAGATTGCCGTGACGCTTCGGCAAGGCGTGGTCACCACACTGATCCAGCTCTGCGTGGCCTTTGCGGCGGCGGTCGTCCTTGCCAGCTTCCTCACCTTCGAGGTGAAGACGATCTTTCTGGCCTTCGCGCCGGCCGGCATCGCCGAGATGACCATCACGGCCATCGCCTTGGGCTATGACGCGACCTTCGTCGCCGTCCATCATCTGGCGCGCGTGGTGCTGGTCTTCGCCGTCGCGCCCGGGGCGTTCCGAGTGATCCGCCGGATCAATAGCCGAAAGAAAGAGAAAGAATGACTGCACCCTTTCAAAATGCACCGCTGCCGCCCTTGCCTGCCACCGTGTCCTATCTCGACAAGGCAGCAAGGCGCGAGAAAACCTCCCTCGCGACGGGGGGCCATGTCAGTTGGCGGGTCTGGGGAGAGGGTCCCCTGCTTGTGCTTTTGCATGGCGGCCACGGGTCCTGGCTGCACTGGGTCAAGGTGATAGACGCGTTTTCCCACACACACCGGGTACTTGTTCCCGACCTGCCCGGTTTTGGCGAGTCGGACAGCCTGCCGGATAATCACGCCATCGAGGACAGCGCAGCCGCCGTCGTGTCTGGGTTGGACCTGCTCGCACCCGGCGAGCCGGCACAGGTGATCGGCTTTTCATTTGGCGGCGTGGTCGGCGGGCATGTGGCAAGGCTGCTCGGCACCCGGCTGCGTCACCTCACCATCGTCGGGTCGGGCGGCATGGGACTGACGCGCCCTCCGGTTGCCGCGTTGCGCCAATGGCGGGGGTTGCCGTCCGACCAGCTTGCCGCTGCCCACCGCGAGAACCTGTCGATCCTGATGATCGCAGACGAAGGCCGGATAGGCCCCGAAGAGATCGCCCTGCAACATCGCAACACGGCGCAGGCCCGGGGCAAGAGCCGGTCATTCTCGGGCACCACGACGCTGATCGATGTCCTTCGGCGTGCCCGGCCGCCGGTCGATGGCATCTGGGGGCAGCAGGATGCGACGGCGCGCGGTTATCTGGGCGAAAGGCGCGCCGCGCTTGCGGGCATCGACCCGACCTCGCGCCTGGTCGAGATTCCGGGCGCAGGCCACTGGGTGATGCAGGAAGCCCCGGAAGCCTTCCTCGACGCCTACGGCGCGATTGCCACAGCGCGCGGCTTCTGACCTCATTGCCGGGGCAGAACCCTGTCCAGCAGCCCGCGCACGGGCTGGTCCCCTGGCTCCAGAACTTGTAGCGCGAAGGCCCTGCCATCGATGGGTACGCCGCTATGTTGGCAGCAATCCTCGGCCTTCTCGATCAACTGGTCCTCGTGGAGAGGCGTGCCGGCGCTCCCTCTTAGCTGTGCGACCGTCCTTTCGAGGACGGACCCATCGCGCAGGGTCAAGCGGATCGACGTCCAGCGCGGCGTCACTGAGCCTTCTTCGTCAGACGTGACCAGGATCTTCTCGAAGGCGTCCTGGATGACGGGCCGCCGCACCGCTTCATCGGCGAAGGAGGCAAGCGTGACCCGGCCATCCTCCAGTGCCGCAGCCACGGCATACTCCATCGAGAATTTGGCCTGGAGGCCGTCCTGCGGCCGCGAATGGATCAGCGGAACAAAGGCCTGCGGGCTGCCGTTAATCTCGGCGCGGGTGACGTTGCCCAACGTTAGAGCGGGATGATCCCCGCGAAGATCGAGAAGCCCGTCGATCGCGCGATGCGTGGCATAGCACAGCGGGTACTTCTTGACGTCGAGCCCGACCGACAGCAGGCAAGGTTGCTCCTCGCCTATCCCCTCCAGCGCGGCGGCCAAATCGGCGGACCGGCCCGCGTAAAGCGCAACAAGCCCCTCCTTTCCGTCCAGCACATCCCCTGACGCATCAAACCCAGCTTCGGCAAGCGTAGTCGCGAAGAGGGCGGTGCGGGCGGCCTGACCCGACTGGACGCTTTTGGCCATAGTGCCGAAGTTTCCGCGCGTGCCGCCAAGTGAGGTCATCGCCAGACCGAGTGCGTGCGAGGTCTCCTGCTCCGACAGGCGGATAAACCGGGCAAGCGCCGCCACGCCGCCCAACGCAGCAAGCGTGGCCGTCGTGTGCCAACCGGCTTTGTAGTGGGGCGCCGCCATAGCTTGGGCCAGCCGGCAGGTCACCTCGAACCCGACCGCGAAAGCCACTTCGACATCGGCCATGTGCAGGTCGCGCGCCTCTGCCTGCGCAAGCAGCGCGGGAAGCATGGCGATGCTTGGGTGTCCGCGCAGCGGCAGGGTCACATCGTCGAAGTCGAGGACGTGCCCTTCGACCGCGTTGACGAAGGCGGCCCCCTCCAAGGGCATCTCCTCGCCCGAGGACCACACCCGCGCCCTTCCTGCGCCTCCCATGCTGCGCCCGACCTTGCGTGCCGGAGATGACACCGGCTCGGACAAGCCACCAAAGGCGCAGGCCATCGTATCCAGCATGGCCCGCCGCACCGCGTGCCGGCACCTACAGTTTGCCCCAAAATCAGAGGGACGCGCGACGAAACGTGCGATCCGCGCTTGGGCGTTGACGCGTCCCAGATCTTCGTTCACGGCGCGCTCCTTTTCCAGAATTGGTTACAACCTGGAATGTCGGCTTGCTCTTCGCAAACGAGTTTTACTGTTGGGTCGCGTTACTTTTCCTGATCCACCCTTCGCGTTGCAGATCGGAAAATGGGCCCATGTCGATCATCGGCGCCAGAAGCGCAGCCAAGCGCGGAGAATGCTCGGATCTGCGGAAGTGCTTTCACACTATGGTTTGGGGCTTTGTGCGCCGCAGCATTTTGCCTGGCCGGGCGCCGGTGGCAGCCCCATCCTCCCAGACCACGCTACCGTTCACGATCACGGCCTCGACGCCGTCGGCGATCTGGATCGGATCCTCGAAAGTCGCACGATCCATAATCTCGGAGGCATCGAACAAGGTGAGGTCGGCGAAGGCGCCTTCCCTGATCACGCCGCGATCCGCGAAGCCGAATTCGGCTGCGGTCAGCCCTGTCATCTTGTGCACGGCCGTCTCGAGGGTGAAGAGCCCCAGGTCCCTGCTGTAGTGGCCCAGGACGCGCGGGAAAGTCCCCCACAGCCGTGGATGCGGGAACTGATCGTGGGGCAGGCCGTCCGAGCCGATCATCGTGGGGCCATAGGCAAGGATGCGCTGCACGTCTGCTTCGTCCATGCGGAAATAGACGGCACCTGCCGGCTGCAGCCTGGCTACGGCGTCTTCGACCGAGCATCCCAGTTCCTCGGCCACCACCGCCAAATCCTTGCCCGCGAACTCTGGCAGACCTTTGGACCACGTCACAAGCGTCCGCGCCGAGCCCCGGGCGTGATCCATCGTCAGGATCGTCGAGGACGCCGCATAGGGGTAGCAGTCCAGGCTGACATGCTGCTCGTCCCTCTGCCGGGTGATGATCCCGAGGGTTTCCGCCGATCTGCCGTGCGAGGGCGTGCCCGCAAGCTTATGATGCGAGATCAGCGTCTGCACACCCAAGCTTTCGCCGACGTCAAAGGTCTCTTGCAGGGACTCGAGGATATGCTCGCCTTCGTCCCGCATATGGGTGGCGTAGAGCCCTCCGAAGGGCACCATCGGCGTGCAGACCGCAATGACCTCGCTGTTGGGTGCGGCCTTGGCCGGCGGATAGGCGAGCCCCGTCGACACGCCGATGGCCCCGGCCTCCATCGCTTCTTGCACCAGCTTCTGCATCTGGGAGATTTCGTCCGGGCGCGCAGGCCGGTCCAGCGAATCCATGGTGATCGCGCGCAGGGTCGTGTGGCCGACAAGCAGCGCGAAGTTGACGGCAGGAGGTGTCTCTACCAGCGCTGCAGTGTAGTCGGCGAAGCTGCGATAGCGATACCAGGCGCCGCTGTTGTCGAGAAGGTCCAGCGGCGGCGTCACCGGATCGGGGACGGGGACCGGCATGGGGGCCAGCGAAATCCCGCAATTGCCGGCGACGATGCAGGTGACGCCTTGGCTGACCTTGGCGCGCATGTCCCCGTCCGACAGCAACATCCTGTCGTCATGGGTATGCGCATCGATGAAACCCGGCGCCAGAACCTTGCCCTCCGCGTTCACCTCTTTGTCCGCAGTGGCGGACGACAGGTCACCGATGGCGGCGATCCTGTTGCCGACGACCCCGACATCGCCCGCGTAGCGTGGGGCCCCGGTTCCATCCACGATCACGGCGCCACGGATCAGCAACGAATAGTTTTCTGGCATGGTCGGCTCCTGTCTATAGCGGGCGGAAATTCCGGAAGTCCCAGTGCCGCCCCGGGGCGGCCTGGAACAACAGGCGTGTGTAGTCTTCCTTTGGTGCGGTCAGCACTTCGGCGGCGGGCCCGGTCTCGACGATCCGCCCCTCGTTCATCACGTAGATCGTGTCGCAAATGCGGGCGGCGACGCGCAGGTCATGGGTGATGAACAAGATGCCGACCCCGGTTTCCGCGCGGATGTCATCCAGAAGGTCGAGGATCTGTTCCTGCACCGAAACGTCGAGCGCCGACACGGCCTCGTCCGCAACCAGCACGGCCGGATCCAGCATCAGGGCCCGCGCGATGCAGATGCGCTGGCGCTGGCCGCCGGAAAACTGGTGGGGGTAGCGATCCAGCGCAGACTTCGGCAGGCGGGTCAGTTCCAGCAACTCGGACGCGCGGGCCATCGCCTCGCCCCTGTCGACACCGTAGTTGGTCGGCCCCTCGATCATCGACTCGCCGATCCGGACCCGGGGGTTCAGGGATCGGAAAGGATCTTGAAAGATCATCTGGACCTGTCTGCGCAACAGTCGGCGGTCCTTGGCCCCCAAGTTATCCGTCCGCTGGCCGCAGATCGTGACGGTGCCGTCTGTCGGCTGCTCCAGCCCGACAACGCAGCGCCCCACGGTGGATTTGCCAGACCCCGACTGGCCGACGATCCCCAGGATTTCATTGCGCCGCAGTGTCAGGCTGACGTCCTGAACCGCATGCACGCTGGCAGATTTGCGTAGGAACCTCCGCGAGGTAAAGCGCTTGTCCAGCCCGCTGAGGGACAGAACGACGTCTGTCTCCAGCGCCGCGCGCGGTTCTGGAGCCAGGCTGGGCACCGACGCGATCAGCATCCTGGTGTACTCTTCCTTGGGCGAGGAAAGGATCGTGTCGCGATCTGCGATCTCGACAACCCGCCCGGCATTCATCACCACGACGCGGTCCGCGATATCGGCGACGACACCGAAATCGTGCGTGATGAACAAGACGGCAGTGTTGTGGCGTTCCTGAAGCTCGCGGATAAGTGTCAGGATCTGCCTCTGCGTGGTCACGTCCAGGGCGGTCGTCGGCTCATCTGCGATAAGCAGGGCCGGTTCCAGCACCAGGGCGATGCAGATCACGATGCGCTGGCGTTGGCCGCCCGACAACTGGTGCGGGTAAGAGTCGTAGATGCGCTCGGGGTCGGGCAGGTGGACCGATTCCAGCATCTCCATGACACGCCGCCGCCGTTCCGCCGCACTGTAATTGCGGTGAAGTATCAGCACCTCCTCGATCTGCGGGCCGACCTTTTCGACAGGGTTCAGCGCCGTCATCGGCTCCTGGAACACCATCGACATTTTGGTGGAGCGCAGGTCCCGCAGGCGGTCGGGGCTGGCTTTGGTCACATCTTCGCCCTGCAGCAGCACCTGGCCATCCGTCACGCGCAGGGCGTCGGGGGGCAACAGGCCCATGATGGAAAAGGCGCTGACGGATTTTCCTGAGCCCGACTCCCCCACCACGCAGACCGTTTCGCCGGCGCGGATTGAGAAGCTGACGTCATTGACGACGCTGCTTTGATCTTTGTTGGCGATGGAGACACACAGGCCGCGGATATCCAGGACCGGGGCTCCCATCGCGGCGACGGGGTATTCGACGATCATGGTCATGCGCGTTTCGCCATTTTCGGGTCAAGCAGGTCGCGCAGGACATCGCCAAGGATGTTCACGCTCAACAGCGTGAGGGCCAGCGCGATGCCGGGGTAAAGGACAAGCCCGGGGTAGAGCTGAAAGTACATCCGCCCTTCGGACATCATGTTGCCCCATGACGGAATCTCGGTGGGCAAGCCGGCGCCGAGGAAACTCAGCGTCGCTTCGGTCAGGATCGCCGACGCGAACACGAACGTGCCCTGCACGATCAGAGGTGCAACCGTGTTGGGCACCATGTGGCGCAGCAAAATCCGCCACACCGGACTGCCCAGCGTGACGGCAGCCTCGACATAGGCTTCGCTGCGCACGTTGAGGATCACGCTGCGGACCAGTCTGACCACGCGCGGGATCTCGGGAACAGTGATGGCGACGAGGACCGTCATCAAGGAGGCCCCGGTCAGCGAGATCAGGGCAATGGCCAGAAGGATGCTGGGGATCGCCATAATCCCGTCCATGGTGCGCATGATGACCGAGTCGACCGCGCGGAAGTAGCCCGCGACAACCCCGATCACCAGCCCGAGGGACACGCTGACCAAGGCCGCGCCCGCCCCAACGATGAGCGAGACCCGCGCGCCGTGGACTACCCTGGAGTAGATGTCGCGCCCGAAGGCATCTGTCCCGAGCGGGTGCAAGTCTGACGACAGGGCAAAGCGCTCGGCGGGTGAGATGGCGACAGGGTCCGCGGTGCTGAGCAGCGGCGCGAACAGCGCCGTCAGGACGATTGCGATGAGGATCGCGGCGGCGACGACTGACGGCCAGCTGCTGAACATCTGGCGGAGCATTCTCAGGCCAAGACCGGCGCGGCTTTCAGGTGGCTGCACGGCGGTGTCGAACTCGGCCGCGTCGTTTCTGAGGGGGTGTCCCACGTGATGCCTTTCAGTACCGGATGCGCGGATCGAACACCGTGTAGAGGATGTCCACGACGAGGTTGATCAGGATGTAGGTGAAGGAAAACAGCAGGATCAGGCCCTGGATGACGGGATAGTCACGCGCCAGCACCGCCTCGACCACCAGTCGCCCCAGCCCCGGCAGGTTGAAGACCGACTCTGTGACCACCACCCCGGTGATCAGGGAGGCGACCCCGATGCCAAGGACGGTGACAATGGGCACTGCCGCATTGCGCAAGGCGTGGCGCATCAGGATTCGGCGCTCCGGCGCGCCTTTCGACCGCGCAGTGCGAATGAAGTCCTCTCCCATCACTTCGATGATGCTGCTGCGGGTGATCCGCGCAACGAGCGCGATGTAGACGCCGCTGAGCGCCATGATCGGCATGATCAGCCGCTCGGCATAGGCCCAGAGGCCATCGCTCATCGGACGATAGCCCTGGACCGGCAGCCATCCAAATCGAAGCGCCAGAAGATAGATCAGCACGTATCCGGTGACGAAGATCGGGATGGAAAACCCCAGCACCGAAAACGACATCACCGCGCGGTCCAGAACGCCGCCGGGCTTGCGCGCGGCAACGATGCCCATCGGGATCGCCAGCAGGATGGTCACGCCCATGGTGCCGACTGCCAGAGACAATGTCGGGGCCAGTCGCTCACCGATCATCCGGGTGACGGGAATGCCCGACAGCAACGACTCCCCAAGGTCACCAGAAAGCAGCTGGCGGAACCAGGTCACGAGCTGGACCAGCAACGGCTGGTCCAGCCCCATGCTTTCACGGATGCGGTCGAGCTGTTCCCCCGTGGCATCATTGCCTGCCAGCACGGCGGCGGGATCGCCCGGGGTCAGCCGCAGAATGGCAAAGACCACGATGGCGACCACGATCATCACCGGCACCGACGACAATACTCTCTTGATCACATAGGGGAACATCTTCTACCTCAACCTTCGGACTTGGACACGTTCCAGAAGAGCGTGATCGGCGCTTCCAGGAACCCGCTCCACTGCGTGTTGTAGGCGGCCGGGATCTTGAACTGCCCCAGCGGCCCCACGACACCCTCGTCAATGGCCAGCTTCTGGATCTTCTTCGCGATCTCCTTCTGCTCCTCGGCTGTGGCCGCCTTGGCGTAGTCGAGCCGCAGGGCAGAGATTTCCGGCACGTCGGGCCAACCGGCCCAGGACTTGCGCCCGTCGGTGGACAGAGGTGTGTTGCCAAAGGGATCGCCGCTGGTGGCCAAGATGCTGTAGGTCGAGAAGATGTTCCAACCGCCTTCGGACGGCGCGGCCTGATTGCCCTGCTGCGTGGCAAGGGTCTGCCAGTCCATCATCCTCATCTCGACGTTGAACCCTGCTTTGCGCAGGGCATCGCCGATCACGATGGGCTGCGGGGCCGCCATCGCCAGATCGGTCGGGGCCATGATGACGACAGGCGTTCCGTCATAGCCGCTTTCCGCCAGCAGCGCCTTGGCCTTTTCCAGGTCGCCATTGACGACCCATTCCTTGCCGTATTCGTCGCCGTTGACGTTGCCACAGCCCATCACGGCCGCGCAGGTCTGGTAGTAGTCGGGATTGCCGACCAGAGCCTGCAGGACATCGTTCTGGTCCGTCGCGGCGATTGCCGCCTGGCGCACCAGCTTGTTGTCGAAGGGCGGGTACAGGTGGTTCATGCGGAAGTAGGTCCAGGCCCCCAACGGGTCGAGGATCTCTACCTCGATGTCGTCGGCATTCTCGACGAGGGGCAGAAGATCGAATGGCACCTGCTGGATGAAATCGACCTCGTCGTTTTGCAGGGCATTCACCGCGGTCATCGAATCCGGCATCGCCAGCCATTCCACCCGGTCAACGTTGACGACCTTGCCGCCGGCGGTCCAGCTGGCGGGTTCGTCGCGCGGGACGTAGTCTTCGTTCTTCACATAGGCGACCTTCAGGCCGGGCTGGAATTCGTCAGCGACGAACTTGAACGGCCCCGATCCGACATAGTCCGTCAGCGGTTCGCTCGCCGGCAGGTCGGCGACACGTTTGGGCATCATGAAGGCCGGGCGCGAACTCATCTTCGACAGGCCGGCCAGCAGCAGCGATGTCGGCGTCGTCAGGACAACCCGGAACGACGTGTCGTCGATCACCTCGATGCTTTCAACCATGGTCATCAGCGGCATGCCGGTGCCGTCGACACTGGCCCAGCGATTGATCGAGGCGACGCAGTCTTCCGCTGTCACCGGGGCGCCATCGTGCCATTCCAGCCCGTCGCGCAGGGTGAACACATAGGTCTTGCCGTCGTCGGAAACTTCCCAGTCCGCCATCTGCGGCTGCACGTTGAAGTCGGAATCGAGGCCGAGGAGCGTGTCGTAGATCATGTAGCCATGATCGCGGGTGATGAAAGCGGTGGTCACCGTCGGATCGGTGTTGCGCAGCCCCGATTGCATCACGACGCGCAGTGTTTCCGCATCGGCAGGGGACATGCCGGTCAGGACCAGACCGGCCGCGGCCGTGGCGAGAGCAAGGCCGCGGAATTTACTTGTTTTCATTGGGATTTTCACTTCGGTCTCCTGTTGGTTTTTGGTTTTTTATGTGTCGTGGGGGTCATTTCGGCCGGTTCAGGGCCGCAAGGGTGGTCGTGGGTGAAATGAAGTCGAGACTGGTGCGCACCGTGATCACCGCAGGGCGGCCAGACGACAGCGCCGTTTCCAGCGCCGCCCGGCTTTCGGCGGCGGTTTCCACCTTCAAGGACAGCGCGCCAAAGTTCTTCGCCCATGCGTGAAAGTCGGGGTTAACCAAGCCGGTCATCGCCACACGGCCGGGAAAGCTGCGCTCCTGATGCATCCGGATCGTGCCATAGGACCCGTTGTCAGACACGACCAGGACGGGGGTCGCGCCATACTGCACGGCAGTGGCCAATTCGTTGCCCGTCATCATCAAGCCGCCATCGCCCACGAACCCAACGACCTGCCGCCCGGGGAAGCGCAGGCTGGCACTGACGGCCCCGGGCACGCCGAAACCCATCGCCCCGGACACCGGCGCCACAAGCCGACGCCCGCCGCCAAAGCGGACAAGCTTCTGAACCCAGGCCCCAAAGTTGCCCGCATCGATTGAAATGACCGCGTCGTCCGCCATCAGGGCGTCGGCCTCGCGCATGAAGGCGCCAAAGACCACCCCATCTTCGGCGTCGTCGGGGCCATCCCACCGGCGAAGGCTGCGCACGACGGAGTGCAGTTCCCTGCTCCAGGCGATGTGGCGGCCGTCAGGTCGATGCGGCGGCTGCGCCGCAAGTTGCTTGAGGACCAGGGCGGGATCTGCCGCGATGCCAACGGCCAGCCGGCGGGTCCGGCCGACCTCGTCTGCGTCGGGCAGGATCTGGATCACCGGCTGTTCCGGAAGCGGTGCGCGCGGCATCGCGAAACCTTGGGACGTTACATCGCCCAGCCGGCTTCCGATTGCGATGATCAGATCACTGCGCGACAAAGCCTGCACCAGATCGGCCGGAGCGCCGTAGGCCAGATGCCCTGCATATTGCGGATGGTCGTTGTCGATCAGGTCCGCCTGCCGCACCGAAGTTGCGACCGGCAGCCCGAAAAGATCTGCGACACGCAGCAGGGCCGCCCGGCCGGCCTCAGTCTGGCATAGAGGGCCCGCAACGATCAGCGGCCGCTCCGCCGCGGTGATCATGTCAAGCAGAGCTTGCAGATCCTCGTCGCTTGCAGCCGCCCGGGCAGGCCGCCGCACCATCGGCAGCATGTCGTCCGCCATATCTTCCAGCATGTCTTCGGGCAGCGCCACGATCACGGGGCCGGGAATGCCGCTTGTGGCGCGGTGAAAGGCAGTCGCAACGACATCGGCCAGACGCGCAGCATCGCTGACCGATACGGTCCATTTCGACATCGACCCGAACACCTGGGTGTAGTCGACCTCCTGGAACGCCTGCATATCCAGATGAGGCCGTTCCACCTGGCCCACGAACAGGACCAGCGGCAGCGCATCTTGTTGGGCGGTGTGTACGGCAATCGCGGCATTCATCGCGCCTGGCCCCCGACTGACGAAAGCCACGCCGGCGCGGCCCGACAGCCTTGCATCTGCCAGTGCCATGAACCCCGCGCCACCCTCGTGCCGCGTCGTCACCACCTGGATCTGAGGCGTCTCCACCAACGCGTCCAACACGCTGAGATAGCTTTCGCCGGGAACGGCAAATATCCGTTCCACACCATGCTGCTGCAACGCCCGCACAAGAATGTCGGCGGCTCTGATGGCCATGAATTATTCCTTCATCTCGTGGGTGTGTCTGTCGCGCTCAAGCGCGGTCAGCGACTGTTCGCGCAGCTCGTCGGGCAGCGCGGTCAACAATTGATCCACCGCGCCCCAGATCCGATCCCAGCCTTCGGGGGTGCGGAGGGGAACGCCGACGAAGACGTCCTCGGTCTTCGCCCGCAGCGAGAGATAAAGCACCCCGGCAAGCAAAATGCTGACAATGCCCGGAACGTCGGCCTTGTCCGTAAGTCCGTCCAGCCTGTCGATGAAGCCGCGCGCAATGGTTTCACGGCGGCGGCTGAGCTTTTCGCTGACTTCGTTGCGCTCGATCAGCTCCCACCGTCGCACCTCCGCAAGCGCCGGATCTTTGGAAAGGACGGCCTCCTGCTCGTGCAGCATGGTCCGGATCAGGGCGGCCGGCGACAGCGCGCTGGTTTCTTCCGATGCGAGTGTCCCTGATTTGCTGCTCCAGAAATCGCGCCCTTGCATCCAGGCCAGCATCAGCCCGGGCATGCCGTCGAAATAGCGATAGATCAGTTCTTTGCTGACACCTGCCCGTTTGGCGATTGAATTGATGCCGACCGTCGTCATGCCGCCTTCGGAAAGCTGGTCGTCCAGCGCCTTCAGAATAGCCTGCTCGGTCTTCTCACGCCGCGACATCTCGGCACCTCTCGATCAGGAACTGGGCGGGATGCTCTGAAAGAGTGCGGGCCTGGCCCTCGGCTACCGAGGCGAAAATCTCGGATGCTGCTCTGCCGATGCACTCGCCCCCCTGCCAGACAGGAGCGCCGGCGTGAACCAGTGTGGTCCGCGCAGCCGGTCTGGTGATGTTGGGCTCCGCCGTCCGCACCGCGGTGAGGCGATGGTCTGCATCCAGTTCCACCCGATCTTCGTTGTCGGGGTAGACAGGGACGGGCGCGTGCATGTCGGCGATGACATATGGCGACGTTTCGGCGCAGAGGTGGCTCCACATGATTGCCCCGACAACGTCTTCCAGCCAAATGTCGCGCGCGGAGAAGATCGAGTTGCACAGCATCGCATATCCGATGCCCCCAGCCTCCCGCGATGCTGTCAGAACATCGTTCCGTCGCATGACCCTGGAGGTGTTTCCAAACCCCAGCGGGCCGCGTGGGCCCACCGCAATCAACCCGACATCAAGCTCCGCGTTCGTGGCCAGAGTGACCTCGACCGCTGCGGAGGGGGACTGCCCCTGCGCCATCAGTTCCAGAACCGCCAGGTTCACCGGCTGATCGCGCCGTTCCCTTCGATTGGGCAGCCGATGCCCGGTGACCAAACCCACCCCGGCGCGCCCCACCAGAAACTGCGACAGCGGTTCGGGGCGGTTCGACCCGCTGGAAATCGCAGCAGCGCAGTGCGCCGCGTGGAATTCGGTCAGGTCGGCCAAGGCAGCAATGCCACCGGACTGACAGCAAACCTGGCGGTGCTGGTCGCGCGCGTCCAAGACCGAGACGACCGCGAACCCCCCGATGGCACCCCGGCCGAGAATTTCCGCAGCCTGCAGACCGAGGGTGACCGCTTTTCCAGCGTTCGGGCCGTAGGCTGCCAGAGCAATTGTCATTCCGTCCTCGCTGAAAATGAAGGGAGGGTTCAAGGAATGTGACCGGTCAGTCACAAATCGAAGTTTGCAAGGTTGCTTGATTCTGTCAACGGCAATCACGTACGGCGCCGAGGCCGCGCTCGACATCCGGGATCTGCGATCGCTGCTCGGCTGCATCCGCCTCGCCCGCCGCACCACGCTTTGTACTTGCGCAGGAACGTCCCCAGCATGAGGGAAAACGCGTCGACCTGGTTCATCTCGATGACGCGGCAGATGCTGGAGGCAGCCAGTCGCCGTCCCGCTGATCGGGGCGCTCTGGCTGAGCGGTTGCGTGACGGCAGATTCTGAAGGACAGGCACCGTGCCCGCCTGTCGTGGACTACAGTCCGGCCGAAAAGGCCCGCGCCGCGGCCGAGATCGAGACCTTGCCGGAGGGCACCGTCCTGGTCGGAATGCTCAGTGACTATGCCGTCCTGCGCGACCAGGCACGGCAATGCAGATGAGGAAAGGGCCGGGCATATGCCGCGCGGCAACCAACAAATGCCTCGCCCGCGGGATGTCGGGAATTGAAATCGCGCGCAACTGCGAGTTGCCGGAGATGCCCTCCAAGGAGTCGAGCACAGAGGTTTCGTGTCCCAAACACAAAAAGCCCCCGCTTTTCAATGGGGACGTATCAAACGTTGAGGTGGCGTTGAGGCAAAACGTGCAACGCTATACACAAGCGAAACGCTGGGGCTGAAGCTGCAAAACTCGCTCAATACCCTCGCCTAGCCGCAGGTGACGCTGATCCTGCTGGTGATCCTGGCGACGGTGGTGCTGTCGGAATGGGTGTCGGCCAAGGTGCGGTCCGCGATCATCTAGCCGCACCGTGCGCCGAATCAGGATAGTCGCTCTTGCTCAGCGCTCGCGACAAGGCGGTAGCCTACCCCGCGGACCGTTTCGATCAAATGCTCTGCCTCAAGCGGGTGCAGAAGCAGACGGAGGCCTTTCACAACCTGATTAATCTGCTCTGATGTCTCGGAGGCTGGCCCCCAGACCCGCCGCGTGATTTGCATTCGCGTAAGCATATGGGACGGCTCGTCGACCAGACCGGCCAGGAGCCGATACCCGGTGGGTGAGAGGTGGATCATCCTGCCCTCCCATTCGACGCGGCGCTCCAGTTCATTGATCGTCAGGGCGGCGAACTCCAGCCTGCCGGTCAATGCCTCTGGCCGCACACGGCGCAGAAGCGCCCTCAGCGCCGCGATGCCGATTTCCATCCGGTTAAGGTCGGAAATGACCTCGTCGACAGACCCGTCGAGGGCCAGTGGTGAGGACAGCCAGCCCTGCTCTTCGCCCCAAGCAGCAACCGGCAGATATCGCGTGCGAGAGGCCCCGCGCAGCCGGGCGATGATGCCGGGCAGATCATCGTAGCCAGGATTCCGCCGGATGAGCAGAAGATCGGGCCGTTGCATGACGATGATCGACCGGGCTTCTGCCTCGGCCTCGGCAAACGAGCAGTCAAAGCTGCCCGCCAACTGCCCGATCAAGCGCAGATCTTCTTTCGCGGCAAGGACGGTCACACGCGGTAACTCGGTTTCTGCAGATCCTGCCGAGGGACACATGGCGCGATTCATGCCGATCAGCCGAGCGCGTAGCCCGCGCCGCGCACGGTGCGCACCGGATCCTCGCCGCCCTGCTGGCACAGGGCCTTGCGCAACCGGCCGATATGCACGTCCACGGTGCGGGTATCGACATAGATGTCGCGGCCC
>Ga0209347_1001936_pt1 | contig 29642 bp, 23 predicted proteins | sample AutmiccommuBRH23_FD_187382 | JGI IMG/M metagenome (GOLD analysis project Ga0209347, IMG submission 187382) | Deep subsurface microbial communities from Mt. Terri, Switzerland - Autotrophic microbial communities BRH/23 (SPAdes) (version 2) | ecosystem: Environmental > Aquatic > Deep subsurface >...
CTTCCACCTTTGCCATGCCGACCGCTCTGATCTGGATCCGCATGCGGCTGTAGATCATTTCATTCCATTCGGCGGCCAGCGGACTGGTCTCATCAAAACTCTGGAAGCTGCACTTTACCTGGTAGGCTTCCCGGTTAGGCCGCAAGATGGTCACTGTCATTTTCCCGGTATCGGTTAAATTATCTTTAGTTTTGCCCAGGCGCAGATCCGCAAAGGCAATGGTTTCCGGGTTCAACGCCGCTATTGTATTCACAATGACAGCATTCGGTACGCCGCTGCCGCTAACGGTGCCCACCATTTTCATAGCGCCGGGATCGGCCAGCGCGTCCATAACCTTTTTGGGCATTTGTGCCATTTAATAACCCTCTTCCTGATTATAATTTTATTCTTGATTCGCGCCGTCCGGTCAAACATTCAGACATAAGGCCTGACTCAAGCCAGGAGCGACTTGACACCGGGACGGCCAGCTCGCCGGTCCGCCAAGCAAACGCCATGCGGGGCACGGCTCGCGGCAGTCTATTCATCCCATGACAGCGGCAACCGGAATAATCGGCGTCGTAATGGCCGTTTCAACCGTGCTAAAACATTTATTATACCTCGTCAAAGCCCCTGGCTGTACGCAAACTGGGGTCCCATGAGAATTCCGACGTGTCTGTCCTGAGCCGGTCTATTTGTTCAAAAAACTTGCATTTTGACGGAAATTCGGCGTAGACGCTCACTTCCAGGCCAAGCCCGTCATCCTGGATCTGAGCCATGCAGAAGCCGTCTTCCGCGGCGGAATTATTGGATTGATTCAGGAAGTTTTTGCAATCTCCACATCTCAATACTTTTGCCATTTCCTGTTCCTCCTTCAAGCCATCATTTTACTGTTATTTGCTTACCTTGCCGCTTTTTCTTTTTGCTCTTCTTTCAACTCGTCGTTAAGCAGCCACTTGTAGCATTTCGGGCACTCACGGTAAGCAGTCTGTGAATCCAGCGTCGTATTGTAAAGATACCTGAAAGTGGATTTAAGGCCTTCGTAACCGCAATTTTCGCATTTCATTTTATAAAACCTCCTTCTTTTTACCTTTGAAAACCTTGCCTCTGAAGCTGCTCAAGCCCCAGGGAGTCGCGCCCCGGTAGTCGTCATCGACCTCAATTTCGTTGCAAATGAACACCGCTTCGCATTTCGGGCACTTCCTGAACGTCGTCGCCCCTACTTCCTTGGCCTGGCCCATATAACGAAATTCGTCCCTCGTGCCTTGATACCCGCACTTGCCGCACTCCAACATGCCGCTTATTTTACCGCGCACCTCCTCGCTTCTCTTTTTGACGCTGCCGTCGGAGACGGCAGCGTCAAACTTCGGACACCTGTCAATTAACGATACTATACTCTTCCAGCCAGCCGCCCTTCTTACAGGGTCTGCACTGTCCTGGCAATAATCGTATCCTGGGTCTTCTTGTTCATATCGACAAAGTGGGCGCTGTATCCGGCCACCCGCACGATCAGCTCGCCGTATTTCTCCGGCTCCTTCTGCGCCGCCATCAGGGTCTCGTTATCCACACAGTTAAACTGTACATGGTTGAGTCCCATGTCGTGCCAGGTCTTGATATAACTTTTCCACAATTCGTAGCCTTTTTCACCCGCCATTTGCGTCGGGTTCAGCCTCTGGTTGAGCAGACAGGCCCGGAACATGGTGCTGTGGTCCAGCTTCGATACCGAGCGCAGCACCGCGGTAGGCCCTTTCTTATCCAGGCCTGCTCCCGGCGAGCAACCGCCGTCGTAGCAGGTGTCGCCCAGCCGGCGGCCGTTGGGCAGGGCGCCCAGCTTGACCCCGGCCACCGAGTACGCCGCGATATTCTGCGGGGCGGTCGGAACAGGCGAGTCGTTCCAAGCCCGGCAGGGCCAGCAAACCTCATCGCGGGTCCGCTGGAACGCTTTCACCACAACCTCGTCCACATAGTCGTCGTCGTTGCCCCACTTGGGCGCTTTTACGAAATCCATTCTGGCTTCTTCGTGATCTTCCCAGTTGGTCTTGAGCATTTCGACTACCTGTTCCATGGTGTACTTCTTGTCGTCAAAGACCAGTTTCTTCAGCGCCGCCAGGGCGTCCAGGGCGTCCATCCAAATGAAGGTGGTCAGCCAGTTGTTGCCGTATTCCTTGCGCTGGAAGGCGTTCAGGCCGGTCTCCACACACTCTTCCCAAGTTGCCGTCAGGAACGGGCGGCCCATGGTCATCTCAATGGAGCGGGTAATGTTGCGGATGCGGGAGCCGTCCCAGTGGATCTGCTTGAACTGCTCAATAAAAGCGTCGAATATCTGATCAAATGTCATCTTGGTCGGGTCGCCGGTCTTGGGACCGATCTGCATTCTGCTGATCGGGTCAAAGCCGTTGTACATTGCAAGCTCCATGGCCTTTGACCCCAGCGTTGAGCTGGCGGAATAGCGCACCGGCATAACGCTTCTCTTCGTAGTCCCGCAGGGCACGATGCAGGCCTGGGCAACCCAGGTGCGGGCTTCTTCTATCTTCATCCGGCCCTGGTTCCAGTACATCAGGGCGTCGATAAGGACATCGTCGTTCCGGATGTTGGGATATCCCAGCCCGTGCCTGATGCAATCAAACACATTGCGCAGCGTCTTTTCCCTCACGTTGCGGTGATACCTGAAGGCGTAAGTCGGCGACACCACACGGGTCCAGCGGGCCGCTTCAAGGAAGGCGTCGGTCAGGTCGTTGCAGGCGTCAGTGCCGTCTTCCGGCTTCACTCCGCCGATAGCCCAGACATACGGCCCGGGGTCGCCCTGCATCAGCTCACGGTACTGCCGGTTCCAGGCCTTGCCGTACTCAAATGCCCTGATTTGCAGCTCGGCCACCAGCTCCACGGCATCCTGGCGGGTCATGGTCTTATCCTCGTCGACACTTTTCCTCCAGTAAGGATAATACCAGTAGTCGGGCCTTGCCGGCCAGGCGCCGTCACCCCACTCAAACTTTTGCATCATCGAGCGGAAATTGTCAAACTGCATGGCTTCCCAGAAATCTTCGGGAGCTTCGGCGGGCACCTTGTTGCAAATATCCGCCATGCGCAGCAGTTCCTGCTTCCGCTGCGGGTCGGTCTCAAAATTCTCAGCCACGATCTTGCAGAGGCGGGCATGTCGCCTGGCCCAGCGGATGGCGCCTTCCAGGGCGATCTTCATGGCCTTCCAGTTGTCAACTTTATCAATAAAAGGGTGCTGCTTGTCGTGGTTAGGCACTTCCTCATGGATCACTTTTTCCGCTTCGGCGATTCTCTTGCTGATATCGGCAATGATATAATCAAAGCCGTTGAGGAAATAGTCGTACTGCGGCGTCGGGTAGGAGTGACCGTCGGCGTAAGCGGCGCCGGTAAAGGTCATGGACATGGCGGTCATTGTCCTTTCCCGGCGGGTCAAATGCCTTTCCGCCTTGGCCTGCAAGGTATAGGGCTTCATAAAATCAAGGCATTCTTTGATTTCCGGCCGCTCTTCGAGATCCAGCAGCTCATTGCGGTCGTTGTACAGGTCTTCGTTAATAGAGTAAGAGGGAAGCGTCGTCCAGTAGATCTTGTGCGGCGCGGAGCCGACATAGCCGAGCAGTCTGGCCTGGTCGACAACAAAAATGGGTATGGTGTCCCAGGTCTCGGCCAGCGCTTTGGCCCAGGTCATGATATACGGCTCCACCCTGGCCTCCGGGCGCTTGAACACCTCGGTAAACTTCTTGACGCCGTGGGTGCAGACCTTTGTGCCCGGCAGGAATGCCGAGCCCTTGCAGGACTTCGACCATACGGCCTTGCGCAAGTAATCGATGCGCGCCGGGCGCGCTTTTTCAGCCCACCACCAGAATTCTTTTTTCTCCAAATACTCATTCAATACTTTTTCATCCGTTACAGATGTTGACATGTACATATCTCCTTTTCATGCAGTATTTTTTAAAAAACTTGTACACCAAAGAAACACCAGTCGCCGATCCTCTGTTCAATATTTTATCATCAAAACGCTATAAAATAAACACCCCCTTTTCAGAATATTTACCCAAAAACTTTTCATTCCCCTCCGGCGCCAGCCGTACCCGGCGACATTATGGCGTCACCACCTCCAATCTTACTTAACGGCATAGAGCATGATGCTTTCTTCGCAAGGGACCACCAAAAAAACATCATTACTTACAATAAATCAGCCGTGAAGCCCCCCCCCAGCCATTTGATTTATTATGATATTGTCATACAATGAATAAATTCTTAAATTTCAGACTTTATAATCAAAATGGTCAATATGCAATATCCGTTCCCGCCGTTTACAGCCATTGAAAAATATTGACGAGCGGCCTGAAATCAAGCCAAAAATGGTTTCAACTTTTCTCAATGTCTCTTTACAAGCGTTTAAACCTTGCTTCGACGGCAGTCAAAAGCGTAACGACATGTTTCAGATTATTTCATACATGAGACATATGTGTCATTATTGATACATATGTAAAAATATTTTACAGCCTGCGGCATGATTAACCTTGAACAATAATCCCCGCCCACGATCAACTAATTAATACTCATGTTACAGCACCAGTACGCATACTGTCAACAACTTCTGCAACACAGTCGGACAACGCCCCGTGAAACCACAAAACCGGCCGCCTGCAAGCACAGACACGCCCGCCCCAGAATCAGCAGGCCGAAGGTCAACACGACCATTACCACCGTCGGTCAACCGGGAATTCAGGAATGGTGTGCGCCGCAGAATAAAATGCTTATAATTTATCTAACACCTGTTGCAGATCTGCTTCAAAAATGATACACTGTTTTAGGACAGGATTTTATATTGTTAAATATATTGGGGGCTTTGAATACATTGCCTAAAATCATTGTTGTCGGTTACCCTGCCCTGCACAGATTCGCCAGAAGCATATTCAAGGAAGAGGAAATATTTCAAGGTATTGAATTGGAAACATTACTGTACAGCCGTTTCCTGGAAAATCTTGCCGCAAATAAAAACCGTTATAAATTGGAATCTCAAAACGTATTGGTAGCGGCAGACAGAGGCGCCCTTTATTTGCAAGATAATTATAATCTGCCGGTAATACCGGTCAATTTTTCAGGCTATGAATTAATGGAGGCAGTAAAAAAAGCTTGTAAATACATGGAAAATAAAGATGAAATCGTATTGGTAATCTATTACGAAAAAATAATGGAAATCGAAGAACTGCAAAATATCTTGAATGTTAAGGTAAAACAAGTAGTCTTCAATAGAAATGAAGAACTTGAATATGTACTGCAAGAATTAAAGGCTGCTGGTCATAAAGTAATCATTGGCGGCAGCAATGTTTGCAATCTAGCCTCAAAATATGGGATAAAAAGCATTTTTATGTTCACTAAGCTAGCTACCAAAAAAGCATTGGTCAATGCAGCAAAAATGCTCATGGCAGTCCACAATGAAGCTGAAAGAAAGGAGCAATTTATCACTATAATAGATATCGTGCAAAGTGGTATTATATGCACAGATAACAGCTGGCGAATAACAACTTTTAACAACGCCGCTGAAAAAATCCTTAATGTGAAAGGCAATGTGCTTAACCGGTCAATAAAGGAAGTATTTCCCCTGATTGATTTACCGGCCTCAACCAATCAGGTTGTTGCTCAAAAAAATAAGCTTGTTTCCATCGAGCAGGCCAATGTGGTTATGGACGTAATGCCCATCATCGTTAACGACACTTGCGCCGGCGTTGTCTTCGTTATTCAGGATACTGTCACCCTGCAAAAAAATGAGCAGGAGATCAGACAAAAATTACATCAAAGGAGGCTTGTGGCCAATTATACTTTTGCCAATATCGTCGGGGAAAGTCCGGTCATCAAACAAACCATCTCAAAGGCAAAGTCTTTCGGCCAGTCCGAATCGATCATCTTAATCACCGGCGAGACAGGCACGGGAAAGGAGCTTTTTGCCCAAAGCATTCACAATATCAGCTCGAGATGCAATAAACCATTCGTCGCTATTAACTGTGCCGCACTTCCCGAAACCCTGCTGGACAGCGAATTATTCGGCTACGAACAGGGGGCTTTTACCGGCGCTCACAAAGAAGGAAAACTGGGTCTTTTTGAGCTGGCTCATACCGGCACGATACTCCTGGATGAAATCGGCGAAATAACGCCCTCCATGCAGGCCCGCCTATTGCGCGTGTTACAGGAAAAAGAGGTGATGCGGGTGGGGGGAGTAAAAATTATCCCTGTGAACGTAAGAGTCATCGCCGCCACCAACCAAAACCTTTGGAATGAAGTTAAGGCGGGCCGCTTCCGGGAAGACCTTTATTACCGGTTGAGCGTCCTTGAACTGCACACCCCTTCTCTTCGTGAGCGGATTGAGGACATCCCGCATCTGACCAGAAATTTTCTCAGAAGAACACTGCCTAAAGTTGACGATGCTTTAATTGAAATAATTTACCTTCTTTCAAAAGACTACCCCTGGCCCGGTAATATTAGAGAATTGGAAAATATTTTAGAGCGGTTTGTCGCGCTGGCCGCAGACAAGCCAAACAAGGAAGAAATTCTGTACAATGTATTTTGGGACGCTGTTAATAAAACCGACACCCACATCAATAACGGCCCGTCGACCATGGTATCAATCAACGAGTTGAAAAACAAAATGAAGAAGATCGAATCCAATGAGATCAAACAGGCGCTGGAAGCGGCCAATGGAAACAAGTCGGCGGCAGCCCGCCTGCTAGGGATTTCCCGTTCGACCCTGTGGCGGAAAATAAATGATGACAGTAAAACTACACTTCCAAATACAAAATGAAAACCTCAGGGGCCGGGCTTTAAGATGAAAGTCTGACCCCACTAAAATCAACGGAATAACCACATATCTCCGCTTTTCCTGCTCTCAAACCGTCTTAACCTGCTTGAATTCCCCGAATACTTCCCGCAAAGCGCCGCAAATTTCTCCAATTGTAGCATAAGCTTCGACGGCTTCAATCAAGAAAGGCATCATGTTGTTCGTGCCGTTGGCTTCCTTTTTTACAATGGCCAGAGCATCGTTTACACGTTTGCTGTCTCTTTCACTTTTCAGCTTTATTAATTGTTCTATTTTATTTTTTCCAACCTCATTGTCGACTAATTGCAACTTGATGGGCTGGCGGTATCCGGAAACAAATTTGTTCAAGCCGACTATTATTTTCTCGCCGCTTTCCACTTCTTTCTGGTGGCGGTAGGCGCTCTCTTCAAGCTGTCTGCCCATGTAGCCGTTTTCAATAGCGGCCACGGCGCCGCCCATATCCTCTATCGTATTGATACAAGCGTTGATTTCCTCTTCCATTTTATTGGTAATAGTTTCCACATAGTAAGATCCGGCCATTGGGTCGATCGTGTCGGCCACACCGCTCTCATAGGCGATAATTTGCTGAATGCGCACAGACTGGGTGGCTGACTCCTCGGTGGGAATGGCCAGTGCCTCGTCATAGGAGCAAATGGCCATAGACTGAACTCCTCCCAGCACGGTGGCCATGGCATGAATGGTTCCCCTGACGATGTTGTTGGACGGCTGCTGGGCTGTAAGGGTAGAACCACCATCCTGGACGTGAGTGCGGAACATCCAGGAGCGCGGGTCTTTAGCGCCAAAGCGATCCCTCATAATCCTCGCCCACAACCGGCGGGCCGCGCGATACTTGGCGATTTCTTCAAAGAAGTTGTTTTGGGTGTTGAAAATCCAGGAAATACGCGGGGCAAAGTTGTCCACCGCCAGTCCGGCATCAACTAAAGTCCGCACATAGGTAATGGCGTTGGCAAAGGCAAAACCCACTTCCTGCACGGCATTGGCCCCCGCTTCCCGGATGTGGTAGCCGCCGATGCTGATAAAGTTGAAATTGGGAATTTCCTTAACGCAGTATGTAACGGTGTCCGCCATCAACCTCAACGAAGGCCGGGGCGGGAAAATGTAGGTGCCGCGGGCGATGTATTCTTTCAAGATATCGTTTTGCAGCGTACCCGTCAGTTTCGCGGACGGCACCCCCTGGCGCCGCCCCACCGCTACGTACATGGCAAGGATGACGGCGGTGGGCGCGTTGATGGTCATGGAGGTACTGACCCGGTCCAGAGGAATACCTTCAAGCATTATCTCCATGTCGCGCAGGGAATCGATAGCCACCCCCACTCTTCCCGCCTCCCCCAGGGCCAGGGGGTCGTCCGAGTCCAGGCCGGTTTGCGTCGGCAGGTCAAAGGCGATGCTCAGGCCGGTCTGACCCTGCTCAAGCAAAAAGCGAAAACGCCGGTTGCTTTCCTCCGGGGTTCCGAACCCGGCGTACTGTCTTATGGACCAGAGCCTGCCGCGGTACATGGTGGGCTGTATTCCCCTGGTATAGGGGTAGCTGCCGGGGAAACCAGAATCCTCCTGATAGTTAAAAGCGGCAATGTCCTGCGGCGTATAGAGCGCTTTGACTTCTATGCCGGAACTGGTCGTGAAACGCTTTTGCCGGGGGGGTATTTTCTTTTCCGCCGGCGCAAGCTTTTCTTTTTCCCATTTTTCAGTCAATTCTTTTAATTCGTCACCCATTTGAACACCTCCACGGGTTCCTTAATAAGATTTCCTACCACCCTTGCCGTTCAGTTGATTGCTTGATTATTATCAAATGATGCCCCGTTCGCGAAAATCGCTTATTTCTTCGATGCTGTAGCCAAGGCCTTTTAAAATCACGCCGTTATGCTCGCCGAGTTCAGGCGCGGGCAGAGCGACTCTGCCAGGCGTTTCCTTTAGTTTTATCGGCAGCCCCAGCTGTGTCAACATCCCCAGAACAGGGTGCTCTACATCTAAAATCATTTCACGGTGCAGCAAATGAGGGTTTTGATAAACCTCCTCAAGAGTTAAAACAGGCGCAAAACAAGCCTCGACAGATTCTAAAACCCGCACCCAATCGTCCATGGTGCGAGTTGAAAATATTTCCTGCAAGATTCCGATCAGTTCTTTTTGCCTCGCCGGCGGGGCATCCAGTTCGGAGATCAGGTCGTCCCGGCCAAGCGCGCGGCAAAGGCCCGCCCAGAACTTTTCTTCCAAGGCTCCGATCGATATATGGCGGCCATCCTTCGTGCTGTAGACCTGGTAACACGCCTTACCTCCGGTCAGCCTCTCGCCGCCCCGCAGCGGGTTTTGCCTCAGCGCCGCATACTGGGAGGCGGCGTTTACTCCCAACATAAAGGCCGCATCAGTCATACTGATATCCACCAGCTGCCCCCGGCCGGACCTTTCTCTCCCCAACAGCGCCATTAAAATCCCTACCAGGGCCATCATCGCCCCGCCCAAATCGGCGATTTGAACACCGGGTATTACCGGCGGCCCGTCACTTGCCCCGATATTGCCCAAAACTCCGGCTATGCTGAGATAATTGAGGTCATGACCGGGGCGGTCACGATACGGCCCGTCCTGGCCGAAACCGGTAATCGCACAGTAAATCAATTTGGGATTCTCTTTTTTCAGGTCCTCATAACCCAACCCCAAACGTTCCATCACACCGGGCCGGAAACCATCAACCAGCACGTCAGCCTGCCGGGCAAGTTGACGAAGGACTTCTTTGCCTTCAGCCTTCTTAAAGTTAAGAGTCAAGCTTTTTTTGCCCCGGTTGACGATCAAATGACGCACTCCCGCCCCTTTTAACAACGGGGCGGACCAGCGCGCGTAGTCCCCCCGCCCGGGTTCCTCTATTTTTATCACCTCTGCGCCAAAATCAGCCAAAAACATGGTGCAAAAAGGTCCCGGCAGCAGACGGGTCAGATCTAATATCTTTATGCCATCTAATACCATGATAAAACCGACCTCTTTTCATTTTACGACTATAATTAATGATTTTGACCCAAAATGGTAACGGCGCAGGTGAAGTGTCCGGGCTGCCCGCCTAAATTATGAGTGAGCCCGATTTCTGCTTTTTTCAACTGCCTGCGTTCGGCTTTACCCTGCAGTTGTTTGTAAATTTCATGAATCATTCTCAAGCCGCTGGCCCCGATCGGATGGCCGAAGCACTTTAAGCCGCCGTCCGTATTGACGGGCAATCCTCCCGCCAGAGAAAAAAAGCCGGCGTCTATGTCTTCTTTCGCCTTACCTCTGGGGCTGAAACCCAAATCTTCATAAATCAACAGCTCGGTAATGCTGAAGCAATCGTGAACTACGGCCAGGTCTATCTCTTCCCTTGGGTTTTTTATGCCCGCTTCTTTATAGGCGCTGTTAGAAGCCGTAACGGTTTCCTGAAAATGCACAAAATCATAATCATCTTGTAAAAGCGCCTGTCTGGCCCCGCAGCTAATCCCCAAACCTTTGACCAGGATATAATCGTCTCTGTATTTTTTTGCTATATCCGGACGGGTTATAATCGCCGCCGCCGCCCCGTCGCTGACACCGCAGCAGTCAAACAACCCCAGGGGATAAGCGACCATCGGAGCATTTACAGCCTGTTCCAGGGTTATTTCCTTCTGGAAATGCGCTTTTGGGCTCAAGGAGCCGTTGTAATGATTTTTAACCGCAATTTTGGCCAGGGTCCTTTTGCCTTCTTCATAACTCAAGCCGTACTGGTGAAAATACCTGGTCGCCGCCTGGGCAAACTGTACCGGCGCCGGCACAGGAGGCTCCACGCGTGAATTCCAAAACGGCGCGTAGGAAACCGGCAGCCCGGAGGACCCTGAATCCTTTAACTTTTCCACGCCCAAAACCAATACCATGTCATAAATACCCGCCGCCACAGCATAACAGGCGTTTCTAAAAGCATCCGTGCCGGTGGCGCAGGCATTTTCCACCCTGGTTATGGGAATGTACTCCAGCTTTAAAGCGCTGGACAGCATCGTCCCTCTGGCCGTGCCGAAAGAATACTGCATCCCCAGCCAGGCGGCCTGGATATCTTTCGGCTCGATCCCGGCGTCCTCAAAAGCTTCGTAAGCCGCCTGGACAATCAAATCATCGGCGCCCAAATTCCAGTGCTCGCCGAACTTTGTGCAGCCCATGCCGATTATGGCAACCCTGTCCTTAATTCCCTCCATGACACTCTCCCCCTTACTTAAATTCGCTGCGGCATGCATTTCCAGTAATAGTTATGGATACCTCCAACGGTATGCAGTTTTCTGAAACTCATTTCCAGGGGCATGCCGATCTTCACTTCATCAATGACCCGGTCGGTCATCATGCACTGCATTCTTCCTCCCGCCTCAAAATTGATTAAACTGATCACCAGCGGAGGATCAAGCGTAGGCCCCAGGTAATCTATAGAATAAGTGAATAATGCGGCCTTTTGGCCGGAAAACCTTACCGGTTCAAAATCATCCCTGGTATGACACCTGGTACATACCAGCTGGGGCGGATATTGCGGGTAGCCGCAGCTCTTGCATTTTACTCCCAAAAGCCGTATATTCTGGTCGCGCTCACGGTGCATGGCCATGATTGAAGGCGCGTCCAGCGGCGGGCGGCGGACGGGCGGCGCGATATCGATCAGCCCCCGCCATTTGGCGTAAGTCAGGTAATCGGGCAGTATATTCTTTGACCGCAGGTAATCTTTTACCCCCCGCTCACACTTCAAGTTGTCGATTTCCTCTGTAACCTTCAATAAAAAAGCGTCCGCCCCGTCTCCATAATTGGCGAACAAAATGGTATCTCCCGGCCTGGCCTGTTCCAAAGCGGCGCACAACATAAACAGCGCAAACGCCACGCCATTATTGCCCACTGTATCGAACATCGGCTCCTGAACCTGGGTCTTGCCATCAAAGCCCAGTGATTTAGCCATTGCTTTATGTTTTTTCGCGTCCGGGGCGTAAAGAACAGCCGTTTTGATCTCCCTGGCAGTCAGGCCGCTCTTTTTCAAAAGGCCGGACACGGCCATGGGAACCACCTTCATGTAGCCTTCATCAGTTATAAAACGGTCTTCCCCGGAACGGACAAAAGTATCACCTGCCGCCCTCCATACGTCAAGTATCTCATCGGAGATGGTGTAACTATCCTCAATACTGGCGACCACCCTGGAGTTTCCGACGATTACGGCGGCAGCTCCGTCACCGAATACCGGCTCAAATTCTGAGCGGGGCTGGGGTAAACGCATATCGGCGGCAGTCACTGCCACCTGCCGGGCCGATCCCGCCTGCACGGCGTCTTTGGCCGCTCTCAGGGCCAGCGTTCCCGCCCTGAGGGAATTGGTGAAGTCGGCGGCAAAAATATCACTGCGCAGATCACAGGCCTCGGCAATCAATACCGATCCTTGTTTTTCCAGGTACGGCGATGTGGTGGTGGCAAAATACAGGCCGTCGACTTCTTGCCTTTCCACATTGCTAAAACAGTTAATGGCTGCTGCCGTAGCCATCGTGACACTGTCCTCGTCAAAGTTGGCCACGGGTTTTTCAAATCGCGCCGTCCAGCCCTGGGTTCCTTCTCCAAGGCGGGAATACGGCACATACACTCCAAATGCGGTAATACCTACCATGCTCACACTTCCTTTTAATCATTCTTTCTTTTTTCCATAAAGGCACGGCTTGCGCCGGTGGTTAATAAGGAAGATATTCCCGTCCGAACAGCTCGCGGGTGATCACAATTTTGGAAACCTGCGAAGTGCCGTCGGCAATCTCTACTCCCATGACGTCCCTTAATCGCTGCTCGAATGGAAATTCCTGCGTATAACCGTAATGGCCGTGCATAAGCAGGCAATCGTGAATGGCGTTAACTGAAAAACGGGGACCCATCCACTTGCACATGGCCGCTGCTTCTGTATGAGGCTGTCCCTGGTCGCGCAGCCACATCCCGCGATAACAGAGCCAGCGCACAGACTCGATAATGCTGCAATGTTCGGCGATGGGGAAAGACACCCCTTCAAACCTGGCTAAAGGCTTGCCGAAAGCATGCCGCTCCTTTGTGTACTGGATGGTCTCTTCCAGGGTAATTTGCGCTGAACCGAGACAAATCAGGGCGAGAATAAATCGGCTAAAGTCAAATAATTTCATGACATACGTGAAAGCACGACCTTCTTGCCCCATCAGGTATTCTGAAGGGATTTCCACATCATCCATGAATATTGAACCTCTTTTTACGCATTTACTCCCCATGTCCTCGTACCACTGGCGGGTGACCCCCGGGAAATCAGCCGGAACCATAAACGCGCTTACTCCCCGGGCGCCGGCTGCGGGATCGGTTTTAGCAAATACTATTACTATATCGCTGTCCACCATCATCGTAATACCGGATTTTTCACCATTCAGGATATATTTGTCACCTTTGCGCACCGCCCTGGACTTCATAGCCGCGGCATCTGTACCGCAATGCGGTTCGGTAAGCGCAAAAGCAGGGATTACCTCGCCGGCCAAAAGAGGTCCCAGCCACTCTTTTTTTGTCTTTTCCGAAGCATACTTTTGAATTAAACTGGCCGTCAATTCGCCGACCACAAATACAGCCGAACCCATATTGGGGTCGCCCCGGCCTATTTCTTCCGCCGCCAGCCCGGCGGTCAAACAATCAGCCCCCTGCCCGCCTTCAGCAACCGGAAGCGTCATGCCGACCAAGCCCAGTTCAGCCATTTTCCTCCATAAATCCCGGGGGAACTTGCCGCTCCTGTCACGTTCAGCGTAACCCGGCTGCACCTCTTTTTTTACAAAATCTCTTAACATTTTTGTCATGGCCATTTGCTCTTCGCTCAAACTAAAATCCACAAAAAACACTCCTTTCCTACACACTCAAGTATTGATGATTGAATTTTTGCATTAATGAAAAAATTCTTGCCCTGCCATCTTGTCCCAATGCTTGCACAACCACTGCCGGATAAGCGCCCTAGTTCTGAAAAACGCTAATGTTCGCCCTGGCTTCGTCCAGGTACATTTTAAAAGGATCCACTTCTTCTCTTAAAATTCTTAAGTCTTCTTCAGAAGGGGGTTCCAGCTCCTTAACTTTTTCTGAAACTTTCAATTCCCAACCCATGTTCTCCCTTACCTGTTCCACGGTCACACCGGGATAATAAGCGTCGAGGTACATTTCACCCATACTGTCAAACTTGAAACACCCAAGCGTCGTATAAACCGCATACGGGCCTGTTCCCGGACGCAGACCAGCCCTTTGCCGGGAATCGCAACCGTCAATATATCCAGGTGAGGTTATGTAGTCGACTCTTTCCGGAAAGCGTTTCTTATCATGTTCCAAAAGAACAATCAACCTGGGGGCGAGACAGGCAAAATCACAGGCTCCCCCGCTTCCTCCAAGGCGGTATTTCGGCCTGACGTAATCACCGAAACATGTAGTGTTTATATTCCCGTACCTGTCTACATTAGCGGCGGACAAAAAGGCCAAGTCGACTCGACCCCCGTGGAGCGCCATGCCCAAAGTGTCCAGGGAGTCTCCGCAAAGAGCCGCGCCGTTCACAAGACACGGGTCTGCGCTTAAAAAGGGGATGCGGGAAGGGAAATCATCGTAAATGATGCCGCCTTCAAAAGCAATAGTGATTTCGGGAGCGTGTGTCCTTTTGGCAAACATGGTAACCACCACCGGCCACTGCGTCCCGATCATCAGCGTCTGACCGTTGGTTATTTCCCGGGAAGCGGAAATGATCATCATTTCTACCGGTTTATAATCCTCCGCAAATTTCATGCTTCTACCCCCATGGCTTGTATTTACCGTAATTTACCTGTCCGCTTGTTTGGATCCCTGCTTTCAGCTTTTGCAACTTTTCTTCTCCGACCAATTTCAAATAATCCTGACGGTCCTTGACTCCATAGACCCACTTTTCAAGGTATTCTTCAAAACCCTCCAGCTTTTTAGTGGCTTCATCATAATAAAGAAAATAACTCCAGTCAAAATCGTAATAACCGGTAATGTAAGAGGGGTGGCCACCCCATTGTTCTTCGACTACCGCGCTTACTTTACAGCCTGGGATTATGGTCCGGTTGGGATCTTTTCGAATAACATCCCTTTCCACCAGCTCTTCCACACAAAGAATTACCTTGGAGCAGCTGTTGATACCGTATTTGCTGTCGCCCAGAATACCCCAGGCCTGCCCGTTGCCGTCCAGGTCCGACCTTTGAATTTGAATTATCCCAACATCATGCTTCAGCGGGGGAATAAGACATACTTTTTCCCCCGTAAAAGGAGATTCGATAATCTTAAACTTGTCATCACCCAAAAATGTCCGTTGGGAAACGATATCGGAGCCGAGCGGCGTTTTTGCGGCGACAAAGGGCAGATCTAAAGCACCTGCAAAGTAGGCCAGGTTCATCGTGAGTACCGTATAATCCTCCACCTCTACAGCGTGGGGGATACCCTTCTCCACCGCTCTTTTAAACGCGTGGGCAGGCTTCGGCACCGGGTTCCAGACATACGCGGTGATTACTTTATCAACACACCCCGCCCCTACCAGCTGGTCGACAATCGTTATCCCGGCGCATCTGGAAACTGTAAGATTTTTTTTCTTCTGCCTGATAATTTCATGAACAGCCGCATAAGGTTCATGGTGCACAAACCCGCCGAGATAAACTGTATCTCCATCCCGGACAAATCTTTCGACAGCCTCGCGCATGCTCATAACCTTGTTTTCCTCACTCAATCGATCGCCTCCCAGGGTTGCTTGATCCTTACAGTTTGCTTGAAACCTAAATATATGACTCTAAATTAATAGCAATAACCATGCCATAGGATTTTTAAATACTAAAGGGGTTTTTAGCTGCATCCTTGAACTTTAACCTGAAAAATAATGCGATACTGCAATAATTATTGCAGTATCGCCATTTTTCAAAACCAGCTCATATGACCATCATTTTTAACTCGTTGAGCTCATTATCCGATAGACCCTAGAGGCTGTGTTCCATCCGTTGCATGACCGCATCCTGCATGAATTCCGGCAGGCCCACGAAGAACGCGGTATATCCGGATACCCTTACCGAGAGGTACGGATATTTATCGGGGTGTTTCTTCGCGTCAGCCATCACTTCGCGCGATATAAAGTTGAACTGCATCTGGGACATCCCGCCATTCAGCCCGGCGTTGACATAGTCAACCAGCTTGTTGAGGCCGGCCTCGCCTTCCACAGAAGGATAGTCGAACTTCTGGTTGTAGATATAGGCCTTGAATTTGGTCTGGTCGACCTTCATGGCCGAGTTCATTCTTGCCCAAGAGCCGGCCAGGTCAAACTCGGCTTGCGGGTTGAGCCCGCCGTCACATAAGGCATCCCCGCGCTTGCGGCCGTTGGGCAGGGCGCCTATCATTGGAGCCATCGCATAGATCTGGCTGACCGGAAGCGCGTTCGGGTAGACCGCGTCACCCCTCCCGTCCTTGAGCGAGCGGGAGATTGCATAAACGTCGTTGGTCGCCCTGATCATGATGTCATCGGCAAAATCGTTGTCGTTGCCGAACTTCGGCGCATTCTTGAAGTCCTTACGCATCTCGTCGCAGCCGACCCAGTCCGCCTTGATCGCGTCGCAGAGCTGAGCCATGGTGTATTTCTTCTGATCAAAGACGCAGTACTTCACAGCCGCCAGGCAATCGATTGAGTCGACCCATCCGACGATGCTCTGGAAGCTCATCCTGGGCATATCATACTGCATAATATCCTCGCCGGTCTCCAGACACCCTTTGTACAGAGCGCTCAGAAACGGCCGCCGGCTGCTCTCTGTCATCCTGTTGAACGCCAAGTTGCGGAGCCTGACCTCGGTTGAAACAATCCATTCCCACTGCAAACGCCACGCCTCGTAGAACTCTTCGAAATTATTGAACTTGGCCGGGTCTCCGGTCTCTATAGACTTGAACCACTCGTACCCCTCCTCTGGGTCGCGGCCATTAAACAGCGTGAACTCTATCGCTTTGGTCACCTGCGGGTAGAAAGCGTCACGCCGGCAGGCTCCTTTGGAGTTGATGGTCGGCCCGGGCGTGTTGCAGCCGACGACACCCCAACTCCGGGCTTCCTCAAGACTTATGTCCTTGTTTTGATCGAGTACGCTCGCGATGGCAATCTCGTCGTTTCTGATGGAAGGAGTGCCCATTCCCGTCCGCATGACTTCGACAAGTCTCCTCATGTCACTTTTCTTGGTCTTGATGCACCACCTGAACTTGATGTCGGGGAAGTGAAGCCGGTAGCCGTCCCATACGTCGAGGATCAACATGGTCAGGTCGTTCACAGCGTCGCTGCCATCGCCCAGCTGGCCGCCGATGGTGATCACCGACCAGTCCCGGGTACCCTGGCCGCCCAAATGGAGTCCGCCGAACCTGGCCATCGTTCCCCCTATTTCATGAAACTTCCCCGCGTAACAGCAGATGATCTCGCCCGCCTGTAACCGGCTGAGGGTCTTATCCTTGATGACATCTTTCTCATACCACTTCCAGAACGTCCGGTCAGGCAGGAAAGTCATGGTGTTGCAGGGGGCCTCAATAGCGTATTCAACCATGAAGCACAGCCAGTAAAGCTGAAACGCCTCCCAGAAGGTGCGCGGCGCATTCTCCGCCACCCACTCGCAGTTGGCTGCCGCCTGTTCCAGGATCGCTTTAGCCCTGGCGTCCGGCATCTGAGGAACAGCCTTCCTGGCCTCGGCGGCGTGGCGCTTGATCCAATTGATTACAGCCTCGACCGCCTTAATAGAAGCTTTGGAGTTGGCGATTTTGTCCTTCAGTTCCTCGGCCTTTTCGCCGGTTGCGCTCTTTAGTTCCTGCTCGAACCAATCCATTCGCTGCTTCTTGAGGTCGGAGACCTTCCTCAGCCCAATGTTAAGATACCAGTCATGATCCGGGTTGGCACGCATGCCTGTCCCTCCTACCGGTTCAAAGTACCGGCCGGGCTGCTGCGGGTTGAAGTAAAACCTACTCTCTTCCTCGGTAAAATCTTCCTTGACCCTGAGGCACATGTTTTTTTGCTGGGCAAACTTCTCCAGCAACTGGTACTTCTCATCGTCCAGGACGACTTTCTTATCACCCTGCCAGATGCAGGTCTTGTCTTTGCCGGTCAGCTCCCGAGCCCAGACAAAAGAACCCCACGGCTGAATAAGCGGATCGAAAAGGACGCCGTGCCGGTCGCTACAATGCAATCCAAGCAAGTGATCATAAGGCCTGATGGTGATCACCTGCATTTCGAGGTATTTTTTCAAAGCTTCGGCATTCATCTCGGCATTATCTATTTTTGGATTGTTTGCGTACATTTCAGCCATCATGTAGGGCCTGGTCACGTCTATATACCAGTCTTTATCTTTATAATAGTCCGGCGCATCACACATGATCTTGTCGGCGACATCCCACCTGAATTTCCACATTTCGGGCGTAACCCATTTCCACCCCTCCCGAGTGGGCATGCCCGGGCCATCTAAATTCACTCCGGCCGAGGCTGGATCAATCAAATAAGCACTTTTTTGATCTTGCGCAACTGACTGATTCATGAATAATCCTCCTTTTCTAATTTAAATTATTTAATTCTATTATGAGCTATTTATCTGAAAATTCAATCTTTAGTTCTTATTATCCGTTTATTTCTTTTTTTGTTAATTTTGAATTTTTTGATTATTTAAAAAATTAACCTCCATGTATTCCAGATACCTACGCACCGTTACCCGGATCAGTCCTCCACCCTGGAAGCCACTATTTCAGCGGATAAAACCTTCCTGGATTTCATGCTTGGCCGCATCACCGGACTAACACGAAATAGACATGGCGATATATTGCCAATACGCCATGTCTACGTTGAATTATACAATTATCCACTCTGTTGCTTTAAAATAACTGTGGGCAATCACCAGTGATCACCAAAGGGGGAAAGAAGGATTTTTCAAAGTTCATCGAAAAATTTTGGTTTCCACATCCACTTTTATGGTTGTGGAACTGGTGTTATTTACCTGTAGCCGCACAACTCATGCCAAATACAAAATGATATTTATTGATCGGGACATGCCGGGAGCCGGACGGCTTCCGGCATGTCCCGGCCGTCTCGCCGATCGCTGCTCAGCCGAGCACCACCATTACTTGTCCGCTCTGAACCGTCTGCCCCTGTTTTACAGCTATCTCCTTGACGGCGCCGCTGACGGGGGCGGCAATCTCATTCTCCATTTTCATCGCTTCCAGTACAAGCAGCACATCGCCGGCCTTGACCTGATCTCCCACCTTTACTTTCACGGCGTTGACATTACCGGGCATGGGGGCTGTTACCGTGCCGGCGCCGTGGGATACAGCCGGCTTTGGCGCGGCCGGGGCTGCGGAAGCAGTTGGCGCGGCAGACATGGGGGCCGGCGGCGCCACGGTACGCTGCGGCGCGGGCCGGGCGGGAGCCGCCTTAAAATTCGCAGGGGCCGCAGCGGCGCCTGCTTCTTCTACCAACACCTCGAAGCTCTCACCATTGACAATCACATTAAATTTTTTCATTTAAATCCTCCCCTGTTAATGTCTTTTTAAACACCGAAACGATTGCACATGTTCCGGCTGTTCATTAATTCCACCAAACCGACCTGTCTCCAGAGACTGTCTTGTTTTTTCTGGTAAATGCCTACAATTTTATCGCCGGCGCCCATTAGGCCACCCGCCACAAGGGCAGATGTAATAGCCGCCGCCACTTCGGGCCTGACCTTTTTTTTCCTCCACATACCTTACCCTCCAGGTAAAAATTTAGTTGTGCGCTCTATACGGGGAAAACACCGTGTTTTTTGGGCGGCATCTTTTCGCGCTTGGTGGCCAGCGACTGCAGTGTCTTAATCAACCGCGCCCTGGTATCGCGGGGGTCGATGACGTCTTCCAGGTAACCGCGGGCACAGGCGATATACGGGTTGGCAAACTTGTCCCGGTATTCGGCAGTCAAGCCGGCCCGCGCCGCCGCTGGATCACCGGCGCTGGCAATCTCGTTGCGGTAAACGATATTGACCGCGCCCTCCGGGCCCATAACAGCTATTTCCGCGCTGGGCCAGGCGAAGACAACGTCGGCGCGCAGGGAACTGCTGCACATGGCCAGGTAGGCGCCGCCATACGCTTTGCGTAAAATCACGGTAACCTTGGGCACGGTGGCTTCGGAATAGGCGTAAAGCATCTTGGCTCCATGGCGAATAATGCCGCCGTATTCCTGGGCGGTTCCCGGCAGGAAACCGGGCACATCCATGAAGGTGATTAAAGGCAGGTTGAACGCGTCGCAGTAACGCACAAAGCGGCTGATTTTATCTGAAACATTGATGTCCAGGCAGCCGGCCAGATGTTTGGGCTGGTTGGCGACCACGCCGACGGCCTGCCCGTTCAGCCGCGCAAAACCGATTACGCCGTTGGGGGCGTAAAGTGCCTGTACTTCCAGCAGCTCCCCGCCGTCCACCACCAGGCGGATTATCTCCCGCACGTCATAGGCCTGGTTGGGGTTATCAGGGATGATCCGCAGCAGTTCCGCCGGATTGCCCGGCGGCGCCACCGGCGGCTGTTCCGGCGCCTCTCCCAGGTTGTTGGAGGGTAAATAGCTCAGCAGCTGCCTGACCATGTTCAAGCAGCTTGCTTCGCTTTCCGCCATAAAATGGGCCACGCCGCTGACCTGGTTGTGGGTGAGCGCCCCGCCCAGTGTTTCCATGCTCACTTCCTCACCGGTAACGGACTTGATCACTTCCGGGCCGGTGATAAACATCTGGCTGGTACCCTGGACCATAAATATAAAATCGGTCAGGGCCGGGGAATAAACCGCGCCTCCGGCAGACGGTCCCATAATCAGGGATATCTGAGGGATTACACCGGATGCGATGGTGTTGCGGTAAAATATTTCCCCGTAGCCGTTTAGAGCGTCCACGCCTTCCTGGATGCGCGCCCCGCCGGAATCATTCAGTCCGATTGCCGGGGAGCCCGTTTTCATGGCCAGGTCCAGCACTTTACAGATTTTGGCTGCATGGACCGCTCCGAGGGAACCTCCGGCTACCGTGAAATCCTGGGCAAAAAGATATACTTTGCGCCCGTCGACCAGTCCGTAACCGGTAACGACGCCTTCACCCGGATTCTTCAGATTATCGATATCGGAATCTCCCGCAAAGGCATTGATCTCCACAAATGTACCGGGATCGAGGAGTATATCGATCCGCTCCCGGGCCGTCAATTTTCCGGCGCCATGCTGCTTTTCCACCCGCCCGGCCCCGCCGCCGGCCTGCACCTTCCGGCGCAGGTTTTCTAAGTGCTCCAGTTTTTTCTGCATCCCCGCGTTGGCTTCAAGGCTTTTTTGCTGATTGAGCTGGCTTTTTGGCTGTTCCATCCAATGAGCCTCCTTCCGTTGAGTACCGCTAATATTAGTTTAAGTACAGGATTATACTTTGTTCATGGCCATATCGGCAATTTTAAATGAAACCCCTGGTAGAAGTATATCGGCTTGCCAAACTGATATCTCTGCTGAGCATAGCTCAAAGAATCTTTCAAACAGGCCTGGGGCAGGCCCACACTGGGAATTTTCAAAAATACACTCTTTGGCTGCCGACGACATCCAGCCTATTTTATCATACTTTTTATCAAGGGTAAAACCTGGTGTTCCTTTTGGCATTATTTTGTTAATCTGAAATCCATTTAACCCCTCCAGTTACTTTAATTTTGTTGACATCCGGCGCCGCTTTCTTGCAGGGGACTGCAAGCCCCTGGCTTGATTTCTGTCTTCCAGCCCCCTCATTTTCGATTAATATAACATCTTTTGCCACGCAGGATTTATTGCAGCAAACCGGCCGGTTATCCGGCTGCACGGCTTTGAATTTTCCCATTTCCAGGCGCAAACCGGCGGCCGGATTGTTAAACGCTAAGATAACAAATTACACGCGTTTCCCAAAAATCCTCTCTTAAAAACCCTATTTTTTAATTATAATAAATATTTTTGCAATTCCTATACCAAATTTATTATACGATATTTTCAGCGCATTAGAAAATCCGGGCAGTAGCCAGTCGATCTTTCGTCCAATTTATTTTTGACAATTGAGAGGATTTTTAAGCTAAAAAAGGTAATCATTAGGGGCTTCCAGTGTCTTATGGTTCTGCCCGGCGCGGGAGAAGAGGTGTGCCAGGCAATAATGGCGCTGGACAAAGCCATGCTGAGCGAGCTGGCCGGGAAACCCCTGCGCATGGAAATAAGGAAAACCCTGGCAGCCGGCGATGAACACTGCGAGGTTGAGTTTGAGGTGGAATGACAGACAGGTGGAACGCCCCTTACTTCATCAGTCCAGGTAGCCAGAGGGCAAAAGCGGGTACAAACAAAAACAGTAGCAAAGCGGCAAATTCAATCACGCTATCTCTGCCTTGTCAAAAACGTCATTGAAATACAGAGCAAGGTAGCAATAAAGTAGATCCCTGCAATAAAGAACCAACTATAGACATAGCTGGAGAAAGTTACGATATAGCCAAAAACAGGCGCTCCAACAGCCAGCCCAAGCCAGCTTATGGCTGATGATAGCCCAACAGCAGTCCCTGCTCTGGAAGCACCGCTGAGTTCAGCTATAAAAACGAGCGCCAGTGCATTCCAGCCAATTCCCAAAAAACCAAGCAAAAAAGCCGGGACAGAAAACAGCCAGACTGGCCAGTTAGTCGACCAGAGAGCCGTTGCGGCAACAGTCATGGTCGCCAGAACAGCCATGATCAGAAGTACAGGTTCCCTTCTCTTAAAAAGGCGGTCACTTATTATTCCCCATAAGATCCTGCCCACTCCCCCACCGATCATGGTGAGTGAGAACAGTGAGCCGGCCATTAACAAACCATAATTTAAGGATTCGTATAGATACAGGGTTAAAAAGGTAGTAATGGTGCCTTGCCCCAGTCCAAAAAGCGCCATGATAATAAACATGCTTAGCAGTTTACGGTTGGAAAAAAGTTCCCTGAATCCTCCCCTCAAGTCTCCTTTCTCTTTTTTGACTGTGGATGGTGAGACAAGCGGCGGTTCCTTATATACAAAAAAAGCGATCCCTAGCATCAGGATAGACAAGGCCCCCATAATGCCAGGAACCATAAACCAGGAGAGTTTTTGAGCCACATAAACTGTAAGGATGCCGGTTATGGCACCCCCAAGGGGGACGGCAGCCTGCCTTACCCCGACCGCGGTTGCCCTCATCCTCGGATCAAACCAGGTATATAAGCCTTTTACGGCTACCGGGTTCCCCATCCCATAACCCAGTCCACTGATGGTCACTAATACAACCAGTATAAGATAGCTTTGATGAAAAAAGACGAGCAGGAACATGGGTACCCCAGTGATCCCCAGCCAGAGAAGGAAGTTTTTCCGCACACCGTAACGGTCCACACTGATACCGGCCAAAAAGGCGGAAATGGCGTTACTAAAGAAAAGGACGGAGCTTATAATACCTATGTGTGCCTCAGTAAGTGAAAGTGCCTCCTTCAAAAAAGGCGCTAAAGGACCCCAGCCAAACTCCCCCATGGATAATACGATCTGGGAAACTGTGAACAGAAAAAGGATTACCCAGCGATACATAATTTTCAATTCTATCTCGCCTCTATCTCACCAAATTCCACCCCGGCACACTCGCGTTATACTAAACACACTCGAAAATCGCGAATTTCCGGATATTCAGGGGAAATAACATAAAAAATATCGAAAAAACTCCAGTGCCGACTCTTCCGCCGGCAAGGATTTTATTACTTGCAGCAGTATCCGGCGGCCGGATTGTTAAACGCTAAGATAACAAATTACACGCGTTCCCCAAAAATCCTCTTCTTTAAAACCCTATTTTTTAATTATAATAAATATTCTCGTAATTCCTACAGCATATTTCACATGCGACATTTTCAGCGCCTTAGAAGATCCGGGCACTGCCTCCGACACGGGTAATTCCGGGCAGCGGCCAGTCGCTCTTTTGTCCAACTTATTTTTGACGAGCAGGAGGGTTTTTAAGCTAAAAGTTGAAGTTTATGTATAAATTTTTAATCGGGAGGCTTTATAATGATACTTGAAGAAAAAAAATATTTGACCTCCAGCAGCAGGGAGGTCCAAGGTACGCTGGCCAGGATTCTTTATGAAAAATGCGGCCCGGAAGTACTGCCTGTAATCGCGGAAGTCTTTAAAGAGTTTGGCATCACCGAGGGTCAAAAGTCGCGTAAGAAGTCTCAACCCGCAGATTTCGCCGCCGCCGTAAAGCCTCTCTTCGGCCCGGGTATCGAAGCGGGACGGTCGGAACTTGTAGAGCTTACCGGCACAAAGGTAATCATCAGGGGCTTCCAGTGTGTCATGGGTCTGCAAGGCGCGGGAAAAGAGGTGTGCCAGGCAATAATGGCGCTGGACAAAGCCATGCTGAGCGAGCTGGCCGGGAAACCCCTGCGCATGGAAATAAGGAAAACCCTGGCGGCCGGCGATGAACACTGCGAGATTGAGTTTGAGGTGGAATGACAGACAGGTGGAACCCGGGCTCCATCCGCTTACAGGAAGCATCCCGGGTTTCCCTGTCACCGGCTGTAGCGGCCACAGCAGTAATTATATCTGCCCCACTGGCCCCAACCTTTTCCCCCAAAGCCAGGGCAACGGGTACAGTGCAGCAACCAAAATGGGCAAGGGCTGGGACATGACTATCATCAAAATCTATAGTGTGGGCAATGGCACTGTTGGCTAAAGCTGCATTAAGACAAGATATCTTTATTCCCTTGCCAAATACCGTTGCCTCCGGCTGACCACCGGCTTCTGTAAGTGCGTGTAGCCAGCCAGGCCACAACCGAGAGTGTCCAGGAGGTATCTTTGGTCTTAACAACCACCTCTTCGGGTAAATCAGTAAATTTTAGCGAAGCTATAAATTTTGCTAAAGTTTCCGTAGGTCCCATTTTTTAACCTCCTTCAAAGTTTGATGGCTGCTTCAAAACCCTGGTTAACGGCATCAATAATATTTCCCGGATGAACGCAATTACCTATAAAATGAACTTCGGGTGCCGTTTCTTTAAAATTTTCCATAAGTATTTGATTTGGCTTATAGCCAACGGCCAGCACTACTGTATCGACGGGAATTACTTTTTTTTCTACCCCCTGGCTAACTTCAATACCACCACTGGTAATTTTTTCCGCTCTAGCTAGAGTTAAAACTTCTAGTCCATATTTTCCCAACCTAAATAAAAGGGGCATTTTAGTTTGTGAGGGCATACCTACCCCAATATCGCCAGTCATTTCAACAATAGTTGCTTTTTTCCCTCTTTCTCCTAAAAATTCAGCTACCTCTAAGCCTAACTGGCCTCCACCAATTATTCCCACTTTTTGGCCTGTTTTAACTTTCGCTCTAAGAACATCTACCGCAATAACTACATTTTCCATTTCTACCCCGGGTATTGGCGGCACAATAGGTTCCCCACCAACTGCAATTACTAGCGCATCCGGCTTTCCCCAGGCAATAATTTCCGGCGTAGCAAACGTATTCAGCTTAACCTTTATTTTAGACTTCTTAATTTGGTTAAGGTAATAATCTGTTAATTTATTAATTTCTGCTTTAAATGGAGGAAGAGCTGCATCTATTAATTGCCCGCCAAGCACTTCTTGTTTTTCATAGAGAATAACATTATGTCCTCTCTGGACTGCAATTAAAGCTGCCTCCAGTCCCCCCGGTCCTCCGCCAATAATTACTACTTTTTTAGGTACTTTGGCATTTTCAATTATTAGTTCTCCTTCTCTTCCCACCATCGGATTTACCGTACATTTCATGGGTAGATCTGCCATAACCCTTTCCACACACCCCTGGCAGCAAGATATGCAAGGACGAACATCATCATATTTTTCTTCTCTTGATTTGTTGGGAAAATCAGGATCGGCAACCAGTGTTCTGCCCATAGCAATTAAATCAGCTTTTCCTTCCTGAAGGATTTTTTCCGCGAACACAGCGTCCCTTATTTTATTGACCGCAATAACCGGGATACTTACCCCTTTTTTTACATTTTCGGCCAGGTGTACGATCAGACCATCAGGGAAACGCATGGAGGGAATGGAGGGAATGAACTTGGGATCCTTAATTGTAGCGGCAAAACCAACTGAAACGTGGATGGCATCCACCCCTGCCTGTTCCAAAGCCTGAGCAATTTTGCGAATATCCTCTAAAGTGTTGCCTCCCGCTGGTTCTTCGCCGTTAATTCTCACTATGATTGGATAATCAAAACCAATCTCTTTTCTTATTCTGGCAATTACCTCTAAAACGAATCTTAATCTTCCTTCAAAGCTCCCACCGTATTCATCTTTTCTTTGATTAGCCCAGGGGGATAAAAATTCCCCGCACAAATACATGTGGGCGCAATGTAGACCCACGGCGTCAAAACCTGCTTCCATGGATCTTCTTGCTGCCTGCCCAAATTGCTCAATTATTTGTTTTATCTGGTCTTTAGTAAGTTCCTGGGGAACAACGTAACCCGGGGCCGGGTGAGCTAATGCCGAGGGACCTACCGGTATTTTTCCTCTGGTTACCTCCAGGCAACCAGATTTAGCCACGCGACCAGCACGCCTGCCACCGTGGGATAACTGCATCAGGGTCTTTACCTCGTATGCGTGGATGGTCTCGTTTAACTTTTTTAACATGGGTATGTATTTATCATCATCAATAGCCACCGGATATTTTACGTTATTGCCAAGAGGGTAGTCAATGATTCCGTCTTCACAGGTTATTAAGCCCACGCCTCCTTTAGCCCGGGCCTCGTAAAACTTTATTGCTTTTTCTGTAACAAAACCATTATCCGTCATATTGTTAGACATAGGGGCCAAAACCAGCCTGTTTTTTAAAGCCATCTTGCCTATTTTACATGGTTCAAATAATTTTATTTATTTTCACCTCCGGAAGATATGTCCATCAAAATCCTTTAAAACCCGGTACCGGTAGTATCAAATGGTATAAGTGAAACAACTGATCTTTATCTCTGCCTTGTCAAAAACGTCATTGAAACACAGAGCAAGGTAGCAACAAAGTACATCCCTGCAACAAAAAACCAACTATATAAATAGCTGGATAAAGTTACGATATAGCCAAAAACAGGCGTTCCCACAGCCAGCCCAAGCCAGCCTATGGCTGATGCTAACCCAACAGCAGTCCCTGCTCTGGAAGCACCGCTGAGTTCAGCTATAAAAACGAGCGCCAGTGCATTATAACCAATTCCCAAAAAACCAAGTAAAAAAGCCGGGCCTGAAAATAGCCAGACTGGCCAGTTACTCGACCAGAGAGCCGTTGCGGCAACAGTCATGGTTGCCAGAACAGACATTATCAGAAGTACAGGTTCCCTTCTCTTGAAAAGGCGGTCACTTATTATTCCCCATAAGACCCTACCCACTCCCCCACCGATCATGGTGAGTGAGAACAGTGAGCCGGCCATTAACGCACCATAATTTAAGGATTCGTATAGGTACAGGGTCAAAAAGGTAGTAATGGTGCCTTGTCCTAGTCCAAACAGCGCCAGGATAATAAACATGCTTTGCAGTTTACGGTTGGAAAAAAGTTCCCTGAATCCTACCCGCCACTCTCCTTTCTCTTTTTTAACCGTAGATGGTGAGACAAGCGGCGGTTCCTTATATGCAAAAAAGGCGATCCCAAGCATCAGGATAGACAAGGCCCCCATAATGCCAGGAACCATAAACCAGGAGAGTTTTTGAGCCACATAAACTGTAAGGATGCCGGTTACGGCACCCCCAAGGGGGACGGCAGCCTGCCTTACCCCGACTGCGGTTGCCCTCATCCTCGGATCAAACCAGGTATATAACCCTTTTATGGCTACCGGATTCCCCATCCCATAACCCAATCCACTGATGGTCACTAATACAACCAGCAGGAGATAGCTTTGATGAAAAAAGCCGATCAGGAACATGGGTACCCCAGTGATCCCCAGCCAGAGAAGGAAGTTTTTCCGCACACCATAACGATCCACACTGATACCGGCCAAAAAGGCGGAAATGGCGTTACTAAAGAAAAGGACGGAGCTTATAATACCTATGTGAGCTTCAGTAAGTGAAAGTGCCTCCTTCAAAAAAGGCGCTAAAGGACCCCAGCCAAACTCCCCCATGGATAACACGATCTGGGAAACTGTGAACAGAAAAAGGATTACCCAGTGATACATGATTTTCAATTCTATCTCTCCTTATCTCACCCAATTCCACCCCGGCACACTTGCATTATACTAAATACACTCGAGAATCGCGAATTTCCGGACATTCAGGGGAAACAACATAGTCGTTCATTCCTCGTGCGCACTATATGGTCTGACCCCGTTTCATTCTTTAATCAGAGTGGTTAAAATGATACCTGTGAATGAAAGAATGGCTAAAAATAACCATGCCATATGGTAAGAGCCGGTATTATCTACAATAATTCCGAAGATCGGCGTGCCAATAACAACCCCCAGGGCGTAAACTGCTGCTCCAAAACCAACGCTGGTAGCCGCCATCTCCTTCCCAAGCTCACCAAGAAAAGTAGTATGCACTCCGTGAAAACCAAGCGCTAAACCAAATAAAGCAGAAACGACAACTACCAGCCAGTATGGGGTGAGAGGTGCTAACAAAATCATAATGAGAGCTAATGCTGTAATGAAAACCCCGCATAATATTATAGTTCCTTTCCTCCTTCCCTCGAAAAGCCGGTCGCTAATCACGCCCCATAGAACACGCCCGGCGGCCATACCAAATTGAGCAATCATCAGGCACATTCCTGCTAAAAAACCAGAAATTGACATAACCTCATGCAGATAGAGTACTAAATATGTAGAGAAAGCAATAACAGCTATACTGTATAACATACCAACAACGCTTTGCAATAAAACGTTACGGTTGGTAATCGTTCGAGCAATCTCTTTGAAACCAGCGGACGTGTTTTTTTTAGAGATATCTTTGTCAAAAGGCTCGCGATAAAAAATAAAACAGACAATAACTGTGATTAAGATGGCGGCACTGATCACAACTATTCCGGCGCGCCACCCCCAAGATAAAGCTATAACAGGCAAGATGACTGCTGCTACTGCTCCTCCGAAGGATATCCCCCCTTGTTTAACGCCTACAGCGGTTCCCCTCAATTTAGGTGGAAACCACAAGATGATCGATTTTACCGTTGTTGGATTGACAAACTGATAACCCACGCCACACATAAATACAATTAAGATAATTAACATATAAGAGTTGGCCAATAACATCGTCAGTAAAAGTAAGCCCATTACCCCCGGACCCAGCAATAAAAAGAATCTGATGCTATATTTATCAGTAAGCCAGCCGGCGTGCGTACTGAATAAAAACATGCCCAGATAAATTGCCGAGGACAGCATCCCTATCTGGGCGCGGGTAATACCTAGTTCGCTTTGCAAAAAAGGTGCCAGCGGCCCAAAAGAAAAGGCGAACATGGATGTTGTGGCCTGAATAAAGAAAAGTATTGTTAAGATAACCCAGCGGTAATAATCAGCTTCAGAAACCCTGGCCTCCAATTGTTTTAGCAATTTAGTGGTCTCCTTTCACATTTTTGCTGCCGAATAATGGGGTCTGACCCCATTCCTTGATCGTAGCTGAAAACAGCGATGGGCAAAATCTTGCGCCGGTGTTTTTCGTACAGCCGGCTGAAGCAGATGAACATTCTTTCCTTAAAGTCCTTCTGCACGTATGACTGGGGTTCTATGTGCACCCCTTACTTCATCAGACCGGGCAGCCAGAGGGCAAAAGCGGGCGCAAACAAAAACAGGAGCAGAGCGGCAAATTCAATCACGATATAGGGCAGGGAACCTCTGATGATCTCCTCCATATTCAGCTGCGGCACAGCCGATTTCAGAGTATAAAGATTGAGCCCGATCG
>Ga0209347_1001941_pt1 | contig 29605 bp, 29 predicted proteins | sample AutmiccommuBRH23_FD_187382 | JGI IMG/M metagenome (GOLD analysis project Ga0209347, IMG submission 187382) | Deep subsurface microbial communities from Mt. Terri, Switzerland - Autotrophic microbial communities BRH/23 (SPAdes) (version 2) | ecosystem: Environmental > Aquatic > Deep subsurface >...
CCTGTTCCTCAGCTCAGTATTTTCTTGCTTAAAAACCTCTAACTCTTTAGTTTTTTCCTCAAGTTCCCTGTCATAAGTCTTGTAACTTTTTACTAAATCATGTGAAGCTGCCTTTTGCTTCTTTAAGAACCGAATAATAGAATCAAAAGAGAGTGATTCCACATCTTCACTAACAGTGCTACTAATCGTTAGTTCCTCACTAGCTTCCATATTCAGCACTTTAGCAGGCTTTTGGTAAGCTCTTTTCTTCCTTTGTGCCTTAGCTATCTGAATAGCTGCCTCGTATTTTTTGCGCACTAAGCTATTCCATCTAAAGCCACAAGCTGCAGAGGTTCTATTAAGCTTTTGCCCAACCTCTTCAAAAGCGGATAACTGAGTACCGCCTTCTCTGATATGCCGTAAGGTTACTTCGGCCAACAGTAAGTCATCATCTTCTGTCCATGCGTCTTGTCTGGCTGCTACCATCAACAATCCCCCCGTAAATATAGTATTAAAATATATTATGCACCTAGTAGGCTTTATAGTAATAAAACTATTATTTTTATACCCACTTTCTAAAGATGTTATACGAGGGAACAAGCGATTTTTTTTACAAAAAAAAATCACGAGAAAATTCGTGATTTTTAATCGTTAAAATTTATGAAGCAAAATACTGTTCTAGTGCCGGCTTATCATAACCAACTACTAATTTTTGACCATCTGTTAAAATCGGTCTTTTTAATAATCGAGGTTCATTTGACAATATCTCTAAGAACTCACTAAGCTTCAAGCTCTCAATATCTACATCCAAATCTTTAAACATTTGACTCCTAGTTGATAATATTTCTTCTAAACCATTCGAGGTCTTTTTAATTATTTCCAACAATTCATTGCTGCTAGGAGGATTCTTAAAAAGATGCCGTTCTTCATAATTTATACCCTTCTCATTCAACCAAGCCTTTGTTTTCCTGCATGATGTACAACTTGGATATGTAAAGAAGACTATTTTACTGTCCATTTTTGTTCACTCTCCTCAACCTTGTCCGGAAATCCGGAATAAATTTTTAACAATAAAAATGTTTGTTAAGTTATTTACGTAAGATATACTAAAAAAGTTTCATAAAGTTTAAATTTGACATTAGATCTATTTGTATATTATTATATTACTTTGATTAACACTATGTCAATAGTGAATATATAAATTTTCTTTGCATGTCAGAAGTTTACTTAAAATTACGAATAGATTATAATAGGTATGGAATGCTTGAAGGGAGTGTATAGGCTTTGGAAAACGAGACATTAAAACTAACCAGTGTTTTAGCTGACCCTACGCGATTTACCATTTACCAGCGAATCGCCAATATGAACCGTCCAGTCAACGTTCAAGAAATAGCCGATGATTTTAGTATTCATCCCAATGTAGCCAGACTGCATTTATCTAAATTGGAGGATGTAAATCTGTTAAAATCAGTTACTGAAAAGACTGGTAAAGGAGGCAGACCTAGCCGTTTATATGCCTTATCGGATGAAGTAGTTAGTCTACAATTCCCACCAAGGGACTATCAGCTGCTCGCCAAAATCGCTATAGAAACACTTATTTCCTTAGGCGAGGAAGGGATAAAAGCCCTCCAACAGATGGGTAAAAGATTCGGTATGGAGGCTGCCAAGCAGGCTCTACATCAGGAAGGAATTGCTGCTCTTTCGGAGTTAACTACACAGAAAAAGCTGGAAATACTTGAACGATTAATTGTTGCTCAAGGCTTACAGCCTAAGCTGGAAGTAGTCGATGAAAATACGCTTAATTTTCAGGTGAATAATTGCGTATTCGAAAGCCCTGTTAAAATATCCAACGATCAAAGTATTTGTCTGATGCATCAGCACCTCCTAATGGGAATATTCGAGACTATTTTAGGAGATATCGACCTAATTCCCGATAATCACACTTGCGGCACAAAGGGAACTGCCTGTCAATATATTATGGTTAGATTGCCGATTAGCTAAGCTGGTCTTTATAAAATATTATCTTTTTTATTATCTTGAATTAAGAAAACTGAAACACGGCTTGACGGTTTCAGTTTTCTTAATTTTATCTTAAATTTTACCCTCGTATTTTTCCCAGACATTTTGGAAAAATTTATAACTTTGCCGTTTAATACCCTTTTGCTGGAGCAACACCTTAAAGGTTTCCCCCATTTCCGAAGGGTTGATCAACTGCCTGATCGCTCGATTTAATTTAAATGCCTGAGAATTAATAAAATCTGTGGTAGCCGGATCTGATAACGCGATATCTTCCAGATAATTTAAGATCCCATTATTGATTAAAAAAGTACTTTGAGTAGTAAACCAGACCTTTTCCAGCGAAAGCTTCCTGCCCACATCTTCTAAAATCGAAAAATTTACATGTGCGGTTATATCTTGATCACCAATATTTTGATAAGGATTATCATTTGCCAGATGTTGATGATAGCACATTAAAGTTCCCAAGTGGCGATGGCTGGCATATAATTCGCTTGCCGGGTACCCGTAATCAATAGTCAGAATGTACCCCTTGTCTAAGGCCACAGCAGCAGAATTTAACCAATCTATTGCCGCCAGATTAACTTCGGCAAGTTGCCCCTCTTTTAAGGTTATTCCCTGTTCTAGAAAATATGCTCCTAGGCGCGGATTGCTCAATTCGTCCGATATTTCCTGAAAACTCTGGGTCTCTTCGTCATAAGCAACATAGAGCTCTTTAAGCTCACCATGTTTTTGCACTACTCGATGAACCGGAAAAGCGTCTAACAGCTCATTAGAAAAAATAATCCCCTGAAAGCTTTTCGGAAGCTCGGAAAAACCACTCACCCATTGGACATGCTCTAAATGTTCCTGTAATCTCTCGGCTTGTGCTAATCGATGGTAGGGGCTTATTTCTAGCATATAATAGGTCAAATTATGATAAATCTCCTGATTATTGTTCCGATATTCATCTAAAATATCTGCCGCTAAACGACCATCGCCACCACCAACCTCCAACAAAAAAATGCCATCGCGATTATTATTGCCGATTTCTGCGAATAGCTCAATAAAGCTCTTGGCAATAATTCTGCCAAAGATGCTATTAACAGAGGTGCTAGTGTAAAAATCGGAATTTTTACCGATCTTGCCTTTATTTTTGGTATAGTAACCTAATTCCTTCTCGTATAGAGCTAAATCCATAAATTCATAGAATGTTAGACGTTTTAAGGGACTGCTGTTTATTTTTCTAATAATCTGTTTTTCCAGTTGCGTTTGTTGCCTATTCATCAAAAATCTCCTTTAAACAGCTAATTATTTTTTGCCGAGGTCAGATAACCATCCTACTTTGCATTAAATACAAACTCGACCAGCTCTTGCCCGTTTGACCAGATTTCCTGGGCTATACTCTCCTTGTTTTCTTCAATTATCGGCAATACTTGATATTTCCTTTGACCATTTACCGAGGATATTTGCACATAGGTTGGAATAACTGTGATGTTTTTTAACTTGATTGTCTGCTTGTTATGGTCCTTTTCTAATGTTAGATCTAAAATAATCCCATAATCCTTCCAATCCCACTGCTGATTGCTTAAAAAATTACCTAATGAATAGATAACACCCTGATCTGATTGGTTCTCATCACCAGTAATAATCCTCAAAGGCTGAACTACGTGGGGATGACTACCCAGTACAAAATCCACACCTAAATCTAATAGCTGATCTGTCCACTCCAACTGTTCGGCACTTGGCAAGCGGATATATTCAGGCCCGTAATGAATCATTGCCATTATATAGTCAACATTATTCTCTTGCAGTCTAACAACCTCTTCTCTGATAGTATCCAGATCAAGCAGATTTACCATATAAGGCTTATCTTCCGGCACTGGCAGACCGTTCGTACCATAGGTATTAGCAATAATCCCTATCTTAATCTCATTTACTTCAATAATTAATGGAGTTGCCTTTTCTTCCTCGGTTCTAAAGGTTCCCGTATGCTTAATCTCATACTCATCCAAGTGATCAAGAGTTTTTGTTAACCCCTTCTCCCATTGATCCATCGAATGATTATTAGCGGTTGTCAGAACATCCACTCCGGCAATTTTTAAAGCCGCTGCCAGCTCCTTTGGTGCATTAAAACGGGGATACCCGGAGTAACCTAGGTCTGCACCCCCTAAGGGACCTTCCAAATTGCCGATAACTAGATCAGCTTGGGCAAAAATCGGCTGTACCTGCATAAAAATATCTTCATAGTTATATCCCTTGATATTCGGGTCATAACCTGCTGAAATAATCGGTGAATGCATTATAATATCACCAACCACCATGACCCGAAGCTCAGTAGGCGGAATATTTGGCGGCACAGCGGAAAAGATCAGCGATAAGAATAAAATAATTTTTAATATAGAATTCCAAAACCACATCGTAGAAATACCTCTTCCCTAAAAATTTAGTTACATCATAAATCTTTTCACCATAAAAGCGAAAAATCCTGCTAGGAAGGGTAAGTTTACTTAACAAAAGGGTTAAGTCTCTTTTCCTCGCCAATTGTCGTCTTTTCACCATGTCCCGGGTAGACATTTACGCGATTAGGCAAAGAAAACAGCTTATCCTTAATACTTTTTAAAAGAGACTTACTATCTCCCCCCAGCATATCAGTTCTACCGATGGAGCGGTTGAAAAGTGAATCTCCCGTAAAAAGCCATGAATTAACTAAATAGCATAATCCCCCAGGGGTATGACCCGGTGTATGGATAACAGTAAATGAAAAATCATCAATTTCCAGAACAGTGTCGCCAGACAACAGCTCAATAGTTGTTGGTTTACAAGTCACCTTGCCGAAATGCGGGAGAAATTCCGAGCCATTTAAAACCGGATCGCTAAGCCAACTCTTCTCCAACTGATGGAGAAATAGCGGAACATCAAAGACCTCCCTGATCTCATCGATTCCTCCAATATGGTCTAAATGAGCATGTGTTAAGAGAATAGCTTTAAGTTCAAGGTCATTAGCCTGAAGGTATTCTATTATCTCTTCAGGGGAAAACCCAACATCAATTAAAACCGCAGAGTTACCATTAATTAATAAATAACTGTTCATCGCAAAGCCACTTAAAAAATATAGGGGTGGATCTTCTTCAAATAATCTGGTATGTCTATTTTTCATTGCAAAATCCTTTAGTACGAAGTGCTTTAGTTTCATCTAATAAACCCCCAATAATAAATTAATCTCTCGATCTCTTATACTGCCTATTTTAACTGATAAACGGCATCCTAACAATTCATTCCAATCAATTTTAGCGAAAAAATTCATATGTCTATCAGCAGCTGGGAATACTAAAAAAAATTATAAGGAGGTCTTTTAGGTGAGAAGGGTCTTGATCTGGTTTGTTTTCATCTTGATTTTCATGTTAATTTCATCCTGCAACATTGCCAATAAGGCACCGGATAATAATCTTGGGGGTTCAGCAAAGCAATTAAAGAAAACAGAAACAGAGCGTGTTCCGCAAACCGCCCCTGAACCAAAAAGAGATGAAAGCCCTGATGCCATTGCCAAGCGGTTAGTAAAAATTGCTGTCAAGATACCTCAGGTTAATGATGCTACTGCCATCGTAGCAGGAAAATATGCTATTGTAGGCATTGATGTAGAAGCTAAACTAGATCGTTCGCGGGTTGGTACAATAAAATATTCTGTAGCAGAGGCTTTAAAGGAAGATCCCATTGGGGCAACTAGCTTAGTTACCGCCGACCCTGATCTGCTGCAGCGTCTTAGAGAAATAAAGGCAGATATGGATAAAGGTCGCCCAATCAAAGGAATTGCCGAGGAACTGGCAGATATAGCCGGAAGGATAATTCCCCAAGCACCAAGAGCCGTTCAAGAAAAAGAGGATCCACCTAAGCCAAGAGACGAAACACGTGAACCAAATGACAGACTAAAAAGTATAGAATAGAGTGCCTAAATTTCAGCTTTGCTGAAATAGACACAAAAAAAGCCTAGATAAGCTAATTAACTAGGCTTTTATCTTCGGTTTATCTATCACCCGTTTTGACTATTTAGATCTTTATCGGTACTTTGGGTTACATCAGAAACGGGATCTAAGGCTTTCTTTAGCTCTTCTTGAATTCTGATTAACTCATCCTGATCGACATAAACAAAGGGGTTTTTCCAATATGATTCCATCTTCAGACTGATTAAATCATCTTTTCTGATTCCTTTATATTCAGTAAAAATTCCCTTAACCTCATCTGAGGATAAATTGGTTTTGAGATGTTCACCGGCAATATCGATAATTGTAAATATTTTGCTGATGCCTGTAAAGGAAATTATCTTATCGACAACTGCTTTAATAATTTTTTGCTGTCGATCATTTCTCTCGAAATCACTGGAGTCATTTCCGTCATTAGATCGGCGAAAACGAGCGTAATCTAAGGCCTCTTTGCCATTCAGGGTCTGGAAGCCCTTCTTTAAATTAATATTGGTATTGTCTGCCGCTGAATAGTAGACCATATCCCGTTCCACGTCCATTGGGATACCACCCAGTTCATCAATAACAGCTTCAAAGCCTTTAAAATCCAATTTAACATAATGTTCTACAGGAATATCTAAAAGCTCAGAAACCACACTCATCAAAAGCTGCGCCCCGCTCGTAGTTACCTCTTCACCATTGCGCTCCTGCTGATGCTTATCTATTTCCCCCTTGGCGTAAACACTATTGATCTTTACATCCCCATTATCCGGTAATGTAACCTTCGTATCCCGCGGAATGGAAAGTAATGTAATTTTTTCATTCTCCGGGTTCCAAATACTAACAATCAAGGCATCTGTATTGCGGGAGCCGGTCTCTACACGATAATCCTCTCCGATAATTAATAGAGCAAAGGGATTATCCTCAAGATTGGCGTTTTTCTTTTGCCCTTGATCACTTGCCCCAACTGCCTTATCATTGGGGTCAGATGCCTTATCGATAACCCGATCAATTTTCCAAGAGGCATAACCGACAAGCACAGCTATACTTAAAAAAAACACCGTCAAGATTACCAGGACAATTTGTAATATTTTTTTTCTTTTTTTTCTTTTATTTACACGACTTAACGCGGATTGCTTGTTAAATATGCTCAATTTTCGCTCTCTCCCTAGCTACGTTGAAGTAGTTTCTTAAGATAGCTGATTTCATCTTGATAATCTTCTTCCTGTTCAACCGGAGTTTCTAAAATAAAAGGAGTATTTTGGAAATGCTCGCTTTGCAAAAACTTTTGTAAGCCCTTTTCTCCTATTTCTCCTTGACCAATTTTCTCATGGCGATCTTTATTACTGCCAAATGGCGCTTTACTGTCATTAAGATGAATAACCTTAATCAGCGGCAAATATCCACAATCTTCAGCCCGTTTGATAAATTGCTCAAATGAGGCTTCATCCCAGATTCCCGCCGCGAAAGCATGGCAGGTATCAAAACAAAAAGCGATTTTTTCTGGATACCTTGTTAGACTGCGAATCTTAACTAAAGTTTCTGGAAATATCCCGGTTTCCGTTCCCTGTCCGGCAGTGTTTTCTAATAAAAGTTTTGCCGGACCGTGATACTGCTCCAAGATTAAATCCAAAGTTTCAACCATTCGCTTAATTCCATATTCCTCACCCTGTTCAACATGCTTACCGCAATGGACAATCGCCCCAATCGCGCCATATTCTTCGGCAATCTGCAAATCTTCCACTAATGAGCGGATTGAGACCTCCTGAAGATCAGCCTTGGGAGTCGAGAGATTGGTTATATAGGGTGTATGGGTAACTACAGAGATTCCCTGCTCTTTACAATATTGTCGCGCCTTAAGAGCTTCCTCAAGATCCAGTTTTTTTGGTTTTAAGGATCTAGGATTTTTAGTGAAAACCTGAAAGGTATTGGCGCCTAGTGAATTAGCTTTTTCTGCGGCATTCAATAAACCTTTAGATACACTAATGTGACAACCGATTTGCATATCCTCACCTCTTTAAAGATTATAGAGCCCTTTTTTGGCTTTTTCCTGCTTGTCCCGATCAGATTTTTTTAGGAATTTTTTCCGAAGACGAACCGACTTAGGTGTTATTTCACAGTATTCATCGTCGTTCAGATACTCCAGAGCCTGTTCTAAGCTCATGCTTCTTGGAGCTTTTATTTTTACTGTATCCTCTTTGGTAGCCGAGCGAACATTGGTTACATGCTTTTCCTTGCAGACATTTACTATTATATCATTATCTCGATTATGCTCGCCAACAATCATTCCTTCATAAATCTCTGCTCCAGGAGCGATAAACAGAATGCCGCGATCCTCGACAGACAAAACCCCATAGGTTGTTGCTGTTCCGTTATCAGAGGATACCAGTACACCAGCCTTTCTGCCGCCAAGCTCCAAAGAATATCTTGGCTGATAGGAGTCAAAGGAATGGTTTAAGATCCCATAGCCTCTGGTTAAGGTTAAAAATTCAGTTCGATAGCCGATAAGTCCTCTTGATGGTATCAAAAACTCAATTCGCATTTGCCCAAAACCCAAATGAGTCATATTGACCATTTCTGCTTTGCGCTCACCCAGGCTCTCCATCACTGAACCAAGGTATTCTTCGGGAACATCGATAATTAATCGTTCAACCGGCTCCTGCTTTTGCTCATTAATAATTTTGATAATTACCTCAGGCTTGGAGACCTGCAGCTCGTAGCCCTCTCGTCGCATGTTTTCAATCAAGATAGATAAATGCAACTCTCCACGACCAGAGACGATTAAGGCATCAGGGCTCTCGGTATCTTCAACCCTTAAGCTGACATCTCTCTCCAGTTCATTATACAAGCGCTCCCGCAATCTCCGCGAGGTAACATATTTACCTTCTTTCCCAGCAAAGGGGCTATTGTTTACCAAAAAGGTCATTTGCATTGTCGGTTCATCAATGTGCAGTAATGGCAATGCCTCAGGCTGCTCGACATCGGCAATAGTCTCACCGACGTTTATTCCTTCAATGCCGGCAATAGCAATAATATCTCCAGCCTTTGCAGATTCTATTTCGACTTTTTTCAGTCCACTAAAGCCGTAAATTTTGGAAATCCGTGATTGTTTTATCGTGCCGTCACGGCGAATAACGGCAATTGTTTGGTTCTTTTTAATTATACCACGAACTACTCGACCAATTCCTATTCGCCCAAGATATTCATTATAATCCAGCAAGGTTACCTGCATTTGCAATGGCTCCTGATAATTAGCGGCAGGAGCTGGAATGTAATCGATAATCGCCTCAAAAAGTGGCTGCATATCATTGGTTAAAGTGTTAGGATCAAGCCCGCTTATTCCCTTTACTGCTGAGGTATAAACAACTGGGAATTCAATCTGCTCATCACTTGCACCAAGCTCAATAAATAAATCCAGAATTTCATCAACCACTTCGATCGGACGGGAGTTTTCTCGATCAATTTTATTCACTACCACAATGGGTGTTAGCCCGGCCTCTAAAGCCTTCCGCAGAACAAATTTGGTCTGAGGCATACAGCCTTCAAAGGCGTCAACTACCAACAACACCCCATTAACCATTTTCATTATTCTTTCTACTTCTCCGCTAAAATCCGCATGACCCGGGGTGTCGATAATATTAATAGTCTTATCCAGATATTGCACCGCCGTGTTTTTAGCTAAAATTGTAATGCCTCGTTCCCGTTCGAGGTCATTAGAGTCCATCATCCGCTCTTCTACCTGCTCGTTTTCTCGAAAAATCCCTGATTGAGTTAATAGCTTATCTACTAAGGTCGTCTTCCCATGGTCGACATGGGCGATAATTGCGATATTTCTAATTTCTTCACGTTTCATCTATTTGGCTCCTCTAATGTAATCATTTCTAGGAAGAATGTGGATAATAACAAATTAGGCACAAACGATAAAGACGCCCTCTCAGGCGTCAATTCCCTAATATAATATTATATAATTATTTTTAATTAACTTCAATATCTGCTTTCATTTCAATTGGCTTAATAATTGCTGCAATATCTTCCCGACCAAATCCCAGTTCAGCAGCCTCACCAATCATTTTTTCCGCTAATTTAGTTAACTGCAACGGCACAAGAACCTTTTCGCCCAGTTCTGTAGCCAAGCGCATATCTTTATACAGCAAGTCAATACTAAACCTTTGCACAAAATCTCTGTTCTGAATTAACGGTAAAACCCGCTCAATCATCCTGCTATGCCCAGTGCTGTTTTTAATAACCTCAGCCAATTGTCTGCTGTCTAAGCCCGCCTTTTCTCCAAGTACAAAAGCTTCTGATAGAGCAGCCGTATGCACCCCGACAAGAAGGTTATTGATTAACTTGGCAATGCTCCCGCTGCCCGAGTCACCCATATGTAATATTTCCCTGCCGAGCACTTGGAAAATCGGTAAGGCATCAGCAAAAACCTGCTTATCACCACCTACCATTATTGTCAGTGTAGCGGCCTCTGCGCCCATTGGACCCCCACTAATCGGTGCGTCCAAAAAATGAGCACCGAGACTTTTTGCTTCCTGGTAAATTTGCCGATTTTGTTCGGGACCAACTGTGCTATGATCAATTAAGATTGTTCCCGGCTTGGCCCCAGCCAGTATTCCTTCCTCTGCAAAATAGACCTTGGCAACATCCTCAGGCATCGGCAAACAGGTAAGAACAAGATCTACTTTCTCGGCGAGCTCCTTAGGAGAGCCGGCGGCGACTGCTCCGTTGGCCACTGCTTTTTCTACAGCTCCCTGACTGCGGTTGAATACCTGTACCTCAAAACCGGCTTTTAGTAGATTTATGGCCATGGGAAAGCCCATAGTCCCCAGTCCAATAAAACCTACCTTCATAAATATCACTCCCCGCTTCTTAGTTACAAAAAACTCAGACCGGCTACTTTCCGGCAAAGCGGATAGCTAAGGCAATCAGTGTTCTAACAGCAACTCCTGTAGCTCCCTTTAGATTGCTTCCTTTTGTTTCGGCAATCTCCGCAGTTCCCGCAATATCTAAATGCACCCAAGGAGTCTCCTCAGCGAATTCCTTTAAAAACATCGCTCCCTGAATTGCTCCAGCAGGAAACCCTCCATCATTTTTTAGGTCCGCAAACTGACTTTCAATTAATTCTTCATACTCGTCATCAAGAGGAAGCTCCCACACCTTTTCTCCACTCAGCTTAGCAGCCTCTTTAACCTCTTTAGTCCATTCAAGGTTGTTGGAAAATAAACCTGTAATAATATTCCCTAATGCCGAAATTACTGACCCTGTCAAAGTGGCAACATCTACCAACTTATTGGCCCCTAAATGTCTGGTATAGGACAGTGCGTCGGCTAAGATTAATCTTCCTTCAGCATCGGTATGTTTAATCTCAACAGTTTTTCCGGAAAAAGTTTCCACAACGTCGCCTGGATGAGTAGCACGTCCCGAGACCATATTTTCACATGCGGGAATTACACCAATAACATTTACATGTGGTTTTAGTGTACCGATAGCATTAAGTGCTCCTAACACTGCCGCCGCACCCGCCATGTCGCCCTTCATTTCATCCAAGTTCTTTTCCGGCTTAATTTGAATACCACCAGAGTCGAAGGTTATGCCTTTGCCGACAAAACCAATAATGTCCTTGCAATCCGGCGCTCCCATATATTTCAGAATAATTAATTTTGCTGCTTCATCGCTGCCTTTTGCCACAGCTAAAAAAGCCCCCATATTCAGCTTTTCAATCTCCTCTTTTTCTAATATCTCTAACTGGATGTGGTGTTTTTTCGCAATATCCCTAGCAGTTTCTGCAAGGATGTTCGGTGTCATTTTATTAGCCGGCGCATTGCTTAAATCTCTAGCTAAGTTTTGCGATTGGGCAAATATCAACCCTCGTTCAACTCCCGCCTCGACAGCGCTCACGGAGATGTCACTTACTGTTACGATAATTCGTTCCAACCTGTTCTTAGTCTCTTTGGCAGTTTTGTACGGGCTGAATTGGTAGACACCAAGCAAAATCGCCTCAACAACTGCTTGCCCTAGGTCTACAGGATTCCATAAATCCTTGTATTTTTGGCTGACAGCCACTGTTAATTCTCTTACGCCGATTTCTTGAGCTTTTCTTGCTGCGATCGCATAAGCATCGCGAGCCCTTTCGATGGTAAGCTTTTCTTCCTTACCAAGCCCCAACACGAGTACTCTTTTCGAAGGAATACTGCCCCAGGTATGAATTAGCGTAACCTCGCCGAACTTGCCTTTAATTTCTTTTTCGGCAATTAATTGTGAAAGGCGATTTCCCATCTGCTCATCCACCTGTTTTGCTAAACCTAGAAGCATATCCTTATCTTCGGTGTGTGTAAGGATAATACAATCCGAGGCCAGCTTTACTATGGGTTCTGTACTTACTTTAAATTGCATAAAAAATGGCACCTCCATGCTTATTTAATTCCCCAAGCTCCATTATATCAATTTTTCATTTCCATTAAAAACCTTTTTTTGTTATAACAAAACTTTTCATTTTCGGTTCCCCAAAAACCCCGCCATCAATTCCCATTTCTCACTTCTAGTCACCTAAATAACTCCTTCAACTCCTCCTGTTTATCCGCTGTAATCTGCAAATCCAGATAAGCAGCCGGTTGGCTTGTAGCACCAATCATCACCTCATGATAAGCGGGTCTGTCCTCTTGATAGATTACTCCCGTAACAATACTCCCATGCTCCTCTAATACTTTTAAGGCAGCAAATTTATCTTTACTGTTATAGTTCGGATGTTCGTCTAGATTAATAATATGTTCATTAAACCATTCAAAGGTATTAATCTTATTAAAAGTGACGCATGGACTAAAGGTATTGATTAAAGAGAATCCCTGATGTTTAATCGCCTGCTCAAGAATCTTTGTCATCTGCTGCAGGTCTCCGGAAAAGGTCTGAGCAACAAAGCTGGCTCCATTAATAATCGCAGTTTGAACCGGTCTAAGCGGCTCCTCTGCAGAACCCTCCGGAGAGGTCTTGGATTTAAAGCCTCTTTCACTAACCGGCGAGGTTTGTCCGGTAGTTAATCCATAAATATGATTATCCATCACGATATAAGTGATATCGATATTCCTCCGCAAGGTGTGCATAAAATGACCTATCCCGATTCCGTAACCATCACCATCACCACCGGCCGCTACAACTGTCAACTGATGATTCGTCAGCTTAATACCGGTTGCCACTGGAAGAGAACGTCCATGCAGACTATGGAAACCATAGGAGCCAAAATGCTGGCTAATTTTCCCTGAACAACCTATTCCTGAAACCACAACCATGTTTTCCGGTTCTAATCCCAAATTGGCCGAAGCCTTCTGCAAAGCTGCCAGAACCGTATAATCTCCACATCCCGGGCACCAAGTGGCTTTCTCACTGACTCGAAAATCTTTAACCTCTGCCATTAGAATACTCCTCCTTCATTTCGGATTCCTGTGATGATCTCTGTGATTGTAAAAGGATCTCCATTATATTTTTGAATGCCGATCAGCTGATCATTGGCTGTGGATTCTCTTTGGATTATCCGCCGCAGTTGACCAGTAACGTTATTTTCCACTACATAGACTTTTTTAGCTTGGGAAATCAGCTGATTAACTCGTTCAGCAGGAAAGGGTTCGAGAATCTTAACCTGTAAATGGGCAACACTCTGACCCTCCATTTGCAGCTGTTGATAAGCTTCGTGGATTTGGGCATAGGTTGAGCCAAAGCCAACAAGAAGTGCCTCCGCCTGCTCTTCACCTGAATAGTAAATCCCCAGCTCAGTCGGATTAAAGAACATAAGTTTTTTCATACGTTTATCCATCATGGACTTTCTTAAGCCCTTCTCCTCGATTTCCAGACCATTTTCATCATGCTCATTGCCGAGTGCCACATAACGACCATTTTTTTGTCCGGGAAGCGAACGTGCGGAAATTCCGTTTGGAGAATTTAAGTCATAGCGTTTAAACTCACCACTCGCCAGCTTCAGCAACTCTTGATCCTGCATAATCATTCCTTTATCAATTTTCACCAAATTAAAATCTAAATCACTTAAAGATTTCTTGGACATTCCTAAAAACATGTCTGTAGCAACCAAAACCGGGCATTGATATTTATCAGCTAAATTAAAAGCCTGCTGCATGTAGTAAAAAGCCTCTTCTATCGTTGTCGGCGCCATAACAATTCTTGGTATTTCTCCATGGGAACCATAGATCATTTCATTAATATCCGCTTGTTCTGTCTTGGTTGGCAGACCGGTAGCCGGTCCCCCTCTTTGGACGTTAACGATTACCAAAGGAGTTTCAGATATGCCTGCTAAACCTAACGCCTCCATCATTAAGGATAAACCGGGTCCGGAGGTTGAGGTCATTGATCTGGTCCCTGTGTAGTTACCGCCAATTGCCATTAAGCAAGCAGCTATTTCATCCTCAGCTTGAATAATCCTGCCGCCGAATTTCGGGAAATTCGCTAAAGCCTGATACATTACTTCCGTTGCCGGGGTAATAGGATAAGCAGCTAAGAAACGACATCCGGCACTTAAAGCCCCTAAACCGGTCGCCTCATTACCGGTAATAAACAGATTTTTGTTCGTTTGTCCCGTCTTATTTGGCATTGTAAGCTTAATGCCGGGAAAACTTTTAGCAAAAAAATCGTAACCCTTCTGTAACGCCTCTTGATTAGCCGCAATAATTTCTTCGCCCTTTTTGTGGAATATATTAGCTATCACCTCATGGAAGCTAGTTAGCTCCAAGCCGACTGCCGCGCAACTGGCACCGACTGCTACCATATTCTTCATTATAGGGTTGCCGAGTTCCTCAGCTATTTTGTAGATCGGGATCGGACAGGTAGTAATTGTTTTCTCGCTGGCAGGCAATTTCGCTTCAAGTTTGCTGGAATCATAAATTAAGATTGCCCCATTTTTTAACTCGTAAAAATTCTCATCGATAGTTCGCTGGTCAAAGGCTAATAAAATATCGAGGTCATCACCGTGATAATTGACCTCTTCCGCAGCAATTCTGACTTTATAATTGGTGTGCCCTCCTTTAATCAACGACATAAAGTGCCGATAGGCAAACAGATAATAACCCATTCTGTTTAAAGTAATAGCAAATATTTCTCCCGTGCTATCAATTCCTTCTCCTTGCGCTCCGCCAACCTTCCATTTTAAGTCATTCAAGCATTATCACTCCCTATGAAATATATTTTACTTCGTCGATTAAGCTTCTCAGCTGAAATATGATCGTTGTGCTCGAAGGGTGCTCCCTATGAAATATATTTTACTTCGTCGATTAAGCTTCTCAGCTGAAATATGATCGTTGTTAATATGCCCAGCGTTCTGAATAAAATGTTTTATTAAAAAACCTGAATAAAAATAATCGCAGGCGGTTAATATAATATCATCGAGAGCGTGATGGTTGAGCCACGATTTATATATACCCCTACAAAGGGTGTATATAGGTCAGCCAAAGATTGCATAACAGTCTAAATTGGCTGCTATGCAGTCGGCGGGAAGATTCTATAAGGTTAGGAAAGGTTTCATTATAGTCAAATGTTGATTATAATGGGATCCCAACTTATCTTATAGGGTCGAGCGAAGATTATGCATAGTGCCGCAGGTCAATTGACTAACGGTTGCATACAGCCGAGAGGTTGTATGTAGCTGTAAAGGTATTATGTATAGTCGAACGAACCATCATTATGGGTAGTGAACTGCTGGGTTATAGTCGAAAGATTATAGCTTGGTACTAAGTTATCTATAATGGTGCAAGGTAGATCATCCCGTTCTCGTACAAAAGCTCAACTCGGGTATTCCCGGTTGAGCTTTTTTGTATAAATATTTCTCTTGCAACTTAGTCTAAAAGTGGTATACTCTTTGTTGTTTATTCAAAAATTTTTTAGGGGTGATAAGCTTTGAATCGTCAAGAACAAACACCGTTATTTTCCAAATTATTAGAACACGCCAAAAGAAATCCTATCCAATTTCATATTCCCGGTCATAAGAAGGGACAAGGAATGGACAAGGATTTTAAAAATTTTATCGGCGATAATGCTTTATCAATAGATTTAATTAATATCGCTCCTCTTGATGATTTGCATCATCCACATGGAATTATTAAAGAGGCTCAAGAAATTGCCGCTGAGGCCTTTGGTGCCGATTATACCTTCTTTTCTGTTCAGGGCACGAGCGGAGCAATCATGGCAATGGTAATGAGTGTCTGCCAACCTGGTGATAAAATAATTGTCCCCAGAAATGTTCATCAATCGATCCTCTCCTCGATAATTTTCGCTGGAGCAACACCTATTTTTATCCATCCGGAAATGGATACTAAAATCGGCATTGCTCATGGGATTACAACTAAATCTGTGAAGAAGGCTTTGGAGCAGCATGGAGACGCCAGCGCCGTTTTAGTCATTAATCCGACTTATTATGGAATTTCTGCTGACCTGAAAGAAATTGTCGACTTAGTGCATCAATATAACATACCTGTTTTGGTTGATGAGGCTCACGGAGTTCATATCCACTTTCACGATCAATTGCCTTTATCTGCTATGCAGGCGGGGGCAGATATCTCAGCGACCAGTATGCATAAGCTCGGGGGTTCTCTTACCCAAAGCTCGATACTTAATGTTCGCAAAGGTTTAGTTAATCCCAAAAGAATTCAATCTGTCTTAAGTATGTTGACAACCACCTCAACATCATACATTCTGCTATCTTCCTTGGATACAGCTAGAAGAAATTTAGCGATAAATGGTAAGGAGATGTTGACCAAGGCGATAGATATTGCGATTAAGGCAAGAACACAAATAAATGAAATTCCTGGTCTATATTGTCCCGGTGAAGATATTCTGGGCACAGAGGCAACTTTTGACTTCGACCCGACAAAATTATTAATAAGTGTTAAAGATTTAGGAATAACCGGATATGAAGTGGAAAAATGGCTTCGACAAGAACATAACATTGAGGTAGAGCTAAGTGATTTATATAATATTCTTTGTATTATTACTATCGGTGACAGCTCTGAGAATGTAGCAGCATTGATTGGGGCATTGCAGCAGCTGGCAAAAAAACACGAGAATAACGGCAAAAAAAATAACGTGGTAGTTAAATTACCAAAAATACCTGCTTTGTCACTCTCACCACGAGATGCTTTTTACGCGGAAACTGACATTATTCCCTTGGAAATGTCTGCCGGCCATATTACTGCAGAGTTTGTAATGGTTTATCCGCCAGGAATACCTATACTCCTGCCGGGGGAAATTATTACTGAAGATAATATTCAATTCATTAAGCAAAATTTGTCTGCCGGCTTGCCTGTACAGGGACCAGAGGACGAAACCTTTGCAACAATAAAAGTCATTAAAGAGCGTAAAGCGATTCCGATCTATTAAGAACTTAGCATTCTTCTTGAAAGAGTTCATATCCCAAGCGGTCGTGATCTTCTCCAGAACTTCCCAAACGTCAAAAAGACCTAAAGAGACGAGCAATCATCTCTTTAGGTCTTATCTTCTCTATATATATAAATATAACTCCATCATCAAATAATTATCTGCTATTTACTTGCTATGCTTACCGGATTGACATTTATCACAAATCCCAAAAATCACTTCCGACTTTTCGGATTCTATCGGTGAAATAGTCTGCTCACATTCTTTGCATACTATAGTTCCCATTTTGTCCAACCTCCATCCATTTGGAATGAAAACGCTTTAATATGAGTTACTTATATTTTAATATGTTATACTAATTGTGTCAATTGGGTTTTTAGTATATTTTAATAACAAATTTTTCTCTATTTGCAGGACATAAATAAACCTCGCGGACATCATTTGTCCCGCGAGGTTTCGTTTTGAAACATCTTCACATAGATTCGATTTTCCCAGCTATCCAGTCAGTCATCAATTCCAAATATATTTCTTTTTCCGGTTCGTTTAAAATCTCATGATAAAGTTCAGGAATTTTTTGAAAAGTTATCTCCTCGCTGTTAATCCTATTTATCAAGCGTTCTGCCGCTTCGGGATTAACTATTAAGTCTCCGCCAGCTTGCAAATAGAGCAAGGGTATATTTAATTGCTTTATTCTCTCAGACTCTTCCCAGACCAGTTGCATTGCCTTCTGGAATTCTATGAACCAGCTTAAGCTTACCTTCCCATAATTTAAAGGATCCTTGCGATACTTCTCGACAATTATTGGGTCACGGCTTACGTGAATTGCCTGCACACCGCTTTTAAGACGCAGAGTCGGCCAGATCCTCGTTAAGACCTTGGCAGTGGCTAACTGCCATTTGGGAATCTTGACTCGAATCTCAATTGCCGGCGAGGTGACTATTGCTCCCGTTAGCTGCGAGGAATCTCCTAAACCTTCTAAGTATCTTAAGACGATTAGTCCGCCTAAACTATGACCGAGGATAAATATCGGTAAATTGTTCCAAGTTTCTTGAATATTTGCCAGCCATTCATCTACTTTGGTTAAATAATCATTAAAATTGGCAATATGCCCTCTTTTTTCTGTAGATGTGCCTAAACCGGGCAAATCTCCCCCCACAACTGTAATATTATGTTGATTAAGCCACTTGGCAACATGCTGATATCTTCCGATATGTTCTCCCGAGCCGTGAACAATTAGTACTACAGCCTTAGCATTATCAGCTAAAAAAGTTTGCATTGTCTGCATTAGCAATCTCTCCTATAATCTCAAAAATTGTTTTTGGATAAAGAAAAATCCCTTAATTAGGGACTTTACTAAGTAGTTGATGTATATATTGAATAAATTCCAGCTCTGCTTGATCTATAAATTGTGTTGTCTCAATAATCATTTCCCCTAACAGCTTATGTCCATTATAAAAGGGGACGTAGATTTGTTGCCCGTTTGGTGTAAAATCACAATAAATCTCTCCACGAACCGCAGTTAAACTAAGCAACCCTTCCCCGAATGGAACACATTCAGTCGGTCGATTAACTGCTTCACCTACATGTTTGTAATAATTAAAGCTTGCATCATCAGCTAAATAAACAATAATTGCTTTATAATGAGCAATCCTCTCTTGTAAAATCCGAATAATGTCTTCATACCATGCTTCACTATCTTCTTTACTACTAATCAATTTAAGGCTTAACTCACTGCGAATCTCGTCAAGCAGATCAGCCTTTTTCATATAAATGCCTCCATATTTTTTACTTACCCATACAAAATTTTATCACATTAGCAATAACTATACAATTAGTAAGCTGCATATTAATGGATATTTTTTATTACTATGCTAATACTAAAGAAAAAATTACCGATTATTTATAAGGAGCTGAAAGAAAAAATGACTAAACAGATGAAGGATGTAAATAAGTCTCTGAATAATCTCAAGGAAAAGCAACAAAAAGAAGATAAATTCTTGGTAAATTGGGCCGAAAACGAAACACCTGAGCATTTTGCCGGTGATAAACAAACTGACGAGTTTACTGTCGCTAACGACTATAATGAAAATCTGGATTTACGAAGCAGCTCACCAATGGGGGGACCGTTTATGCACCCGATGCATGATGCTACCCTAGACAACTATAGCAATGAACTAGATTTGCCAAAGACTGAATCCCCTAACGAGATTAAATAATATCAACACCCTTTGCACTTTTTTTGACGATTTTATTGTCTTCCTAGGAACCAAGTGCTAAGATGAATACGGATATTATATTATAAATGGATATTGGGGTGGATTAATTGGGAAAAAGTTCGTATATCAAATTAAGAAATGGTTCAACTCTACAAGAAATTACACTAGATAAGGTAAAAGAATTATTAACTATGTATATTGAACGGACCGTAAAAACCGGCGAGTTGGTAAGCTGGGAGTATGATGAGGCAGCTTTTCCGTATTCTATTGAGGAAAAGGAAGAGGGTACTACAAAATATTTATATCTTAAGGGAAATGGTCCTCTTTATAATTATCTGCTGATCGGCGTCGGTAAAGAAGAATTGGATGGAGAGACAACTCCCTATATCCAAATTGTTTTACCGGATGAGGATCACCTTACTCCCGGGGATTTTGGAAAAGGCAGTGAATTCGCCAAATACATAGCGCGATATTTAAAGGCAGAACTCCAGATGTTCAATGATCGTATTCTGTATTTTAACCCTCGCAAGTAATCTTTCAAAAATACAATGTAAAGATGAAAAAGAAGACAGAGGGACGTTTCCTCTGTCTTTTCCCTAGTAGAATAACCTCTAGCTCTTGACAGAGCCAACTTTTTATCTTAATATATACTTGTAAATGATAATCATTGTCAAATAACGCGAAGCTATATTTTTTTTGATGCATTATTGATAATGAGTATTATTATCGACAGACAGATTTCTTACTTACAAAGGGGAGAACAAAATGTTTAAATCAAGAAAAATATTGTTTTCATTTTTAGCTGCTGTACTTTCGTTGATGCTTCTTGTTGCTGGTTGTTCAGCAAATGTGGAGAATGCCGACTCGACAAAACAAGAAGAAAATACTGAGGAAACTAGAGTTATTCAACATGCGATGGGAGAAACACAGATAACAGGTACACCTAAAAGGATAGTTACTTTATATCAAGGGGCTACAGACGTAGCTATTGCTTTTGGTGTTAAACCAGTAGGGATTGTAGAATCATGGGTTGAACAACCTATTTATAAATATCTGAGCGATGATCTTGAAGGTGTTACAATTGTCGGGTTAGAAACTCAACCTAATTTAGAGGAAATCGCCAAGCTAAAGCCAGATTTAATTATTGCTTCTAAATTACGCCATGAAAAGGTTTATGCACAACTGTCGGAAATCGCTCCAACCGTTACCCATGAAACAGTTTTTAAGTTTAAAGATACTGTTGAACTAATGGGAAAAGCAATGAACATGGAAGATAAGGCAAATGAACTACTTGCTAACTGGGACAATCGAGTTACTGATTTTAAAGAACAAATTTCTGCAAAATTGGGTAGTGCTTGGCCAATTGAAGTATCGGTACTTAACTTTAGAACAGATCATGCGCGAATTTATGTAACAGGATTCGCTGGTGACATCTTAGGAGAACTTGGATTTGTACGACCTGAATCTCAACAGAAAGCGGCAGATGAGGGTAATGTGGTGCTTAAGCTAACAACTAAGGAAAGTATTCCATCGATGAATGCCGATATATTCTTCATCTTTAATACTGATGGACATAATCCAGACGCAGAAGCTATCCAAAGAACCTATGAAGAATGGACAAATCATCCGCTATGGGGGAATTTAGATGCCGTTCAAAACGATCAAGCCTATATTGTAGATGAGGTTGCCTGGAATATGGGCGGTGGTTATATTTCTGCTAACAAGATGTTAGATCAGATATTTGAGCATTTTCAACTAGAAAAATAAAGCGAGACTTATTTCGAGGATTGAAACAACTCCCTCTTACGGGGTTGAAGAGGGAGTCTTGTTGAAACCGAAGATAAATAATGTTAATATCTTTGCTAGAAAAAATAGGGGAATTCTTTTCCCCTCTTTCATATTTAACTGCGACAATAAAAAATGTTTTGAAAAGAGTGAGAAAATGACACATTTATTTACGCGAACCTCACTAAAGATTCTTGGAATTTCACTATGTTTAGTTATTTTTATTATTTTTTTCCTAGCCAGTATCGTCCTTGGGCAGATTCCAACTTCAATGCAAACTGTGGTAGATGCGTTTCTTCATTTTGACGAGTCGTCTACAGAGCATCTTATTATTACAACGACACGAATTTCCAGAGCTGTTATAGCCACGGTAATTGGAGCTAGTCTAGCGATTGCTGGAGCACTTATGCAGGCATTGACAAGAAACCCTCTCGCCTCTCCTAGTATTTTTGGAATTAATGCTGGTGCTTTATTATTTGTTGTATTTTCTACAGTTTATCTCTCAGTTAATTCACTGATTCATTTGATGTTAATTGCTTTTTTGGGAGCAGGAGTTGCTGCTGTCATGGTATTTACACTAGGTTCCATTGGAAGAGATGGGTTATCACCAATTAAAATCGTGTTAGCTGGTGCTGCCCTCACGGCTTTTTTTAGTTCTTTTACCCAAGGATTATTAGTAACTAATGAGCAAAGCTTAGAAGGGGTACTATTTTGGTTAGGAGGGTCTGTTTCAGGGAGGACACTAGAAATGCTGGCGCCAATTCTACCATTTATGATTGGAGCCGGAATAGTGTCTTTATTCTTAGGCTATCCAGTAAATATCTTGACATCAGGAGAAGATATTGCAAAAGGTTTGGGGCAAAAAACTATCTTAGTTAAGATTTTGATGTCAATTGTTATTATTATATTAGCAGGAGGTTCCGTGGCAATTGGCGGATCCATTGGTTTTATTGGTTTAATTGTACCCCATATTGTTCGTTCACTTGTTGGCATTGATTATCGGTGGATTATACCCTACTCTGCATTATTAGGGGCTAGTTTATTGCTACTGGCTGATGTAGCGGCAAGGTTTGTCATTATGCCTGAGGAAATGCCAATTGGTGTTATGACAGCACTATTTGGTACTCCATTTTTTATTTACATTGCACGTAGGGGGTTTAATAAGGGATGAAAAATTATCGTTCATTACGAAACCGCTCGGGCACGATTTCCTTTTTACTTAATAAGAAATCCGTTATGATATTTTTATTCTTATTTTGTCTAGCATTATTGCTATTTGTCATAGGTTTATCAGTTGGAAGCACAATGATAAATCCTCTAGTAATCATTCAACATTTACTAGGATTAGGGAACGAGGAGTATACATTTATAATTGAGACGCTAAGACTTCCAAGAATGATTCTTGCTTTACTTGTAGGAGCCGCACTTGGGGTATCAGGACTACTTCTACAAGGGATTGTGAGAAATCCTTTAGCTTCTCCAGATATCATTGGGATAACAGGTGGGGCTTCAGTAGCAGCGGTTGTATTTATAACATATTTCTCAGAAATCAGCATTAAGTGGCTACCGCTTGTGGCGATTATAGGTGCAGGAATTGTATCAGTCATGATTTACCTCTTAGCTTGGAAAAAGGGCGTTACACCAATTCGGCTTGTGCTTATTGGTATTGGGGTTCAAGCGGGAATGGGGTCTTTAGTGACAATGTTGATTGTTCTTAGTCCCACTTACTCTACTAGCGAAGCGTATATTTGGTTAACAGGAAGTGTTTATGGGGCGAATTGGGAGAACGTTTATTCAATGTTGCCATGGGTATTGATTTTTGTTCCGCTTGCATTCTTTTTTTCTCGAGAAGTCAATATCCAAGAACTTGGAGACGAAGTAGCTCTCGGCTTAGGATCAAGAGTTCAATTTCAACGCTTTAATTTGCTTTTTATTAGCGTGGCTTTAGCTGGATCTGCTGTTGCGTTTGCTGGTGGGATTGGCTTCGTAGGATTAATTGCGCCACATATTGCAAGAAAACTTGTTGGTCGATCCTTTGGTAGCTTAGTCCCTATTTCTGCTTTGATAGGTGGTATTATAGTATTTTCTGCTGATGTTGTAGCTAGAACAGCATTTATACCAATGGATCTTCCAGCAGGCGTATTTGTCTCAGGAATTGGGGCTCCTTTCTTTATCTACTTGCTCTATAGAAATCGTCATCAATAAACAATATAGGAGGAAAGGATATGATTTCCTTAGAAACAAAATCATTAACTCTTTCTTATGGAAATGAACAGATTATTAATAATCTAAGCTTTAAAATTCCTCAAAGAGAAATAACTGTTTTTGTGGGGAGTAACGGCTGTGGAAAATCAACTCTGCTTCGTTCGATAGCTCGTTTATTAAAACCCCAGAATGGAGCGGTGCTTCTGGATGGCAAAGAAATTAGCAAATTACCAACTAAAGAAGTGGCAAAAAATCTTGCTATCCTGCCCCAAGGACCGGTTGCACCAGAAGGTTTAACAGTACATCAATTAGTAAAGCAAGGAAGATATCCCTATCAGAACTGGTTACAGCAATGGTCAAAAGAAGATGAGTACATGGTAAATAAGGCACTAGAAGATACAAAAACGCAGGAACTAGCTGATCGCCCAGTTGACTCTCTATCAGGTGGACAGCGACAAAGAGTTTGGATTGCTATGACGCTTGCTCAAGGAACGGATGTTTTACTTTTGGATGAACCCACCACATATCTGGACATGGCACATCAAGTGGAGATTTTGGATTTGCTGTTTGCGTTAAATGAAAGGGAAAAGCGGACTATTGTAATGGTTCTACATGATTTGAATTTGGCATCACGTTATGCTCATCATATGGTAGCTGTTCATAATAAATCGATTTACGCTCAAGGAAGACCAGAAGAGATTATCAACTTTGAGATGGTTCAATCGGTTTTTGGAATGACCTGTGAAATAACGGTTGATCCTTTATTTGGAACACCCTTATGTATCCCCCATGGAAAAGGTAGACAGTTAATAGCTGAAAAAAGAAACGCTGTTTTCGCTTAAATTGGAAGAATTAGATTATTAGAATTAAAGTAAATGCCACAACTGAAAAAGACAGAGGAAACGTCCCTCTGTCTTTTACTGATAGGTTAAAACAGGACCATATTCCCTGTTTTTTTCAGATGTTGCTCTGCTTTTTTAATAATTATCGCTGTTGCGATTACCAGTACCAAGAGTACAACTAACAGAGCAGCTAATGAAGGTAGTATTTCACTAAAGGCAGCTTTCTCCATTACAAGCTTGCGCATGATGTTTAGCGTATAAGTCAAAGGAAAAACTAGTGAAAAAATCTTTCCCCAGATAGGAAATGCCAATGGTGGGATGCGGACTCCGGAAAAAATCGACATCGGTTCATCTAGAATTGTATACAAGAACCCGGCATCACGGGAAAAGAGAAAAACAGTGTTTAAAAAACCTCCCCAGATAACTGCTGTACCTATTAGCAAGATTAAAGCAAAAGGAACACTCCAAAAACTGCTTACAGCAATACCATCTACGAAAAATAACGTTAGCATAACAAAAACGAAGAATAGCCAAACCCCTTCAACTAGTGTGGAAAAAGAGCGCCCATAAACTAAAGCTAACCGATTAACAGGAGTTAAAAAGATTATCTCCAAAGTCCCCGATTGCCGTTCATAGCCCATTCTCCAGGCCGACTGCACCTGACTCCAAAAGAATATATAAGAAAGATACCCTGTTAATAAGAATAGAATTAGGTGATCCGGATCAATAAAACGGGATAATGGCGAACTCCCATCCAATTGAAAAGGTTTAAAGGAATAATAAGCAGTTATAAAGCCGATTGCCGGCCAAATTAATAACGAGAAGTAGATTAACGAACTATGAAAATTATTGCGGTGTTCTTTTTTAAGCTCAGCAATGAACAAATGAATCCATTCCCTCATACTGCCCTCCTTTCCGCTAAATACAGGATAGCATCCTCCAATTTTGGCTCATCGACAAATAATTTCTGGACAGTGGTGTCATGAGTAGACAACAAATTAAGCACAGGTGAAGTGATTTCCTTCTTTGTTTTAATAATTAATTCCACACCATGTTCAATAGTTTGAATCACTTCTAGCCTTGCTTCATTAGCAATTAATAATTGCTCCAGGTCAGCCTTAACGTTACCTTTAATCTCTGATAGCCAAATATGAAGTTTACTCTCGTTAAAGATCGAAGCCGTTAAACGTTTTGGTGTATCGTGTTTTATTAATCGCCCCTTATCCAAGACATATACCTCATCGCATAATTCCTCAACCTCTTGCAAATAATGACTGGTCAATAAAATGGCTTTCCCTTTTTCCTGAGCCAGCTGCTTGACGTACCCCCTTAAATGTCTTGCTATTGGTGCATCAAGCCCTAAAGTCGGCTCATCAAGAAAAAGGTATTTAGGATCATTAATTAAACCCCTTGCAATCTGTAATCTTTGTTTCATACCCTTAGAGTATTGTTCCACAGGCGTGTTTGCCGCTTCTTCAAGACCGACTTCATTAAGTAATTCCTTAATTCTGTTATCTAGCTCGGTTTGTTTAATTCCATATAAGTGACCAAAATAATTTAAGTTTTCTTTGCCGGTTAGGCGCCAATATAGCATCCTCTCACCACCAGCAATCATATTTACGATTGCTTTTACTTTGCGGTCATCCTTTACAGCATCAAGCCCATCGATAGTAATCGAACCCGAAGTCGGTTCTAACAGCGTTGTGCACATTTTGATAGTTGTCGTCTTACCCGCGCCATTTAAACCCAACAAACCGATAATCTTTCCAGGTTCCATTTGAAAGGATAAATCACTGACTGCTGTTGTTTCTTGATATTTACTTTTGAAAAAACCTGTTCTTGTTTTTTGTTTATAAACTTTAGTTATGTTTTCAGCAACTAACATAATCCTTCCCCCCATTTAACCAAAATTTTTCTCAATAATAATTTTCTCTGTCCTTTTTATTCCCTTACTGCCTATTAAAAGATAAATAACCGACAAGATAGCTAAATGCAGCAATTGTCCAGAACTTACAGCTAACCCCTGACCTTCAATCACACTTTGTCGAAAAGCCTCTAAAGCAGGTGTTAGTGGCATAATCAGACTTAAGGGCTGCAGCCATTCCGGTAAGTATTGGATTGGGAAGGTTACCCCAGAAACAAAGGCCATTGTAACAAATAAAGTATTTTGAGAAATATATGTATCTCGAAAATATAGCATGATGCTTCCTAAGACCAATGCCTGAGTAAAGAAAGCCAAGATAGCTCCAAGCCAAATAATAAAAGAACTTATTACGTCTACATTCGCTAGGTTTAAACCGAATAGCATACCAAACAAAATAATAATAATAAACTCCAGTGAAGTCCTGGAGATTTGTTGCAAAACATTTCCCATAAAATAACCTTTTCTGGACGAAGGCGTTAACAACAGTGCCTCTAGGGTTCCTTCCCGATACTCGGTAATCAGCGAACGGCTGACATTCATTAATGTTGATACGGCAAAAGCATACATTGCTCCCCCTAGAAAGACATAAGTTAGATAATCGTTTGTTCCCGCATATTTGCTAAATTGCTCGTTTAATGCTCCTTGAAAAACATAACGGTAGGTAAAAAAACCGAAAATAACCGTGTATATCCCAGAGAGTATATGCGAAATAAAAAACGTCCAAGGATAAGCACGCATCATTGAAATCATATTGCGAATAAATGTTGCTTTAGCTGTTTGCAGCATTTTAATTCCTCCCTTCTTTTTTAAAAAGATTCTTCATGTCCATAAATTGATGAATTTCCACCGTCAGCATATCTAATCGTTCAGGAATTCCCTTATAGAATACGTAATATCCCTGTCTTTCACTCCAGAGTAAATCAACCTCAATCAGAATCCGCAAATGCTTGGATACGGCAGCTTCACTGATCTTAAACATCTCCGCTAATTGTTGAATACAGAAGGAATGCTCCAGCAAAGCCTTTAATATTCCTACCCTTGTAGGATCGCTTAAAGCCTTCATAATGTTAATAAAATCACTAGGAATAGTAGTTTTTAGCTCATTACTGGGAACCTTTACTTCTAACCCTATGGAAATCCTTTCATCATTAATCCCCAATAGCAAGTGGGGTGCAACAAATGTTGAAGGTTTAATATAAATCCGTTTTAGCTCGCGGTAATTAAACTGGTAGGTTTTCGCTTTATGAAACTGCAGATAATCATCAGCTACTATTAAACGCGGATGAATGCTTTTAAAAAATGTGATAGGTTCCTGAGCTAGTTTTGTTTGAGTTTCATGTACTGATTTTATTAGCCAAGGCTCTATTCTTTTTTGTTCCTTTTGAAAATCCTTTAAATAAGTATAGAAAAAATCCAACAGTTTTTTCTTAGTGCGAATAGGCTCTCTAACCAAATTTTTGAATTCGGGCTTTAACTGCTGAAATTGACTATCGTAAACACCTTTCATCCATTGCTCTAACTTCTTTCTCTCGAACTCTGATCCTATGAGTACTAAAATAAATTCCTCATTTGTCAGCTGTTCTATCCTCTCCAATCCGGCTTCAACAGAAAGTGCAGCATAGTTATCCCATGGTTTAATTGCATCCATTATGTTCAGATACTCCGTAGTTAAGGATTTATAATATTTCAGCTCCTTTTTTGTTGATTCAGACATTTGATCAAGCTGATCAATTGCCCATTGACTCCTCGATAGATGGTGTTCAGGTCTCGCCAAAACATGCAGACTAAGCAAAAACTCGTAAACCGGAGTATATCTAACCTCAACTTTTTTTTGCAACCATTTTTCTAAATCTAACAGTGTTAACACTCCTACGGAAGAATTAATTAACCAAACGGTAAATCAAATTAAGTGGTTCTCAAAATTGAAGATATTATAATGCAATATTCTAAAAATGTCAAAAAAAAATCGGCGAAAATTCGCCGATCTTTCAGCATAGCTGAAACGAGTTCCTACACCCGCTGACTATTCAGTATTTCTTTAATTGAATCTAAGACTTTATCAATTTCTTCCTTTTTGTTGTAAAAATGTGGAGCAACTCGTATATACTCACCCCGTGCTGCTGTAATGATATTCTTAGTTCTCAATTCCTGTTCTAATTCATGAGAATTCATAATATGAGAAACTTTTATAGCAGTTGTTCCGCCCTTTTTATTAACATCTAATGGACTTACTAATGGGCAATTTCGGCAATAACCGCCAACAATTAGCGACATGAATTACATTTTTTAATATAGGAAATTCTTCTCTCCTCAGCCCAATTTCAGGTCAATAATCTTGTTAAAAGAGATTTTGATACAATCATCTTCCCCTTGCTGGAGATAGATTGCCTGTAGATCCCACGCTTTAATATAGCCCTCGGCTTCTTTTAGCGTTTGACTATGATAGCTAATGGTCACCTTTAACCGATTATTTACCGCTTCCGCCCAAATTTCCTGCCACTCTTCATATTGTTGTTCATCCAGCCCGCGCTCCAGCTCATACCCGGAAACCCCGGCGATTATTCGCTCATTTAAGCGCTGGCGATGCTCAGAAAGCATCATCCTGCTGCCCGTCCATAATAAATTGCCCCTTTTCATGCTTCATGCCCTCCTATCTTTGTTGCGCGATCAAATAATAAGCCCGCAGGCAGCAATGATGAGGCGCGAAAAATTGCCGTTTTCCCATAGCGATTGCGAATACCGTCCATTACCTTGCCGATCTCAGCTTTTTTTAGCGGGTTGCTGAATAAATCCAGCTGAATCTCTGCAGCGTCCTCCAATTGAGTTAAGCTAATCCCAATGCTTCTGACAGGAGCGCCGTCCCAGTATTTTTCAAACAACTTCAAGGCATAGCTATAAATCTCCATAGTATCATTGGTCGCAAAGGGAAGTGTAATCTGTCTGCCAAAGCCTGTTGGCTGATCAAAATCCGCACCTCTAACTCCTAGATGAACCGTCCTTCCCATTCTGTTAATTAATCTGGTTCTTCTCCCCACCTCTTCAGCAAGTTCAAGCAAAACAATCTTAATATCCTTTGCCAGCTCATAGTCCCTCGGCAGTGTTATACTATTGCCCACACCCTTTTGCAGCTCAGTTGAATTGCTCTCAACTGGTGAATAATCTATTCCCTGCGCACTTAACCAGATGACATTGCCCATGATTCCCCATCTTTTCGTTAAATCAGTTAGCGGTCTTTCTGCTAGATCCCGTATTGTATAAATACCTATTCTTTCTAAATTCCTTTTCATCCGGCTGCCAACACCGAATAACTTCTCAACCGGCAAGTCC